>Ga0180432_10000848_pt1 | contig 49539 bp, 50 predicted proteins | sample SS_ome_10_FD_132414 | JGI IMG/M metagenome (GOLD analysis project Ga0180432, IMG submission 132414) | Hypersaline lake sediment archaeal communities from the Salton Sea, California, USA - SS_1_MS_2 metaG | ecosystem: Environmental > Aquatic > Non-marine Saline and Alkaline > Hypersaline >...
AGAAAAGTACTTCTCCGTATCGGGGAAGAAAGTTTTATCCTCTTTAATGATATGCTCCGGATAAAAATCAATCAAGTAGGATAATCTCTCAACGATTACATCGATGCTCTTCGAGTCTCCATCAGCGTATCGGCTATTCGCTTCAACCAGTTCTCCGACTACCTCTCGTGCGTTTATATGCTCATCAACCAGTTCCTGCATAATTCTCCTGTCATCATCATGTAATTCCTTCTTTTCCAATTCCCGGAAAAGTATATCTTCTTCTTTCCCGTGATGTGTCCGATCCGCATACATTCTTATGAAATCAACAATGGTATCGATGAAAACAGGATTTACTTTCCTGTTTGCCTTGATACGCTTCAATTCTTCAGCTGCAATAGTAAGCATCTTTTCGATAAGCCTATGCTCAATCATCAACGGCCCTCTCGGCTTCATACCATCCTCCCTGTGATGCTCTTTTAATCTGTGTATACGTCACCAATTATCGGTTACGTGCACTTTCACGATAAACAAGTGACGAGAACACAATTGCACGAATCGTCAATCAGCAATCGTAACACCTCGCGAACGAAATGAAAGACCCTGCTGTCCGCTTGTGCTGATCATTATTGTCTCAATAACAGGTTCATTGACCTTCGAATATGAATGCCATGTAACAATAAAATTGGCGCCAACACCCCCTCTCGTATCCGTTTCCTTGATACCGAGGTTAAATGTCTCCAGGGGGGCCAACTCTAATTGCTTACCCCTGATATATTTGTGTATCAGCTTCCCCGAAGTGTCATAATAATTAATAGAAGTAATAATTATTTTATTTTTCAGATCGACATTATGTACACTTAAGGTGATAGAAAGGTTGAATTCCCACTTTAGATCACTGTGATAAATAGATGAATATGCGGGAACATACACTGTCCCCTTCCGCATTATCTTTCCCGGTTGAGATGACAGGTCTTTCGCGCTTATAAACAGCACGGATAGTATGAAAAACAGTGAAACAGCATATTTGTGTTTCATAACAATACCACCATGAGTTTTATAATCGAAAATGCTCTATTGCGTCATAATGCCTTCAAATGATGTTTTATTTTCAGGCAATCCTATGATTGCAATATAATCTCCATCTCTGAAAGTGAAATGAGCATCGGGATTGGGAATCAATTCATCATTCCTCAATACTCCGACAACGGAAACTCCCGTTTTCGAGCGGATTGCCAGTTCACCGATTGATTTCCCAACAATGCTACTGTTAGTTGTGATTTCCAGCCAGCTCATTTCGAGAAGAAACGGTGTTTCTTTGAATTTTGCCAGAATTGAATTATGCAATCTTTCAAATTTTGAACTGAAATTACTTTTTTGTCTTATACTGTCAGTGAACCGATAAACTTTGGTTAAGGGAACATCAAGAAGCATGAGAGACTGCCTGATAATCTCGAGACTGGCTTCAAATTCGGGCTGCACTACTTCAAAGATATTCATTTCAAATAATTCATCGGCATGAGAAAGATCATCCGCTCTGGCGATAATCTTTATATCCGGATTAAATCTCATGGCAGTTGTAATTATTTCACGGGCAGTCGCAATAAATGGCACAGTGACAATCAACAACCGGGCTTTGTTGAGTTTTGTGCTATATAATACGACCTCCTGACCTGCATCGCCATATATTATAGGGAAACCGGCATTCTTGGATTTTTCGAACCTCCGATAATCCTGTTCAATAATTATGAAGGGAAAACCGAGTTTGTGAAAAATCGATGCAATTTGAGAACCAACACGGCCTCCACCTGCAATAATAATATGCTCGCTCAAACCCCCTTCAGGTACATTCATGGTTTGAATCTGCTCATGTTTAAACCACTTCCTTTTCAATGAGTACAATGGCGTTGCGAGAAGTGATAAAAACGGTGAGATTATCATGGTAATAATAGAGACCGAAAGCACTAGTGAAAAAAAATCAGCGCTAATAACATTGCTATTTAATCCAGCTCTCGCCAGAACAAAAGAGAATTCACCAATCTGAGCAAGTCCGAAACCCATTGCGAGGGGAATGATGTTATAATATTTGAAAACAATGCTGAGAGTTGAAAAAATAAGAATTTTACCCAGTATAATGAGAACCACAAGAACAAAAACCAGAAAGAGATGTTCATATATAAAAACAGGATTTAAGAGTATCCCCATAGAAGTAAAAAAAACCAGTCCGAATATATCACGGAGTGGAATGATGTCATTAAGAGCCTGATGGCTATAATCTGATTCATTAATAACCATGCCGGCTATAAAAGCACCGAAAGCCAGAGAGAGCCCGAACAGATGAGTGAGATAACCGACCCCCAGTCCCAATGCAGTAATCGTAATCAAAAACAATTCTCTCGAATGCAGCTTCACAACAAATTTCAGAAACCATGGAATAATTCGGATCCCTATGATTATTATTGCCAGCAAAATCAAGAGTGCTTTCAGGAGCGTAAGAAAAATCTGAATGAAATTATTCTCAAGAGAAAGAAGATTGGGAATGATTAACATGAGCGGTATGGCTGCCAGATCCTGCACAATCAATACGCCAACCATAGCCTTGCTTGAAAGCGTCCCTATTAATCCTCGACTCATAAGGGTTTTCAGCACGACCATCGTACTGGATAACGATATTACCATGCCCAATACAATCGATTCTTTCACGGGCATGTGTGCAAAATGTCCGATTGCAAATCCGTAGGCAATTAGTATTAATATCTGTATTGGTGTTCCAATTAATGCAATAGCCTTAACGGTTTTTAATTCCTTGAAAGATAAATCGAGGCCTATTGAGAAAAGAAGCAGGGCGACACCGATCTCAGCCAATAACTCAATACGTGGAATATCTGAAACGGTAAAACCGCCGGTGTAAGGACCTATTATTATACCTGCGAGGATGTATCCGATCAGCGGGGGTATTTTGGCTTTATTCGCGATTAATCCAATTATTAAGCCAACAATTATGATAATGATAAGATCTTCTGCTATGCCCATTATGTTATTATTACATTAAAGACTTACTGTATGGCAAGCAAGAGAATTGCGGGACGAAAAGCTACATGCCGCGACTCAACAACAGATGACAGCCGCTAGCTGATCCCTACTCATTATGCACTATCACCTGTGATCTGTCACAACTCACCCGGTACTCGTCATCAACTACCCGTTACTCGCCACCAGCCATTTTATACCAGACATCACCCACAATAATCACTTAGAGCCGACAGCTAATCACTATTCACTCCTCTTCGCCGGCAAAAGAAACAACCTGAGGTTGAACCAGCCGCTCAAAGTCCCGATACTTCATCTGTATGAGCTCGGTGTGCGTCCCGGCGTTGAATGCTATCTCCTCGCTCTTCAATTCTTCGGAGACGTAGACCTTCATGTCATAGAGATTGCCGAAAGGGGGCATCGCCCCGGGCTCGCAATCGGGAAAAGCGTTCTGGAACTCCTCCTCGCTGGCAAGCTCGACCTCAGAAGCGTGCAGAAATAACCGAAACTGTTCCAGGTTCACCTTCTGATTGGCGGGCAGCACAACCATTACCATCTCGCCTTCGCGCCTGACAATGACCGTTTTGGCGATTCCCTTCCCGGAGAGATGTGCCGAGTGCGCAACCCCCTGTGCGGTATAGGCTGGAGTATGCATGATATTCGTATAGCGAATATTGTTGCTGTCAAGATACTCCCGCAATCGTTGTCCGGGCATACAAACCTCCCCTCCCGTTATTGTGTGCGGCATGTATAATATACAAAAGCCGGAAAGAGAAGTACAGTTATTATTGTCACGCAAATCGCCGGTTATTCGTACACCTTCTCTTCATCCTGATCAGCACCGACCGCATCCTCTTCAACCTTGCGGAGGTTCTCTTTCGAGAGCACCTTGTGATACTCCTTGTACCACTCGTTCTGTATGATGAGCTGCATTATCTCGCTGGTGCCAACCCATATCATCGCGAGCCGAATATCCCTGACAATCCGCTCAATGGGGTAGATATTGGTGTACCCGATGCCACCCATTACCTGCATGCAATTGTTGGCTATCTCCCAGCAGGATTCGGTGACATACTTCTTCGATTCGGAGACCATTCGCCGGATCCGATTCGGGTGAACCGTTCCCGAGTCAACGGCCCGGGCGGTCGTATAGACGAGCGAGCGCGAGGCATCGAGCAGCGTAACCGAATCGGCTACCTTGAATCCGACCCCCTGGAAGTTCATAATCTGCGTCCCGAAGGCCTTCCGCATTGAAGTGTATCTCGTCGCGATCTCGATGGCCGGACGAACCGATCCGACGGTCATCGCGGCGGTACCCAGCCGCTCGGGTATCATCATCCTGACAAAAACCTCAAACCCGCCGTTAATTCCGTTGAGCGCGTATCGCTCGGGAACCCGCACCTCATTCATTACCACCCGGCCGGCACCGCCACCCCTGACACCCATGAGACCGTAGAGATACTTCGACTCCACTCCCTTCGTCCTCGGCACCATGAAGGCGGTGAGCCGCTCATGAGGCGAGCCGTCAGGATTGGTCACCGCATAGATGAGAAACCAGTCCGCCCCCTCGGCACCGACGATAAATCGCTTCTGACCCGTGATAATCCAGTCCCCGCCATCCTTCCGCGCCGTCGTGGTGGCACCGAAGAAGTCAGATCCTCCTCGCGGCTCGGTAAGGCCTTCAGCGGCGTAGACCTCGCCTTTCAGCAGGGGGACCACCACCTCCTGTTTCAGCTCTTCGTCGCCGAAGTCGACAACCGCCTCACAGACAATATCGGCGCCGACACCCCAGAGACACGCCAGCGAGTAGCTCGCAACGCCGACCTCCTCGGCGACAATGGCATCCTCAACCCAGCCGAGGCCCCTGCCGCCGTACTCGGCTGGAATCCGTATTCCGAGGAGATTCCGTTTCCCCGCCTCCTTGAGATACTCCTGAGGAAACTGCACCCGCTCGGCGTCCATGTCGAGTATCATCTCCTTCGGGACCCAATTGGTAAAATCCCGCGCCTCGTCACGAAGCTTCTTCTGCTCTTCGTTCATTAAAAAATCAAACATCGAATACCTCCTTCACCGGACTGGCTCCGTTATCACTTGAATCTCTTCGAAAGAGTCCCTGAGGAACAGAATCCTCTTCATAACGGCCATCCGGCTGTTCAGATAGCGAATCTCCCTGAGAATTTCTTCGCGCTGTCCTCCGATAACCAGCTCACCGATGAGCTCACGGATCCGATCGGGGAGAGCGACGGTCTGTATATTCTTGAATTGCCTCCCTTCTCGCACGGCCCGCTCGTTAACGGTCCATATCGGCACTATCTCAAACCGCTGCAGTATCTGTTTAACAGGCCGGGAAAGGTACAGGTTGAGAATTATCGATTCCCTGGTCGTATACCGTCCGCCATCGGGGAGCTCATATGAAAATGTTTGATTCGAGATGAAGTTGCCCAGACTATAGAAGATAAAGGTTTCTCTTCCATCCCGGGTTGAAACCTTCTCCACATACTGCAAAACATGCGGATGGTGGCCAACGACAAGATCAACTCCCTCTTCAAGGTACTCACGCAGCAGTATCGTGTCTATCTTCTGGGGAAAATATTTATACTCCATTCCGCGATGAACAATCATGACCAGGTAATCGACCCACCCCCGAATCGCCCTGATATCCTCCAGAACCACTTCCTTATCATAGAGGTTGTTGATAAAGTAACCCCTCGGATTGAGCGGAAAGCCGTAATTCGATACTCCGGTATAGGCGATGAAGCCGATACGAATGCCATTCATCTGCACGATAATGCCGGAACGCGCTGCCGTTTCGGTTCCCTTGACGCCGATATAATCGATCCCGTAATTCCTGAGATACCGCATCGTCTCAACAAGTCCGCTCGCCCCCTGATCCAGCATGTGATTATTGGCAATGGTGAGGAGATTGATGCCCATCTTCTTCATCGCCGGCATCACCTCGGGAAAGCAGTTGAAGATCAGCCTCTTCCCGACAAAGGGTGCTGCTACCGGAAACTCCATGTTTCCGATGACCATGTCGGAGCTCTCAAAGCAGGGCCGAATTCGCTCAAAGAGATAATCGAATCCTCCGTTGTTCATCGAGGAATTCTTCTTCAATCGATTATTGGCCAGAGCGCATTGCTTTACGGCATTGTGCATCATGATATCGCCGATAAAGGAGATTTTAACGGCTTCCCCTCCCCCACCGAGAGCGTCGAGTCGGGGAATCAGGATACAGAGGATGATAAGAGCGGGAGATATTTTTTTCATAAAAAATTTATATCACCATAAAAATTGACTCACCCCAATCTCACCCCTGCCGAGCGAGATGTAAAGTGAAATTCAAAAAAAATGTTTCCATGCAAACTGTTGTGCCCCGGAACAAAATTTTCATTCAGTTAATACGACATAATACCGATAGGAATAGAGAGCAGCCCCTGTCTGCCCAGCGACAGAAGAAACGGTCAGGGAAAATCGGGAGAAAGTTATGACATCATCAACCCTTCGCATTTTCATACTTCTCACTGTTATTCTTTCGGTACCCCTTGCGCTCACCGCAGATGAGGCGGGCAGCAAGCGTGATCTCATTCGAATTGCTGATGATATGAAATATCAGAATGGCCTTCAATTCTACCTCCTGAAAAGGGAGAATCGGGCTCTGCAGGAATTCAATGAGTACCTGGAGGTATTCATCAACGGCATACACCGCAAAGAGGTTTTCGCCACTATCGCGAAGATATACTTTGACCAGCAGGAATACTCTCGCTCCATACAGGCGTATGAAGATCTTTACGCTGAATTTCCTCACTCGGATGAAGGGGTGGAAGCATTCTTCCGAACCGGCCTCTGCTATCAGAAGATGGGTGATGAGAAACGCGCCCGTGAGGTATTCGAAATCCTCATGCGGGATCACCCGGACTCGCACTTCGCACAACGAGCACGGATTTACCTGAACATTTCCGAAATCCTCACCGGGCAGAAGGAGAATCACGATAATCTGAATCAGGATATTAATCAAACCGATCAAACTAATCAATAGTGTGCTGTTAAATAACAGCCACCAAGGCACGGGTTTGTTGAAAAAGTATAATGTCACTGGTATATTAATTCATTTTTTTTCGAATCTTCATAAACCAGCAGCTATACTTAATACCATCAATTAATCTAAAAAAAATATTGACAGCAATTATGTCCTGACCAATTATGCCTCTCCAATTCCCCTTCCGATCACCGCGAAACACGCCTGATATAAAAGGGACAATCGAAATCGGTATGACGGATTATAAACGAGGGGGTAGTTCTATGTTCAGGAATGAGAGGAAATCATGTCATTTCAGAAAGTGAGAAATATCGGCATCGCCGCACACATCGATGCGGGAAAAACAACGGTTACCGAACGGATACTCTACTTCACCGGCACCACGAGGAAGATGGGCGAGGTACATAACGGCCAGGCCACCATGGACTTCATGAAGCAGGAGCAGGAGCGCGGGATAACCATTGCATCAGCGGCCATCTCCTGCAGCTGGAAAGACCATCATGTAAACATCATCGACACGCCCGGCCATGTTGACTTTACCGTTGAGGTCGAGCGCTCAATGCGGGTCATCGATGGTCTCGTCACCGTCTTCTGCGCTGTTGCAGGAGTTGAACCGCAGAGCGAAACAGTGTGGCATCAGGCTGATCGCTACAAGGTCCCCCGTATCGCCTTTGTGAATAAAATGGATCGGGTCGGCGCCGATTTCAAAGAGTGCCTGCATCAGATGGACTCCCATCTCGATGCAAATCCGGTTGCCTTCCAGATCCCCATCGGCGCCGAGGAGGGCTTTCAGGGGTGCATCGATATCATTGAACGAAAAGCCATCATCTTCAGAGAATTCGAGCGGGAGGAGACCGAAGTCCCCGAAGAATATCGGGAACGCTGTGAAGAGACGAGACACGCACTTGTAGAGAAGCTTGCCGACTTCAGTGATGAGATCATGGAGCGGTATATCGAAGGTGGTGATATTCCACCGGCAGTCATCAGAAAAGCCGCACGGGAAGCAACGATCAGACTTCTCATTACGCCGGTCTTCTGCGGGTCCGCCTACAAGAACAAGGGAATACAGCTCCTCCTCGATGCCGTTATCGATTATCTCCCCTCACCTATTGATGTTGGCGCCATTGTGGGGCTTGACACGATGATGCCGGAGAAACATCACACCCGGCATCCCAGTATACACGATCCCTTCTGCGCGCTCGCCTTCAAGCTCATACATGATCCCTATGTGGGCCAGCAGACCTTCACACGGATATATTCCGGCGAACTGAAGAGCGGGATGCCCGTGTACAATGCAACACAGGAAAAAACGGAGCGTATCGGAAGAATCCTGAAAATACACGCCAAGGATCGGGAAGAAGTTCGCTCTGCGGGGGCTGGTGATATCGTTGCACTCATCGGCATGAAGTACACCAAAACCGGCGATACGCTCTGCGATCCGGAGCACCCGATCCTCCTCGAGTCGATTTTTGTACCGCCGCCGGTCATTGACCTCAGAATTGCCGCAGCGTCTCAGCGTGATAACGAGAAGCTCGGCACGTCGCTGCGGAAGCTCACTATGGAGGATCCCTCATTTGTTGTGCATTTCGATAACGAAACAGATGAAACCATCATCTCAGGCATGGGGGAGCTTCATCTCGAGATTATCGTCGACCGGCTGAAAACAGAATTCGGGATTGACGTACAGGTCGGCGAGCCATCGGTCTCCTTCCGGGAGACGATAGCTGCTGAGGCGGAGGCCGAAACGCGTTTTGTCAAGCAAACCGGCGGGCACGGCCAGTACGCTCACTGTGTCCTGCGGATTGAGCCGAATCAGGGGAAGGGATTTGAATTTGTAGAACACATCAAGGGCGGCGCTATCCCTGCAGAGTTTATTCCCGCAGTGCGGCGGGGAATCGAGGAGGCGATGGGAGCAGGCATTCTCACCGATTTCCCCGTGGTCGACGTGAAGGTGGTTCTGCTCGACGGCAGCTATCACGCCGTGGACTCTTCCGATCTTGCATTCAGGACATGCGGTTCACTCTGTTTCAAAGAAGCCTTCGCAAAGGCCGAACCGCAGCTCCTCGAACCGCTTATGAAGATAGAAATAAATACTCCCGATGAGTATATCGGCGATATCACCGGCGATCTCAGCAGGAGAAGGGGAAAAATCGTCTCCATGAGAAGGTTCAGAAAGGGATCGCAGAAGCTCAACGGCTTTGTCCCCCTCATGGAGATGTTCGGGTACGCGACACAACTCAGGAGCATCTCAAGCGGCCGTTCCAGTTACTCCATGGAGTTTTCCGCCTATACAGCACTCAACAGAGACCTGCAGAAGCGCGTCGTTGCAGAAATACGGGAAAAGAAGCTCCAGCGTGTCTAGCGAGAAATATCGAAGATCGCGGCCGCTCATGCGGTGAAGGGCTCCATGCTTCCCGTCATTTTTTAAGCTGCTTCAACAGCCTGCTGACGAATGAGCCCGCGTCCCCGACAATACCGATATCACAGAACTTGAATATGGCGGCATGAGGATCTTGATTCACCGCAACGATACACTCACTCCCCGTAATGGAAGCGGTAAACTGAACTGCCCCGGAGACACCTAAAATCATCAGGAGCTGCGGACTGATAGTTTTCCCCGTCTGGCCGATGAGGCTCTCATCGGCGAGGAGCCCCTTCTCCAGCACCGGCCTGGTGCTCCCCAGCTCTGCATCCATAAGTGAGGAGAGCTCTCGAGCCTTTCGCACATTATCGCGCGTGCTGAAGCCGCGGCCGACACAGACGACATAATCGGCATGCTCAAGACCGGTATCATACGTCTCGATTCGGCCGAGGGAGCGCACCGCAACCCGCTCCTCATAGTCAAGATCGATCTCAACACGGATGAGTTCCGCCTGCGCATGATAATTGTGCTTCTGTTCATCAAACACACCGGGACGGACGGTTGCAATCTGCGGTCTCGCCTCAGGGGTAACGATTTCGGCGAGAGCATTGCCATGATATGCCGGGCTTATCTGAATGAGATTGCCATCCTCATCTATCCGCAGGGAGATGCAATCCGAAGAGGTGCCGGCATGAAGACGTGCAGCGAGACGGGGCGCTATCTCCCGTCCGAAATCCGAACCCGAGAAGAGGAGGATCTCCGGCTTATAGTGCCGGATAAGATCGACCAGAACGGCGGCATAGAGCTCGGAAGAGTACTGTTTCAGCCGGGGATGCTCTATAAGGAATATCCTGTCAGCGCCGTGAGCAGTATACTCGAGCACGTACTCATCGACCGCATCGCCGATGAGGATAGCGCCAACGTAGGTATTGATAGTCGCTGCCAGCTCCCTGGCGCGATTGATGAGCTGAAGGGTAACCCGGTCCTGGAAGTAATTTCGGTGATCACCGAAAATCCATATGCCGTTATAGGTCAAATCCTTCAAAACCCCTCCGCGCTCGAACCTTGTCAAGGAGCAGAATATTTCGCTCCCGCAGAAGTTTGAGAAGCATGGTAATGGTCTCATCCGTCCGTTTGTCGTGGATCATGGTTACCGTGCGCTGTTTCTCGGGAGTGAGTATGCGTTTCACCAGAGTCGGACTCCCCGCCTTGCCAATGAGGCTCATTTCGGCGCTGATATCGTTTGCATCCCAGATCGTTACCGCATCTTCATCGAAGGCCTTGCGCAGCCCCGCAAGCGTGGCATATGCTCTCACGGGATGGCGATGGCTGTAGGTGGCCAGAGCCGGAAGCTGAGCCGTAAGGAGCTCCCGATAGCGATCACAGACACGCTCAGCAACGATCGTTCTCCCATCGAGAGTCAGGTGATTGACATAGCTCAATAGAGGAAATTCAAGAAACTCGGCAAGCTGTGGCCCGACATGACCGGTCTCCGAATCGACCGTCCGCGATCCGCAGAGAACGAGGTCCACATCACCGATCTTCCCGATTGCGCATGAGAGGGCATACGAAGTCGCCAGCGTGTCGGCTTCGGCAAAGCGCGGATCGGAAAGCAGGATCGCCCGATCAACACCCATGGCCAGTGTCTCGAGCAGCGATTCCCGGGTATTGGGAGGTCCCATGGAGAGAGCAATGATCTCATCATCACCCTTCCGGATGTCGAGGGCTCCCTTTATGGCACGTCGATCATAGGGATTGATAATTCCCGAGACGCGCTCCCGATTCGGATGGATTGACCAGCCGCTCGCAGCGCTCTCCCGTGGCACCTGTTTCAAACAGACGACAATTTTCATAGGTCGACGCTCTCTACCCGCTCCAGCAGCGAGCGTGCTATTATTATCTTTTGAATCTCGTTTGCTCCCTCGTAGATTTCAGTGATTTTCGCATCCCTGAAAAACCGCTCAATGCCATAGGACCTGGAGTACCCGTAAGCGCCGTGTATCTGTATGGCGCGGGTGGTTGCCTCCATGGCGATCCTGCTCGCAAAGCATTTCGCCATTGAGGAATAGCGGGTGAAGGGCATTCCACTATCCCGCAAGCTGGCCGCCCGAAAAACGAGCATGCGTGCAGCCTCAATGTCAACTCCCATCTCTGCAATATGACTCTGTATCATCTGCTGGCTGGCGAGCGGCTTCCCGAACTGAATCCGCTCCCGGGCATATTTCACCGAAGCCTCCAGTGCTGCCTGCGCAATGCCAACCGCCTGTGCGGCAATACCGATACGTCCCACATCGAGGGCAGCCATCGCAATGGCGAAACCCTCCCCCTTTCGGCCGAGCAAACAGTGAGGCGGTATCACCGCATCGGTAAATGAGAGCGAGCACACGGGATTCCCCCGCATGCCGCAGAGATCCTCAACCTCGCCGCGCGAGAAGCCCTCAATGCCGGACTCGGCGATAAGGACACTCATCCCCTTCCCGCTCTCATCCGGATCGGTTTTCAGGAATAGCAGAAAGATATCGGCAATGGCGCCATTGGTGACAAAGGCCTTCTGGCCGTTTACGATATAATTCCCCGCTTTATCAACATTCGCATAGGTTTCAATATTCATGGCATCAGAACCGGCATTGGGTTCGGTCAGGCAGAAGGATCCGATTCGCCTGCCAGCTATCAGCGGCACGAGAAACTCGCGTTTCTGGAAATCGGTGCCGAAAGCATACATCGGGTAGGCAGCAACGGAGTTATGGACGGATACCATCAGTCCAACGCTCGGCGAGATCCTCGAGAGCTCTTCAATACATATCGCATAGCTGACAGTATCCAGTCCGGCACCGCCGTACTCCGGCGGAAACTGAATGCCGAAAAAGTTCAATGCAGCGAGTTTCCCGATCAGGCTCTCGGTTATGATCTCGTCTTCTCTGTCTGTCGGGATCTCGGCTTCGGCAAAATCCCTGGCGAGCTCCCGAATCTTCTTATGCTTAGCGCTATAGGTGAGATTCACGATATCCCCCGTCACAAAACAGGATCCGTTTCGCCGGCATGCCCACGGAATTGATCCTGATTACAGATGAACGTGCCCGCATCGCTTTAAAAATCAAGAATTTTTTCATCGCAGTCCCTTTCAACAGGACGCTCTTCATTGCTCAGAATGTACCGCGCATGTATCTTGATACCGGGTTCATAAGTACCCTGCTCTCTGAACCCATACCATGCAATGAGATCATCATTTTCTATACTTCAGTCGAAAGAGGTAAATCACCATTAACAATAACGGTACGCAACAGAATAATCAAGTAATAGAGCGCATAATTATTCCGTGAGCGCTCACCCGTTCAGCAGTATAGTCAATCGCTCAGTCAGGTAAAAAAAATAATAATAAATTATGCACTGAATATCTTCGAAAATAGAAGTATGGAACTCCGAAAAGTATCAAAACCGGTTCAATCCCGGGCGATGAAGCAAGTTTACCTGACGATAACGAGGAATTTCGCCTTCAAGCTCTTCCTGGTGGGATTCGTTATTCTCTTTGCCTTTTCAATCGCCATTTACTTTGTTGAGAAGGACTACATTCACTATGCCGTGGTGGACGGCAAAAGGATTGAGGACAGTGACCGCTCAAGCAATATTCGAACATTTCAGGAATCGGTGTGGTGGGCATTCGTCACATCAACGACGGTTGGATACGGGGATTACTATCCACGGTCACTCATGGGGAGAATCGTTGGCATTCTCATGATGTTCTTCGGCATGGCCCTCGTTGGCGTTATCACCGGTAACATCGCATCGTCGCTCGTTGAAAAACAGCTCAAGGAGGGGAGAGGTTTGAAAGATCTGAATCTCAAGAATCACTTTATCATCTGCGGCTGGAAGCGAGATATGGGAACCTTCCTCCACGAGGTTATGGAGAAAAATAAATCCTTCTTGCCATCTGAATTTGTACTGATAAACACCGCCGAGCCGCAGCTTATCGACAACCTCAGAATGGAGCCGCAGTTCAAACACATTAACTTCATAAACGGGGATCATATCGACGAGCAGATTCTCAACCGTGCCAATGTCAGGTATGCCAGGAAGGTGCTGGTCCTCGCCGATAGACTGATCAGCGGTTCAATACAGGAGATCGATTCGCGAACCGTCATGGCGATCATCACGATAAAATCGATGGCGAAGAGGGTCTACACCTGCGCCGAGCTTCTCGATGCCAAATTCGAGCGATACCTCCGATTCTCCAACTGTGACGAGATTGTTCTGTCAAGCGAAAACAACCGATCCCTCCTGGCGAACGCATCCTCCGGGAGCGGCATCTCGCACGTTATCAGCGAGCTCCTGAATGTTCATGCCGAAGCGTCAATCATCACCGCAGAGATTCCGAATACTTTTATCGGGAAGAGCTTCGACGAACTCTTTCACTATCTCATCGAGAAAAATCATTCGATTCTCATCGGGATTCTCGAGAACACCGGCAATTTCTGGGAACGCAAACGGGAGGCGCTCAGGGAAGCACAGAAAACACCGGATATCTCAAAGCTCGTCGATAATCTCAAGACGGTCAAGGAGCTTATCGCAAACCAGCCGGTCATCAATCCTGATCCTGCGTATACTATTAAGAAGTTCAGCAAGGCAATCATTATCGAAGGCAGGAGAGTGCATAAACACTTCTTGAGGAAAGAGAGCGAATATGCAAGCATCTAGCGAAATCTGCAACGACACCGAAGCACTGAACAAGCTCAAGGAAGTATCCTTCTTCAAAATGTATGCCGGGGACGAAGAAGTCATGCGAAAAATTGCGCGCATGTGCAGCAGGAAATCCGTCAAGGCGGGAACCACGATTATTGAGGAGGGGGACTCCGGTGACGAGCTCTTCATTGTCCTGAAGGGACATATCGACATCGTCAAGAAAACGCTCCAGAATGAAAAGTATACGGTTACCACGCTCAATGCCGAGGATGGTGGCATTTATGTCGGCGAACTCGCCCTTCTCGACAGAGACAAGCGTTCCGCTACGGTCACCACGAACACCGATTGCGATCTTCTGGTCATCAAAAGAGAGAACTTCATTAAATTTGGAAATGAAAATCCAGAAATCGGTCTGACTATTACCAGGGCGATCGCCAGCCAGTTGAGCGCCAAGATCAGGAAGTCCAATGAGGATGTGATCACCCTCTTCTCCGCGCTGGTCGAAGAGATAGCCAGCGAAGAATGATCACTTTTCAGAACCGCCACACGGAGAGGAGGCGGGGAATCCTCTCCTCGAACAGTTTTGGCCATGACGGGAAAAAAATAATTGATCAATCTGTGAATAAGAGTAAAGTTTTATATGCATGTCTCAGAAACCGGATTTTTTCTTATCGTGAGCGAGTGATTCAACTTGACTTTCTTCGGTATTCGGACAGGGGAATCCAGGTACATGAAGTTCACGGTGATTCCGTAATACGAGAACAGTTAGCTTGACGATGGAATTGCGTTTAAAAAAGATCTACTGCTACGGAGAAAAGAAGAGCAATATATATATGGCACTCGAAGCCCGGTATGGCTGGGACGGCAGTATGATCGGTGATATTATCAAATTAAACTACAAAGGAGTGAGCGAGCAGGCATACCTGACGGTAAAAGCCCAGAATCCGGGTGTCGGGCTGATCGTTGAGAGGCTCATCACCTATCTGAAAGACCTCTCGTCGCAAAGAATCGAGCGGGGCACCGTCCCTGAGCTCATTATCGACACCCTTTCATCGAAGCTGGGAATGACATATGATAGCAACACGGTCGAGGAGGCATTACAGCAGTATCACGATTCGCGTCGTGAGCACACTGTATAGCGATAGGTAGCATCAAAAAGCGATTGCAATTTCATCGGGAACAGCAGACAGGTCTTATCCATACGCATTCAACGGTAAAGGACTATTCCCCCTTGGATAGTGAAGAAAATGGCAAACGATGACAGACAGAGAGTTGATGATTTCATAAATCATCTGATGAGCAACCCGAATATCAAAAACGAACCGCTTCTCATCGGCGAGGGGCTCATATTGAACTTCCTCATTCAGAATCAGAAGCAGCTCGTGGCAACATTCAAATCGCCACAGTTCTTCCCGCATCTCGAGTGGAAGGAGGTCCTGAACCTCATCATCAATAATCTCTATGAGCGGGTGATGCAGACCATCCTCCCGCCGCTCACCGATTTCATCGGTACCGCCGATTTCGGTGTTCTGAACAAGCTCTCCGAGGGCCAGACCTTTGCAACGAATTATCATCAGGAAAGACTAACCGAGTTTGCGAAAAACATCATACGCAGCATGGACGTTCGCTATCATCTCAGCTGCGTCATTAACATATTTAATCACTCCATCATTGAGAAATATATCAACGAGATCTTCACCAGGAGAGACTACCTTTACAACGAGCTGGTTCGTGTCCAGAAAACCTATCTCGAAAGTGACGAATACATTGTCTTCCTTAAAACACTCCTCGTCATCAGGAATGCGGCATATCCCAAAATACCGCTTAATCCCGACATCGAGGATGTCAAGGTGAATCTCACCGATTGCATCAACTCAACAACGAATCTCAAAAAATTCTTCGATGCCCTGGCAAAAAAACTGAGAGGCGAGATTCCTAACGTTCCAATTCGGGTTATAGAGCTCGCATTGAAATCAAATGTTCGCGAGAGCCAAACAGAGGTTGAGGATGCGAGCTCACGCCTGCTCTATATACTCTGCGCCCGCTTCCAGCACTATAAACCGATCAGCAAGATAGATCGCGGCGCAGAAACACCCGATAAGAGCTGGTTCGGCATTGCCCGAAGCAATGCCGAATATTACGGATATGATAAGAGGATGCTTGAGGAGCTCTACCGAATTGCGGGAGATAACGAATGGTAACGGGATCTTCCGGGAATCGGGGCATCTCGAGAGGACGGGGAACCGATGACAAGTAGAAAATTCTGGGAAAACTTTATATTCGTCGCAATTGTTCTGGTGATTGTGCAGATGTTTTTCGACGAGTTGAGCAGATATCTGCACTGGCCCATTGCCATACGGAATTTCCTGCTCTTCGCCGGACTCTTCTTCGACATCACGTTCTCAGCCGAATTTGCGGCGAGAACCATTCTGGCGAAAAAGCAGGGGAGTGCTCCCCACTACTGGCTCTATGAGCGGGGATGGGTCGACTTTCTCAGCTCCTTTCCCCTCCTGCTGCTCGATTCGGGCCCCTCGGTGTACCTCCTCCTCTCCGGCCACATCCATGAGGCGGGTGCCACCATCGGCGTTCTCAACATCCTGAAGGTCGTCAAGGCCATCCGGATAACGAGGATACTCAGGCTCGTTCGAATCATCAAGATTTTCGGGAAGATCCACAATGTCGATTCGAAGATGGCGCTGCACCATACGGCATCAATCTCAACAACCGCCGTGTTCAGCATAATATTCACCCTGATGATATTTTCCTTTGTAGCCGGAAATCCCATTGATGATATGATCAGCAGGCGGCGGGCCCGGTATACCGCCGAGCTCAACAAGATCTTCGACATACATCAAACGACCGGCATTGCTTCGGAAGAGCTCGCTCAGAAATTCTTCGTTGCTGATGAATCTATCCTGAGAGTGCTCTCCGGAGAGCGGGTGCTCTATTCGAGCATAACCGAAGACACCTTTACGAACTATTACACCAATGATGATTATCTCTCCGTGGCGGGGAAAGATCTGACGGTACAGGTCTCGCTGGTTGATATTCATCGGTATGCCTCTCTCGAGCATATCAGGAACTTCTTCATCATTATCTTTACGGTCATCGCCTTTATGCTCTTCTACACCAGACACTTTGTGCAAACGATAAGCGACCTCATCCATATCATGAACAAGGGATTCAGAAAACGGGATTACAATCTGCAGATAAAGATACGGGACGAATTCAAAGACGAGGAGATATTCAAACTGGCACGATTCTATAATGACGCCTTTCTCCCGGCAAAATCAAAACGGGTTCAGCAACAGGAGGAGAAGAAGAGTTCCGGGCTCAGCATGAAGGATCTGACCGACTTCAATCAGTAGCTCCCGGCAGCAGGCGGGAGAAGCACGGCAATCCGTTCAGGAGGGTACGAAACAGCCAGCACGGTTTCGACCGCATCGCGAAAGGAGAGATCCGAGAAGGGATATTCTCATCAGGGCTGAGGATTCCCGATATACCGAATACATAAAAATCATGAAGACATCCATTATTCGCAAACAGCGTATCATCCTGATTTTACTCCTATTCCCTGTTCTCGGCTGTAGCTCAATCGAGCTTCAAAAGGTTTTTAAAGAGAACCGGCTCCAGGAGATCAGAGTCATGGAAGGAGGCGTGCTCACGTATACCCTCTCATTCACCTATAGCGCACAGGGCACCGTTAAGAAAATCGCTCAGTTCATCCCCACTCGCGAAAAGCCGATTCTCGTCAGAAAATTCAGGCATACCCGCCATGGGAAATTACGAATACAGTACTATGAGCGGTGGATTCCGGGGAAGGACGATTCGGTGCAGGATGTCTGGGTCGAGTCATTTTTCTACAACAGGACGCAGAAACTCATCAGAACAGAGACCGCTTTGAAGAGTTCATACAGCATATCACGGAAGAAAACCCCCTACATCACCACGCGATACTATTATCGGGATCACCGCCCCGGCAGGATCGTGGTGAACGGCGGGACCTTCCGGAAAGAGATCATGCTGGAGTATGAGAAAAAGACGCCAGCTCGTATCGAATATAAGCTCTTCATCTTAAACAGGCGAACACGGAGATTCGAATTGCAGAAGCAACTCCGCTTCTCCTTCGAAAACAGATCTCCCTGCAGACTGGAGGATATGAGAGCGCAATCAGAGATTACGAATGAAGAGAAGATAAAACTCGTACTGCGGGAGGAAGAGGTGTATACGCCACTGAAGAATCTCCGATATGCTTCAGATTTTAAGAATCTTCTCCATGATATCGAGAAAGACCTCAGAGAGAATAAAAAAATATAAGAGAGCCGTTCCCCTGCTTTGAGTGTAGCACTCCATACGTAACATTTTGTTCCAGAAAGTAACTAATATATTTGTAAATACGAAAAGATATTAACACTATACGCCTCCCGATCGGGTATGATAAAGTGGCGGTTGGGCGCATTCCGGTGAAGCGATCTTCACGTTCTATTCTTCTCGTTCGTGCGATCAAGAGGAGTGAACACGAACAGTGCAAGAGACAGGTAACTCCTTTCGTCGGTGCATGTATCTCGTCGGTTAACGGTGCAAGATACTCATGGCAACGCACGCAGCTACTATCTGCAAGGATCAGCGTCCCTGAAATAATACTTGATTTTTTATTTTGAGAAAACAGAATTGAGAGTGATCAGCCGTGTTTTCAGTGTACCCTGACACCGCCAACGGACAGAGTGAAGGAGAGCCCCCGGGAGGGAGGCAGTTTAAAACATTTATGGTTAAAAAAGCCGAAACAACGCCAACAGCAACTCGCAAGACGAAGAAAAGCCGTCAGAAGGTTTCTCATCCGAAGGATGTGAGAGATGACGGACGTCCCCGAAGCGTTAAAAAAGAGAAGGCCAAAAGCTCTCATAAAAAAAGCGGAGACGCCAGGAAAACCGGCAGAGCAACCGATACTGTGAAAAAGAAAAGGAAAAAAGCGAAAAGGGAGAGAGAATTCTCCGATTCTTCAATTTCCTGGTACCTTGAGCAGATAAACAAAATACCACTCCTTGAACGAGAGACCGAGAACAGGCTCGCCAGAGCTACGCGCAGCGGCGACGAAAAAGCGAAGGAAAAGCTGATAAAGGCCAATCTGAGATTCGTCGTTTCTATTGCAAAAAAGTATCAGACCAGCGGCATATCACTTCTCGATCTGATAAACGAGGGGAACATGGGTTTGATCAAAGCCGCTGAAAAATTCGATCCCGATAGAGGTTATCACTTCATCTCATATGCGGTCTGGTGGATACGGCAGGCCATTATCCTGGCGATATCGCAGAAGACCTCGCTCATCAGACTGCCGCTCAACCGGACCGCCGACATGCAGAAAATCGAACGGGTCCACAACAAGCTTGAGAACAAGCTCGGCAGGGAACCGACACCCAGCGAGATTGCCGAAGAGCTCGACATGGATGATGAAGAGATACACCATCTGAGAAATATCTCACAGGATTACATCTCTCTTGATGCGACTTACGGCGACTCCGACGATACGTCAATTTTGAGCATGGTCGAGGATTCCCGGATTGAGTCTCCCGACAAGAAGCTTCTTGATGAATCGCTGCACGAAGCGCTCAACAACGTCCTGAACACGCTCACCTCTTCAGAACGCGAGATAATCAAAATGCGTTTCGGCCTCGATGGATTCAAGCCGATGTCTCTCCAGCAGATAGGCGAAAAGTTTAACCTTTCCAAGGAGCGAATACGGCAGATAGAGAAAAAAGCAATCCGTCGACTCCGTCATCCCTCCCGGAGTCATAAACTGAAAAGCTTTCTCAAGGATTAACGGTCATGCGATTTTTCCTCCTCGGTCTCTTTATCGGAATAATTGGGGGGCTGATCCCATTCTGGATGCCCCGAAGCGGTTTTGAGTTGTACCCGGAATGGCATGGGAAAATCGATACCATCGCGGCCATAGAACCGTCAAACAATACCGCCATCGCCGCACTGCCCCTCCAGCCGATCAAAGTGGAACATCGAATTCTCATTCTTGCCGGAAATGGAGAGCTCAAACACGAGGTTGCTCCCGATACCCTAACCGCGGTGAGCGGGAACGGTAAATACTACATCGCCTATCAGAAGGTTGGGAACTCAATCGAGTTCTTCAATATCCGAGGAGACCGATTCTGGAAATTAAAATCGCTGGAGTATCCCTATCTCTCCTATCATGGCAAGCTGATTCTCCTGCTGAACGGTGATCACAGCAGAATACGCACTGTCGATTTCAACAGCAATGAGATCGGTGTCCGCCACCTCCACGGGCGTTTCTGCACGACTATCACCTTTTCCTGCCATTCAGATCTCGCCGGGATCGGATTCCTCGACGGCTCCTACTACGTCATCGGCGAAAATGGTCTCATCAGAACAGCCGGAACGGCCCCCCACCACAAACCGGTGAAGGGGATGTGCCTGAGCAGCAGGGGAAGCTTCGCGGCAATCCATCATGGCGGGAAAGAGAACGACATCATAACGATTGTGAACATCCCCGAGGAGCGGAGCGCTCCCGTCGAGCTGAACAATGTACACCTGACACGAACCGCCATGCATATAACCGAAAGCGGTCTTCTCGCTGCCATCGACCGCGATCGAATTCTCATTGCAGATGCGGATGGCGATATACTGCGGATCATCAAAACTCCCGAAAAGCGTGTCGGGCACGCACGAATAGAATTCCGGCGGGGCCTTCTGCTGGTGAGCTATACGAAGAAGACCGGTGAAGCCTTCTTTCTGATCTTCAGGAGTGACGGGAGAATTCTGCTTGCAAAAGAATTCCCCGAAGAGCCGATGCTCGATTGCAGCATCACCGATTCGGTTATCCTGCTAAGAGGATCCCGATATTTATACTGTTATAGCTTCTCCTACTGATGCCATCAATAACAGCGCGCATCGCATCGGCAAAATCGGTCCTCCCCCGCTTCAGTGCCCCCTCATAGAGAATACTGCTCTTTGTGAGGGCGACCGTCCGCGCCTCACGGGCATAGTCGCCCGGAAGGGAGATCTCGGACTGCAATAGTTTGATAATTGCGTAGATCCGGAATCTGTCCATCCCCCAGTATCTACGGGAAAGCTGATCGCGATGACCGCCATGCTTCACGAGCAGCGGGCGGGGTATCAGGCCCACCGGTTCCTCCGGCGTTATCCGCAGCCACAGCTCATAATCCTCGCAGGCAGGAAGGAGCTCGTCAAAGAGGCCAAAGCGCTCGAAGAGCTCTCTGCGCATAATGACCGAGGATGGTGATACCATACACTGATGGAGAGATTCGATAAATATCATTCCTCCTCTTTTCTGATGCTTCTTCATCGGATTGACCCGTTTCCCCCTTCTCATCCAGATCTCTTCCGTCTGGTGTATCGCGATTTCAGGGTGATCGCATATGTACCGATACCCCTCCTGCAGTTTCTCGGGCAGCCAGATGTCATCCGAGTCGAGAAAGGCGATAAAGGGTGCCCGTGCATGGCGAATACCGGTGTTTCGGGCACGGCTGACGCCGGCGTGCTCCTGCCGCACGTATGAAAAGCAGTTGCCAAAGCTCTTCACCAGCGACGGGGTGTTATCGGTTGAGCCATCATCAACAACGATGAGCTCATAATCACGGTAGGTCTGATCGAGAACCGAGCGGACAGCTTGTTTGAGAAATCCAAACCGGTTATAGGTCGGAATGATCACCGAGAAGGTGGGCATGAAAATCAGCGTTACTCCTTCTTGCCACGGATGAGGAACCCGGCACCACGCCTCTTGAATTCCACCGAGATCTCATTCAGGTTTTTCGCCGTATCCCGAAATGAAGTCAGAATCTGTATAATATCCCGTTGAGAGTTGAGGAGCATCCGGTTGAGCGTGATAACGCTCTCGGACAGATTCGCAACGAGAACCCGCAGATTGCTCTTGCTCTCCATCGAGATCTCCTTGAATACCTGCACCGTGCTTGAGAGTGATGTCAGGAGCTCATGAACATCCTGAAGCACCACGTCGAGACTGACATACTCAATCCCCTCCACCACAGAACCGTCGGTGAGCAGCTCGCCCTTCTTCTCCGGATTTCTGAACTCAATAATCGGATCGCCGATGATATTCTGATTCATGATCACCGCCGAGCAATCCTCGTACAGATCGATATCATGCCTGATGCGCAGAACCGCGAGAAAGTGCAGTGCCGGCCGGTACACCGGGCGAATCTCAACCACTCGTCCAATCTCATATCCCTTGATCATCACTTTGGTGCCATTTTTTATGGATGAGATGCTGTCCACCTTTAAATACACATCGATGGTCGAACCTGCTATCGAATACCCGAGCTTGAGTACAATAAAGAGAAGCAGGATCGCCAGCGGTATGAGTATGAACAGTGCAACTCGAATCTCATTTTTCTCAAGCTTCATTCAAACCTCCTCTCCCGGCGCGTCCCCCGTGCGGAACTCCCGAAATTCAAAGAATAGTCATTGGCCCCTCGGTTGATGAGCGCATATACTGCGCGAGGAACTCATTATCAGCTCGTAAAAAATCATCACGGGTTCCCATGAATACTATCGCACCGTGATCGAGCATTAAAAACCGGTCGGCAAACGAGACAAATCTCTCCGGTTCATAGGTGACAAAGATAACCGATTTGTTCCCGGAAACAAATCGTCGCTCGATACTCCTGAGCACTGTCTGCGCATTTATCAGGCACTGCCCTTCGAGAAAATGCTCAAAGAGGAGGAGATCCGGATCCAGCGCAATTGCCCGCGCATAGGCGGTCTTCAGGGCCTCAGATCGCAAAAGCCGTACCGGACGGAAATCCCGGCAGTGTTCCAGGTTGAGCTCACGGACAAATCCATCAACCACATCCCTGATCCCTTCTCCGCTCAACTGAGAATGGTACTGCAACGGCAGTGATATGTTCTGTTCAACGGTCATGTTGTTAATGAGGCCGTAATCCTTCTGTAAATACCCGAGATCCTTACGGTAGGCGAGCTCCTCACTGAAGGTAAAGTTTTTGATCGGCCTCCCCTTGTAATAGATATCACCGCCGCTGAAATGAATAATTCCCGCGATGAGGGGCGAAATCAGGTCCACCCCTGAGCTTTCCGGCCCGAATATAACGAGATTCTCTCCTCTGTTCAACCGGAATGATACTGCGTTCAGAGAGACACTATCGGCCGAACAGGTAACGTGCTCAAACGCCAGCAGTTCAGATTCCATCCGGACCGCTCCCCGGAATAGTAGCATCCATCCTGTCACCGTAATCATGAAATTCGGTCTGATTCATTATCCTTACAACCCGATCGATTCAACACCACGACCTTAAAAGTAAAAGAGAGCCGAGATGAAAGCATTGATAACAAAAATAATAAGGAGCGTTCTCACCACCGCACGAGAAACATAAATCGGTATCTCGAATTTTGACCGCGGCATAAAACCGTAATAGCAACAGATGAGCGGAATAAGAATCCCGTATATAATGCTCTTGACAATTGTTATGGTGATATCCACAAAGCTCACCGCATTGAGCAGCGATCCGAAAAAGATGTCGATCGGTATGAACACGGTCGTCAGTGATATTAAATAACCGCCGAAGAACGCCGTCAAATCGAAGATGGCAATCAGTGAGAAAATCGCTATGGTTGATGCGATTATCCGGGGGAGAACGATAAAGAGCTTGGTGTCAATTCCCATTAACTCGAGTGAGAGTATCTCCTTGTTCTGTCTCTGAGTGGCAATTTCAGCTGCAATAGCGGATCCGGATCTGCTGATGACAATCATTGCCGTTGCCAGGGGACCGAGCTCTCGCGCAATAATGAGGACGAGCAGATTGCCGATAAAATCCTCGATGCCGAATTTGGGGAAATTCTTTGTTGCCTGTATGATAACGGTGGCACCAAACAGGAGCGCAATCAGCATGATGAGCGGAAGCGCATCGATTCCGGTAAATCTCGTCTGATTGACCGCGATCATGTAGATGGAGCGAAATTTCAGATATCGGATTGATCGCAGAGAGGTAAATATCGACATAACATATTGGGAAAACCTCTTGACGCCATCCCATATATTAATGGTCTTCTCGCCAAATCTCCTGACTGCCTCTTTTGCTCCCTGCATTATGCTCACCCATTATAGAGACACAGTATACGCGAACAGATTGTTATCGAGCACGAATCTCATCAGCTTTTTTAAGTTGATTTTTATACGCACTTTTCCCCTAATGGGAGCTCGCTCCACATTCTCAATACCATCAGTGTCGACACTATGTCAAAGGGAAAACGTTATATACTCACCATCACTCTATTATCGTTTACGGTTCTCATTTATTCAAGGATAAATTATACCGGTTTCTCCTATCTCCTTGATCTGTACCGAAGCATTTTCATCGAGATATGCGATGTTCTCTCTCCGGACGAGACCGACTTCAAAATTGTTGATCTCAACAGGTGCAAGAAGTATACCTACACCTACGGGAAATTACCAGAAGGATTCATCCACTTCGGACATTTTCTTCTCTTCAGAGCACCGAGGGATACCCCGATAAGAGATCTCGCACGGCAATCGATCATCTACACCCATTACTACCGCTCCTATCAGCTTGAAGAATCCATCAGGGAATATAACGGACTCGACAGCGGTCTCCTCGGCAGAGGAGATACCGTATTCATCCCCTATTCCCTGCCCCCCTATCTGCCGGAGGTGAAGAAGAGCATCAAGCCCCGGATCATCTTCAGCAGGGGCATTTACTACACCGGAAATTCAATCGGATCGGTGCGGATTCTCCGTCGTATCGGACAGATCAAGAAAGCCGGGATAAACACCGTTGTTTTTGATGCAAAGGATGTGACCGGCATCGTCAATTACTTCAGCCATGTTCCTGCTGTCATCGAATTCGACACCCACCGGAAGAGGAGCATCGATAACATTGACAAGCTCATCAGATATCTCAAGAGCAGGGAAATATTTATTATCGCCAGAATTGCTGTTTTCAGGGATCATCTCCTCTATAAAGCCTCTCCGCAGCTCGCCATACAGTCGAGGAGGGGGGGATTGTGGAACAGAAACGAAAATGAGCTCTGGGTTGATCCAACAAACAGAACGGTTCAGGACTATAACATCGAGCTCGCCATTGAGCTCGCCGAAAAGGGCGTTGATGAGATACAGTTCGATTACATACGCTTTCCCACACTCGGCAACCTCTCCGACGCCGCCTATGCCTACGATTTCGGCAGGATATCAAAAGAGGAAACAATCACCCGGTTCCTCAAACGGGCATACCATGAGATTGCCAGGAGAAATACGCTCCTCTCAATTGACATCTTCGGGGTTGTCGCCTGGAGCAAGCCGATAGATATACGGAAAACAGGACAGCGGATAGAAACGCTCTCCCGATACTGTGATGTTATCTCTCCCATGCTCTATCCCTCACACTTCAACGATGATTTCGAAGGTTTCACGAATCCGGGTGATAACCCCTATCATTTCATCTTTCATGGATGCAAACGGGTTCAGAAACTTTCGAGAAGGGCGGTCAGGCCATGGCTCCAGGCTTTCAAATGGCGGGTGAGCAATTACGATGAAACGTACATCATGGATCAGGTATACGCGGCTATTGATGCAGGCGCTTTCGGTTATCTGTTCTGGAATGCTTCCAACAACTACGACATCGTATTCAGTGCTCTCAGGAAAATGAAGGGAGCGAAACGCAGAGCGCACAATCACAAAACGGAGAAGGTATCTCGTGAAAGTCACTGATAAGGAGTTTCGGAAAGAATTCATAAAGGTCTGGGATGATGGCGCCGTCAAAGATGCGCCCTTTATCACCCTCGGTATTGAAGCCGTGCTCAAGGATTTTTACGGCGATCTGCTTGATGCGCCGCCCCCCTTTCCGGTCGAAAAGGGAGCAACCGTTCTCGACCTTGGCTGCGGATGGGGGCGCATACTGAAGCCGGTTATGGACAGGGGCGCCCGGGGCATCGGGCTTGATATTTCAGGGGAGATGCTTGCCCGCTCATACGAGCATCTCATGAAGAGCGGTCACCGTCCACCGCTGATACGCGGTGACGGAAGCCGGCTCCCCTTCAAGAGCGAGAGCTTTGATATGATCTACTCCTTCCTCGTCCTCCAGCACCTCTCGAAACGCGACGGTGAAGCGGTATTCAGGGAAATAGAGCGGGTATTAAAACCGAACGGCATTGCGTACATACGGGTCCCGGGGAGATTCGCTCCCGAGAATCTTCTGTTCAGCTTCCTCCAGTTTATCAGCATACATATTCTGCGCGTGAAGGATCCCATTCGAATGCGATTCTATCGCCTCGGCGAGCTGAAGCGGATATGCAAAAAGCTCTTCCCGGAGTACACCATAACCGCTCACGAGTTCCGCCCGCCGTGGAACTTTCACACGAAATGGACATGGAAATACATCATCATCCCGCGTCGTTTTCACCGAACACTCAGAAAGATTTCAGATTCGCTGGAAAGGATCGCGAACAATCGGATTGGATTCTTGAAGCACTTCGGGGTTGTGCTTATCGTAAAGGCACGGAAAGGGGCAGCATCATCGCCCTGATCTCTTCAGCCGGGCTCAGACTGTCAGTTCCTTCAAGTATTCGATTATCTCGTTCAGGCCCTTCACCATACCGGCAGCACCGAGCCGGATGGCCTCCCGGGGCATTCCGAAGACCGTTGAGGTTGCCTCATCCTGAGCAATGGTGATCGCTTCCGCCTCCTTCATCTCGAGGAGTCCTCGAGCACCGTCAGATCCCATTCCGGTCAGTTGAATACCGATAGCATTTCGCCCGGCTACCTGAGCAATGGAGCGGAAGAGAACATCCACCGAGGGGCGGTGCCGATTAACCGGCAACCCGTCATGTATTGTGGCCCGGTATCCTTTGCCGTCTCGCTGCACCAGCATATGCCTGTTTCCGGGAGCAATGAGAGCACCCCCCCGATACAACCGGTCTCCGTCCTCAGCCTCCTTCACCTGCAGGCGCGATATGGTATTCACCCGATTCGCGAAGGCCTCTGTGAATTTCTCGGGCATATGCTGTACTATCATGATGCCGGGCAGATTCTCCGGCAGCTGATTGAGTATCGCGGCAATGGCCTCCGTTCCGCCGGTCGAAGCTCCAATAGCGATTACCGTCTCGCTGCTCACCCGGGAGCTGTCGAGCTTCTTTTTGGGCAGTATCACATCGGCTGTGTACTTCTCCTCCACCGCACCTGACGGCTCTTCTTTCCGTGGAACTGCCCGTGTCCTAATCCTCGAAGAGCTGGCGACGAGAATCTTCTCGGTTAATTCCTCCACGAAAGATGCCCATGAATCCCGATCACCCGCCTTCGGCTTTAAAATGAAATCAATTGCGCCCAGCTCCAGCGCTCGGATTGTCTCATGGGCACCCTTATCCGTAAAGGCGCTGACCATGATAACCGGCATGGGATGGGCAATCATAATCTTCGACAGAAAGGTGAGCCCATCCATCCGGGGCATCTCGATATCGAGCGTCAGAACGTCCGGCATGAGCTTCTTGATCTTATTAACGGCGATATAGGGATCCAGTGCAGTGCCCACCACCTCAATGCGCCTCGAACGGGAGAGCGCTTCTGCAAGCAACTTCCTCATAACAGCAGAATCATCAACAATGAGCACCTTTATCTTCTTCACTGCTGTGAATTCCTCTTCACGAACGTAAACTGGTCCGAGCTCACTCGCTCGAGCACCTTCCGACTGCTCGACCTTCGCAGGTATACCTTGCCCGAACGGACATCCATCATCAATTTCCGGGTATAGATTCCGCCGGTATCAGTCTCAGCAACGGGAATATCCTCCATCTCAAGCAGCACCCAGGCCAGCCGCACATTGTCATTGGGAATGGTATTTGTCTTTCGTTCCAGATCAAGCACGCTCCCGCCGCCGAAGATTTTCGCTATGAGAAGCTCTTTCCGGGCTCCCCTTGCAAGCATCTCATCGAGCAGGTTGTTCATCGCCGTTATCCCGTATCGCGCCGTGCGATCCTGAAAGATATCCGCTTTGGAGATCCTGCCCGGCAGCATAAAATGGTTCATTCCCGAAATACGGCCCTCCGGATCATGAAGACACACCGCCACGCAGGAACCGAGCAGCGTCCCGATGAGCTCATCGCCGGCTGAAATATAATACTCCCCCGCATGGATAATTTTGATCGGCTTTCCGTATCTACTCAGTTTTCGGATGAACATACTGCTTTCCCGTATATTGATTTTCCTCTGAAGCGAAACAGTTCCCCATGTCCCGTCAGGGCCTCTGAGTGTCCCAGAATGAGATACCCGTCATCGGTGAGATATCGATAAAATTGATGAAACAGCTTCTGCTGCGACGCTTTATCGAAATATATTATTACATTACGGCAAAAGATAACATCGAATGTGCCCTTCATGGGAAAATGCTCTGTCAGCAGGTTCAACCGTCGAAAGGAGATCATCTCTTTAACGCCGTCTTTAACCCTGTACAATCCGTTGAAATCGCCCTTTCCGCGCAGAAAATACTTCCGGAGAAGCCCCTCCCCCATAACCGCCACAGCCTCATAAGGATATATTCCCTCCTGCGCCGTCCGAAGCACCTGTGTGTCAATATCATTTGCGAGCATCTTGACATCCGGCAGTCTCCGGTCACCGAAGTACTCGAGCACGGTAATCGCAATGGAATAGGGCTCCTCTCCCGTTGAGCAGCCGGCACACCAGATGCGCAATCTGCGTTTCCCAGCCCGTTCAAATTCCGGGAGGATCACTGTACGCAGATAGTCAAAGTGATTCGATTCCCTGAAAAATTCCGTTTTATTGGTGGTGATACAGTTGATGAGATGAACTATCTCATCCTGATAATTTTTTTGCAGGAAGGCATAGTACATCCCATAATCCGCAAGGCACAGCTCGCGCAATCTCCTCATCAATCGCGCCTGAACCAGCGATTTCTTTTTTTCCGTGAGATTGATGCCGCTCTCCCGATAGACTATCTCCCGAAAGAGCTCAAACTCCTTATCGCCGAGCGCGAAAATTTTTCCGACTCCAGTTTGCATAGGCTACTCAAAGAGTATGACTTTCCCGTAGGTTCCCCGTCTCTCAAAGGTATGCTCAATATACTCCCGCTCGAGGCGAATAAATTCGGATGATTCTTCATTGTGTCTGAGCACCTTCCGGAACACCCGTCCCGTTGTCGGGATAAAATAGAGCTTCCTCCTCGCATTACCACCGAGATCATCCACCTCAACGGGTATCTTCTCAATGGTGAAATATTCATGCATAAACCTCATCGTTGCCAGGCTCACGCCGTGAATCCTCGATTCATCATCCTGAAGATACGAGGCGCCAAATATCTTGGCGCGAAGGTATTTCCGGTCACCGCCGAGCTTGACGATCTCACCGATGATGTATTCCATGCTGGTGATACCGTGACTCGCTATCTGATCACGATAAATCTCTTCGGTCCCCAGAGCTCCCGGAACGATGAAGTGACCCATGCCGCCAATCCGTCGAGTTGAGTCGTAGAGACAAACAGCAACACAGGAGCCGGTGACCGTTCCGAGTACACAGTTCTCCCTGGTGGCATAGTAGTCACCGGGATAGAGTATATACAAAACCTTCCCGAATCGTTTGCTCGTGCTCTTTATCATAACCACACTCTACTTTCACGAGGATAGAAGGCGTACCTCATCCGATAAGCTTTTTAAGCACCTCAACGAGACCTTCGGGCCGAAAGGGCTTCACAATCCAGCCGGAAGCCCCCGCTTCCTTGCCCGCTTTGATCTTGTCCTCCTCCGATTCTGTTGTGAGAATGAGTATCGGCGTAAAGCGGTCCATCGTGCGAAACTCCTTCACGAAAGTTATTCCGTCCATAACCGGCATATTGATATCGACAATACACAGAGCGATCTCGTCACCTCTCTCGCGCAAATTCTCTATCTTTTCAAGAGCATCCGCTCCATTCTCCGCCTGCTCAATGGCATACCCTTCGTCTTTAATGGTATACTCCACGCTCGTGCGAATCGTGGGTGAATCGTCTACTATCATGATATACTTCATCACGGCCCCCTCACCACTAGTATTCAAAAGGGAAAAGAACTTTTATCGAACACGGCGCCATCACCCCCGCAATCGCATCTCTAAACGGAACATCCAATCTGATACCGGTACATTCTCCCTCCCGGAGGCGCATGCCCACTCCTTAAAAGAGAATAACACACTCTTCTTTCTCCGTTTCCTGAGACTCGTTGAGAAGTGACACCAGCATCTGCCGCCGATAACTGTCTTCAATCGTGTGTTCAATGAACTCCCGTATGAGCTGGATCTCATCCGAATAGCTCTCGAGTTCGTGAACCGGTAATTCCTCAGCGGCAACGAAACGATCGATACGATCATTGAGTTCCCGGAACATCCCTTCAGCAGAGATAAAATACGAGAGCTTATCCTCCTCGGCTTCGAGAAGACCGAGAATACTGCTTGTGCTTTCACGCACCCGGGATCGAATATCCACGAAGTATTTCTGGGACTCATCAAGCTTTTGCGAAATGCCCTTGATCGATTGAATACTCCAGTTCAGTACCGTTTCCTGTTTCCTGAAACCCTCATCGTACCTCCTGACCGCATCCATCATATTCGCTCGCAGACCATTATAGAATGATTGCGATTGCTCAACAATTCTCTTAATTCGTTTCGGTAGATGGCGGACATCAGAGAGCGCCGCGCCCAGCGAACGCTTTAAACGCATATGTCTGGCCAGCTCAATCCTCGTCAGCACGTTGATTATTTCGAAACGGCGTGCGACGTCCGATACCCGATCAAAAAATCCGCCGAACTGATTTACCAGCTGGAGGATTTCGAGAGAGACTTCATAGAGGTCCTTCTTATGCTTGATAATCTCCTCGACATAGCCAATATACTGATTCCGCATCTCATCCAGGCGATCATAGATGCCTCTCAATCCACGTTTCTCCTCGGTGGACTCACGGTGACGATAAAATTTTTCGACGATGCCTTTGATGATAAACCTGAACTGTTCCATACACCCGTTCGATCTATCAACCAACTGTGAAAAGCTCTGCTCAATGGAAGCTATCATCCTCCGGGAAATCAACAGAACGGCAGATAAGACCCGACCATTCCCGACGGCAATTCCGCTCTCACTCCAAAAACGTTGTGATCTGATAATAGCATCCGTGAAGTAGATCATCTTCTCAAGATGCTGGCGTACGATATCCTCCATCTGCATGCTGCTGATGATATCTCCGAGCGAATGACGAACATCTACAGATGAGCTCATGAGATCATTTACGTACCGGGCAAGCTCTTCCAGCTCATTGACCATATCGTTGAAAACGCTCTTATTTCGGATCTTCATCCGGGTTAAATAATTTTCATAGATGACTTCAATTTTATGGCGGCGATCATGAAAACGCCGGGATGCCTCGTGAAGCCGTTCAATCAATGTTCGAAAATGAACCGTGATATCACTGACCATCCCCGAAAGCTGTGCCATCTCCTCAGATATTTTGGTAAGCGTTTTTCCCTCGCTCCCGGCCTGCACCGAGACGATCATGGTATTGACAGCGTATAGCTCAATCGACTCAATAACCTCCAGTATAACATCAACACTCTTTTGCAGCGTCAGGCTCTCTTCTATCGCCCCCTCCATGCCATCGGTCACCTGCACATCTCCCTGCACCCCCCTGACAACTCCTTCGAGGGACTCATCGAGCTTATCCCTGTTCGGGATTATCACGTCATTGATGAAATTCTCATCTGCGGTGTTAGCACTCAGGGGATAGAAATAGGAAACGTACGGCTCGATCATATCAACAAATGAATTGATTTCACCTGAGAGTGTGTAGAGAGCGCTCCCGAGTTCGACAAAGTTTGCCGAGAGATCATCCTTAAAGTGAACAATCTCATCGTTCCCGTCACTTAACAGTTCTATGAAGTCCTGTGTGTTTATCACACCATTATCTCCCCCGGGGACGAAACGACGTATATCAACAGACATTTCCGAAACGCCCGAGCGTTAAAAGAAAGCACTCCACGATTGAGACGCTTTGAAGGGATGGGTATATTTCAGAATCGTTTCCGCCGAGCACAGCAAAACCTCATCACGAAGACAGGTACGGACAGTACCCGATAAACCTATCAAGATGGGATTTTTCATACAAAATTGTCTCATCGCATATACAATCTATCATAGATATGCAGAAAATTCAATCGGAGTTATTCTGTTTTTGTTGTAGGAAAAGCAACCAGACGCCTGTAGGGTTTTGTCCTACAAAATCTGCGTCCTGTAAAATGTACAGGGAGGGAAAAGCTCCACCCCTTTCACCGGCGAGACGAGTGGAATCATTCTGAAGGTATCTGATACTATTATTCCCAGGAATCTCCGCTTCACGACGGACATAATCGAAAACACAATATCCGTCAGGTGCTTCTAAAAACCAATCGCTTCAAGCAGCGAGCTCCCGATTAATCACCGTAATCCCTTATTGAATCCTTTCACCAGCTCAGCGAATTGCTACGCATGCTCCTCGCCGCTTTCACTGCCTGAAGGCTCGCCTGTTGAAATACCCGCAGGGGAGGGTATAGTTGAAATACCAAGAACCTTGTAGAGGGCGCAGTAACCGGTATAAGCGGTATAAAAACTCAGCGCTGACAGAACCAGGAGCACAATAGTTCCGAGAGCTCCTGTCTCTAATTGAAATATATTGAGAAGAAAACTGGTTCCCAGCAAAATTCGTATATACGCATCAGCTGCTCCGATATTTCTCTCCATAATCTTAACCTCCAGCGAATTATATCGACACCGTCACCGAAAAGATTCATCTTCCGAAAAACCCATTCATGCCACGCCCCCCCGACAGCACCCGGGCATCAACCCGTGAAAGTATGCGACTGCGGCAGAATACCTCAGGGCATACGTGACAATTCCGCATCCTGATAAGGGGAGCGATATTTTGCAAGGATTTTTCACCGGCCCCGTGTGTTGCACACAGCGAAAAACAGCTTGACGTATGATAATCTTCACCCTGAATCTTGCACTGTACCGTATCACACAGTGATTAACAGGGGGGTTCTTTTCAGCGACGCCGCGCCCGTGATCACTGATTTCTTATTCAACGGCAATTGTATCGTTAAAAATTTGTATACAGGTAAAAAACCCACCTGACAAGTACGCTGATTACGAGAGAGGAAAGCCATGTCACGAATACTTTCCGGAATTCAACCCTCCGGCAATCTCCATATCGGCAATTACTTCGCCATGATGCAGCCGATGATCGAATACCAGAAGAACCATGAGCTCTTCTGCTTTATTGTTAATTATCACGCTCTGACGAGCACGGAGAACTCCCGGGAGCTCAGAGAGAATACCCTTGCAGCAGCGCTTGATTTCCTGGCGCTCGGCCTCGACCCGCAGAAATGTTTCTTCTGGGTGCAATCGGATATCCCGGAGGTTACCGAGCTCACCTGGATTCTCAGCTGCCAGACCTCCCTCGGGCTCCTCGAGCGAAGTCACAGCTACAAAGATAAAATCGCACGGGGGATAACTCCCAACTCCGGTCTCTTCGCCTATCCGGTTCTCATGGCAGCGGATATTCTGCTCTATCAATCAGAGATTATCCCTGTCGGCAGGGATCAGAAACAGCATATCGAGATAACCCGCGATATCGCTCAGCGATTCAATAGCGTCTACGGCGAGACCTTTGTGCTCCCCGAGGCACGTATTTCCGATGAGCTCGCCGTGATTCCGGGCATCGATGGACAGAAGATGTCGAAAAGCTACGGCAATACCATTGACATCTTTGAAGATGAAGCATCCCTGAAGAAGAAGGTAATGCGCATCGTCACCGACTCAACGCCTGTCGCGGAACCGAAAAACCCGGATTCATGCAGTGTTTTTCAGCTCTACGCCCTCTTCGCCGAGAAGGAGAAAACGGCAAATCTCCGGGAAAGATATCTCAGCGGCGGCGTCGGTTACGGCGAGGTAAAGAAAGAGCTCTTCGCATTGATATGGGAATACTTCGCACCTTACCGCGAGAAGAGAAAAATGCTCGCAAGCGATCCGGGAGAAATCAGGAATATTCTCAAGCAGGGTGCAGATAAAACCCGCTCCGTCGCCGTGAAAACACTGGATGAGGTCAGACGGAAAGTGGGGCTCATGTATTAAAGGATGCGCGCTCAGGCTCCGAAACAAAAGGCATACCTTTAACGGGATGTACAGGATAAGACCGAAATAATAACCGCACATCGATCCGTCCCTTTCGCAGCTCTCATTCAATATCGACAACGATGTTTCTGGGAACTCCCTTTCGCTTGATCAAAAAGGGGATTCTTCTCCTCCCTGCCAGATCGGAGAGTATTTTTCTGTAGGTTATCGTGCTCTCAACCGGTCGACGGTCAATCTCCTTGATCAGATCGCCGATTGCCAGACCGGCATTCGCCGCCGGGGAGTTCGTGCCCACCGTAACAATGACCACCCCCTTGCTGTCCGGCAGCCGGTATCGATAGGCAAGCTCCTCATCGATATCCCTGACACCGATTCCAAGCGTATCCTCCATGCCCTGAGCATCAAGCGCGTCGAGCGGCTTCTCCGGTATCGTTCCGACGGTTACTTCGCTCTCCACGTATGTACCGCTTCGAAAAATTCTCACCGACGCCTTTTCACCCGGCTTCTTCCCGGCGATAAGGCGCTTCAGGTGACGGGCATCACGGATCATCACTCCGTCAAAGGAGACGATGATATCACCCGCACGCATGCCCGACTTTTCCGCCGGAGAGCCCTTGACAAAGCGGGAAACCACCGCGCCCATCCTCCCATCAAACTGGACGGAACCGATGATATCAGCTGTCAGATCCTGCAGCGATGCGCCAAGCCATCCCCTGACGACTGTACCGGTGTCGATAAGCTCCTTCACGACCGCCCTGATCAGATTCGATGGTATGGCAGCCCCCTCCAGCGGAGATTCACCTGACGGCGACCAGATTACCGTCGTGATTCCGATAAGCCTTCCCTGCACATCGAGCAGCGCACCCCCTTCATTACCGGGAGAGAGGGCAACATCAGTCACTATGTACCTTTCAGTTCCGATAAGCTCATCCCCCCGGGCACTGACAACACCCATTGTAATCGAGGGATATCTTCTGGTGGGATTCCGGATGGCGATTACCATCTCCCCGGCATTGATTGCAGCGGAGTCGGCCATCTCGACAACGGGGAGATCGGCCGGCACGGTGCCGGCAATCTTAAGAAGCGCGATATCGGTTGCCGGATCGCTCCCGACAATCTCACAGGGAAACTCCCGCTCATCCGGAAGAAAGACAACTATCTCCCGGGCGTTCGCTATCACCGCTCCGGTGGTAATAATATATCCCCTCTTATCGATGATAATGCCCGAGCCCAGTGAGCCGGGCCTTTCAGCATGATACCTCCTCCACGGAACCACCCCTTTTGTCGAAATGTTCACCACCGCCGGCTGTGCTTTTCCCGCCGCCTTGACGAGCTCAGCGTTCAATCCCTCCAGCGTGACCTCTTGCCGGGCAAGCGCCGGGAAGCAGATGAGGATAAGCATGAAAACCGTCGTACAGGCAATCCGCCGCAGATGATATGGCATGATATCACACTCCACGTTGCTCGATTGAACCCCCATCCCCGGCCGCTTCGCATCACCGGATGAGAGCCCTCCCGCGAATATGTCAGGATAACGAAATCAACAGAGAGGAGACTATGTCTCTTCTCTCTTCCTGTAAAGAAAATTTTAAATGCGCGGGAGCAATAATATCTGTTGACAAACAGTGGTGAAACCCTCTCAGATACAGAGTGTACACATCCCCGTGATGAGCTGCCCGATGTTCTCTCAATTAATTGAAACGGTATTTATCAATAAGGACTCTCGTCAAAACCCGGTCATCGCGGAGTCTCGCAAACGCTACGGACAGCTGGGAGGATGGGTATCTATCGTTATGAACATCCTGCTCTTTGTCATAAAGCTGATCGCAGGAACCATCTCCCATTCCTTTGCACTCGTCACCGATGCAGTGCATACCCTATCGGATTGCATCGGATCCATCCTGGTGATAGTCTCCTTTCGAATCTCGGCAAAACCGGCCGACCGGGAGCACCCCTACGGCCACGGGCGGGCAGAGACCGTTACGACCCTCATACTCTCGATTCTGCTCATCGTAACCGGATTCGAGTTCTTCAAATCATCAATTGCGAAGCTGTCTTCAGAATCCCGGGTCGATGTCACGACCCCCCTGGTTATCATCGTCATCGTGAGCATTCTCATAAAAGAGTGGATGGCGCGGTTTTCCATATATCTCGGAAAGCGTATTCATTCCTCGACGCTCATTGCCGATGCCTATCATCACCGGTTTGATTCACTGACGACCATCGTGGTCCTGCTCTCGATCATCGGTGCGTACTATCAGGTCAAATGGATAGACATGATCGCTGCAGCAGTCATCTCGGTCTTTATCGCCTATGCAGGAATTGACATGCTCAGGAAGTCCGTCAATCCCCTGCTCGGGGAACCGCCGCCCCGTGCAGTGCTCGAGGAGATCGAGCAGAGCGCACTGGGCGTGAAAGAGGTTATTGGCGTTCACGATATCATCGCCCATCAATACGGACAGCAGTTGATCATCAGTTTCCACATTCAGGTACCGGACACCCTTACCGCGAATCGAATACACGAGATCAGCCAAGAGGTGGAGGATATACTCGCTGAAAAGCTCAACTGCCATGTGACCATTCATCCCGATCCCATTAATGAAAATCACCCCCTCTACCCGCAGATTCAAAAAGCCCTTGCGGCAATCATTGAAAATGATAATCAGCTTATCTCATTCCACGATTTGAGAATCATCGGCGGCGCCGAGCGGTTTACCGCCCTCTTCGATCTCAGCGCCGACTGCAAACGAGACGCTGCTACCATCAATCGCATAACGGAACGGGTGAAAGAAAAACTGATCCTGCAATTCCCCGAAGCAGAATTCAGAATAACAATCGTCCCTGCATTTGCCTATTGATTGCCTCGCAACGGCTTTACCCGGTACATCAGAAGAGAATTCCCCGCTCTGCCCGGGGGATCTCACGGACCGCATCAACCCGCCAATCAGCATAGACGGTCTGAAATGAGAAGCTCTGTTTTCAGGCGTACCAATAAAATATTATTGACGTATGCAGTTGGCAGTATATTTTTATGGCACTGTAGAAGCTTCATTTGACAGCTCCAGATTTCTTCCGGATATTCGGCAATGAGAAGAGCCCTTATCTCACAATCGGTTTCAGAGTACCTGATGATACCGGAAAACGCACGTTCGGTCATCATCTGCGATAATATGGTAGAGGAGATAAGTGCTCTGCTGGCAGAGGAACAGAAGAAGCCGCTCAAAATAGTCCTCTTCATCCATCACAGCGAATTCGATACCGTTCACTACTTCCTGGACGGTTTTAATTACCGCGATATTCTGTACCGGATCATCGCCATCGATCCCGATAACAGCTTCTCTCCGACATCGAAGAAACTGAAAAAGATCTCCGATCTGAGAACCTCAAAGCTCAGCAAAAAGGAGTTTGCCTTCCTGGTCAATCATCACTTCAACGAAATTGACGAGTACTATGAAAGCAAGAAGCGGGAAGATGATTTCATCATACAGCTCCTTGACACCAAGCAGGATCAGGAAGACTTAATAAATATCGGCAAATCGCTCTCGCTCGAGAAGGATATGGACAAGCTCCTCAGATCGATCCTCTTCCTGAGCAAGCGGATCACCGGTGCCGATGCGGGAAGCATCTATCTCGTCGAAGAGCTCGAGAACAAAGAGAAGCAGCTCCGGTTCAAGTACTCGCACACCTTCTCCAAGGATATCCCGCTCGAGGAGTTTGTTATTCCCTATGACACAAAATCCATGGCAGGGTATGTTGCCGTGACGGGCAATGTCCTGAACATTCCCGATGTGTATGAACTCTCGGAAAACGATCCGGTCTCGCACAACACCTCCTTTGATGAAACGCACAACTATCGCACCAGATCAATGCTCACCGTCCCGATGAGAAATCACATCGATGAAATCATCGGCGTGATCCAGCTCCTCAACAGCAAGGAGGATACCGAGGGGAACAAAGGGGTCACCGGCAACGAGGCTTTTGAGATAAAGCTGATAACCCCTGAGGATTTTCAGAAAAAGGTTGTTCCCTTCGCCGAGCGGTATGAAGGACTCATGGAAGCCGTGGCAAGCCAGGCCGCCATCTCCATTGAGAACAACCGAATGATAAAACAGATCGAAAATCAATTCGAAGAATTTGTCAAGGCGTCGGTCAACGCCATTGAATCCCGCGACATCGCCACCTCCGGCCACTCCTTCCGTGTCGCCGAGATCTGCCTCGCTTTAGCACAGGCCATCAACGGGGAAACCGAGGGGCCCTTCAAGGACATCACCTTCTCCGACAAGGAGATGAAGGAGCTTGAATTCGCGGCGCTCCTGCACGACTTTGGGAAGGTGTATATCGACGTGGCGATATTCATGAAGGGGAAGAAGCTCTTCCCGAAGGACTTCGAGAATGTCATACTCAAGTTCAACTATCTCTACAGGCTGATTGAGATGGGGTACATCACGAAAGAGCTCTCACTCTTTCAACAGCATACCGATCCCGAGGTAGAGAAAAAGTTCCATATGCTTCAGGAAGAGAGCGAACAGCGCCTCGAGACCATTAAAAAGCTGATAAAGGAGATTGAGGTCCTCAATGAGCCAACGGTAACCGACGTCGAGCCTGATGAGGTTTTACAGGAGATATCCTGTGAGATCGGCGATATCGAATGCTGCGACATCGAGGGGAATGCTATCACGGTGTTGACTGAAGATGAGAAAATGAACCTTGAGATACGGCGGGGGAGCCTTAACCCGATAGAGCGACAGGAAATCGAAAGCCATGTGATACAGACCTACAACTTTGTAAGCAAGATTCCGTGGCCACCGGAATTCAAGAATATTCCGGAAATCGCCCTCAAGCATCACGAGAAACTCGACGGGAGCGGCTATCCCTACGGTCTCAAAGAGAAAGACATTCCCATTCAGGCGAGGATGATGGCAATCGCCGATGTGTACGATGCACTGATAGCGACAGACCGTCCCTATAAAAAGTCCATTCCCCTGTCGAAGGCGTTAGACATACTGAGAGAGGAAGCGGAGAACAATAAGCTCGACAAAGATCTCCTGCATATCTTCATGAAACACAAATTATACGAGCGCATTAATAAAGACTCCTTCAGAGTAAAGAACAGGGTATGAGAAGAGTACTCGTCATCTTCTCCCTCACTGCAATTGCTTTCTCTGCTCCCATGACGCAGGCAGGAGAGCGGAAATTGACCATTGTCTATACCAATTCCCTCAACGGGTACCTCGATTATTGCCACTGTAAGAACGATCCGAGAGGCGGCCTTGTGAAGCGTGCCACGGAAATAAAAAAGATTCAGAAAGAGTATGATAATACCATCCTCTTCGAGACGGGAGATTTTTTCACCTACGATCCCGATCACCTGCTCGCGAAATATCTCATCAGAGGCTACCGGCACATCGGCTACGATGCCGTCCTCTTCGGCGATCAGGAGTTCTCAATCGGTATCGAGAAATTCCTTCAGCACCGGACGGAGCTCCCCTTTGTATGCAACAATCTCTTAATCAAGAAAGGCACCTGGAGACGCTTCTTCCAAAGATACCTGATAATCAAACGGGGCGGCCTCAGTGTAGGCGTCATCGGAACGATAGCATCAGATGTGTTCAGATACTATCCCCGCACACTGACGAAAAGACTCAAGATACTCGATCAGGTACAGGCGATCAAAAGCGATATTGACACGCTCAGGAAGCGTGGAGTAGATATCATTGTCCTTCTCTCTCATTCAGGCTACGAGAGAGATATTGCTCTGCAGAGAGAGATCTCCGGTATTGACGTGATTATCGGCGGACATTCACAAACGCTCGTGAAGAGGCCGAAGCGGTGGAAGAACGCTATTATCGTCCAGGCAGGTGCCGATGGAGCCCACATCGGCATTCTCCAGCTCACTCTCACGGATAAAAAGATATCCTTCTCCAATAGTTTCAGGCTCCCCGATGAATTTCAGCCGGCTGACGATCCGCACATTCGCTCGCTCATTCGGGAATACCGCAATACACTGAAGAAACAGATGAAGGGATTACGGTTCTGACCATGATCGAGATGAAGGAGCTGAAGAAGGTTTTGCGCGAGTCAGTTCTCATTGTGCTGATAACGATCATCATTGCCTTTACCGTCAACCTCTTCCATCCACGGGGATATGTGCTGGTAAGCCGCGATCGCGCACAGGGAAAGATCGTTTTTATTTCAAGCGTTGAGGCGAAAATCAAGCATGCGCACGGTTCGGCACTCTTCATCGACTCGCGTGATAAAAGGGACTATCTTCGAAAACACATTGAGGGGGCGATACATATCCCCGCCGTTCCGGAATCTCTCTCACTCAAAAAAATAAATGAGCACTTTGGCCTCCTCAGAGGACTGAAAGAGATCGTCATTTACTGCTCCGGGAGATCCTGCGAAACAGATGAAACCCTTGCCCGGCGACTCCTGGACCTGGGGTATGAGCGACACATCTTCATACTCTACAATGGCCTCCCCGAATGGGAAGCCGGTGATTATCCGATCACAGTGCAGAACGATGAGAAGAGGGAGTAGGAAATGAATATCGTCAAGCGCATCGCGATAAATATCGCATACGGCAATCAGCTGGTCGCCGTACTGAGAATCCTCATGGGAGCACTCTTTATCTTCTCGGGATTCTTCAAAGTGCTTGACCCGAACTCCTTCGGCACGGTGATCTTTCGCTACGGCGTTCTCCCGGACATGCTCATTCCCTACGCAGCGATTGTCTTCCCCTTTCTCGAGCTCACCGTCGGCTGCTCCCTCCTCTGCGGATTCAGAATTCAGTCCAATGCACTGATTGCCATAGCCCTCATGCTCGCCTTCATCTTCGCGATAAGCGTTAATGTCATCCGGGGAGAGACCTTCGACTGCGGATGCTTCGAGCTGAACAGGTTTGGCTTCGAAGAGAATATCAGCACTACCCTGATAATCAGGGATCTCTTTTTCGTTCTCGTACTGTATCTCATATTCAACGCGAAGAGGCATTACTATTCTCTCGACAATCTCATCGAGAAGAAACAGTTAACCAATTTATAACGAATACTCCTCATCGATACGATCCAGTGCCGAACATCCTTCGGCAAAGTGCAGGCAGTAAATTCTTGACGAAATTTAACGATAATGTCATTAAATTTGTCGATAATATAAGGGAGTTGTTATATTTATGATAACTGTCTGAATCGGAATCGACCGACGTTCCGCTTCTGATAGTATATTTCCATGATTGTTATCAAGAGCACATGAAGAAGACGAAGAAGGCAAAAATACCCGATCTGACCGAGTTCATCGACGACGAGGGCAAGAAGTGGATACAGACCTCAACCGATGACCTCTTCTCGATTAAAGAGATCAGCGATCTTCTCGAAACCGTTGAGAAGGAGCGGGAAGAGGGCGAGATTGTCCTCGCCAGAATTGATTTTCAGAAGGTCAACCGGGAGTACTATGAGAAGACACGCGATTTGCACACCAAGCTCAAACAACGCGACGTGCTCATCAAAAAGGTGATAACCGAATCCAAGGAAGCTATTGATCGAAAGAACACAAAACTCAAAGAGCTGATTGAATATATCAAGAATCTGCACCTCCTGATTACCTATTATCGACTCGATCCCTCAATCATGAAGGAGATTGAGGTCATGCCGGTTGAAGTCGCCAGGCCGGTCGAAGCGGTCATCGAAGAGGAGGTGCCGGTTGAGAAGATCGAGTACACAGCCGTTGAAGAGATCCTCCTTAACGACGAAGGGGAAGAAGCTGAACCGATTCGCTGATTCCATACCCGGCCACCGCCCGCTCTGGCGAATCCTCATCTGCTCGACCATCATCCTCCTCGGAGCACTGCTCATCTCCTGCGGCAGGAGGGAGCATCGGCCTGATTTCTTTTACACCTATGTCCAATCCGATCCCGCGAGGCTCGATCCCTTCTCCAGCACCGATGTGGTCTCCGGCAGGATTCTGGCACATCTGTTCAACGGTCTCTTCAGAATCGATCCCGACGGAAATCTGGTCCCGGATCTCGCCGAAGGGTACTCATTTAACGGCATCGAACTGACGATCACCCTTCGCAAGGGTGTTCACTTTCACAGTGGGGATCTGCTCAATGCTGACGATGTGATCTTCTCCTTCGAGCGAATACGGCGTTCCGAGAACCCCACCTCTCCGCGAAAATGGGTATTCGCGAACATTCAGAAGATATTGAAGACGGGTAAGCGATCGCTTGCCATCAGGCTCAAGAAACCCTCTTCAACGTTTCTCTCACTGCTCACCATGCCCACCTGCTTCATCATCTCACGGGAGAGCCAGCAGAAGCACACCGCCGTTATCGGGACCGGGCCCTTTATCCTGAAGGAATGGAAGCAGGACGAGCGCCTCGTTCTGGTACGAAACCCCGATTACTTCGGCCGGAAACCGCAGATACGGGGCATCGTGTACAAGATCATTCCCGAGGATCTCACGGCGCGGTTCGAGTTTCTCAATGGCAGAATCGATTACTTCGAACTCCCCTACCTCGCAAAGGTAACCATTCAGCGGCCTGATCTGCGGACAGTAGAAATTCCCGAGTTGAGCGTACACTACATCGCCCTCAATACGGAGCGGGAGCCCTTCACCTCACGCTCTTTCAGGCGGGCGCTGAATCTGGCCATCGACCGTGAAGCAATTCTGAAGAGCCTCTTCAGCAGAGGGTTCCGGCGGGCAGCGGGTTCCGTCCCGCCGGAGGTCGGCACCTATCGATCGACACAGACACCCTACCCCTATCAACCCGACCGAGCGCGCAAGATATTTGATGAGCTCAGGCTCGGGGACAGGCCGCTCTCACTCTTCATTAAATCGGATCATCAGGTTTCGCTCATCGCCCAGTTGATACAGCACTATCTCAACAGCGCGGGACTGCGGGTCGAAATCAGAGAAATGGAGTGGTCGGCACTCAAGGCGGCAACGATCAGGGGAAGATATGATATGTGCTACTTTACCTGGCACGCCGATTACCCCGAGCCGGAGAATTTTCTCTTCCCGCTCTTTTTCTCTCACAACCGTGGCGCGGGTGGCAACCGATCCTTTTACCGCAATCGCGAGGTTGATCGCATGCTCATCACAGCTCAGCGGATACTGTCGCGGGAAAAAAGATTTGACATCTATCGACGGACAGAAAGATTAATCACCGATGATGCTCCCTGGATTTTTCTCTGGTATGGCAGCAAGCGGATTATACTGAGCGGGAAGGTGCGGGCATTTCAGGCGTATCAGTTATACCACGGGATGAAGGGGAATGAGATTGTTCTCTCCGATCAGCGAGCTGAACGGAAACGCTGAGAGGCGAGGAGCAGGGGAATGCAGTGACATTGAGAATACACAATACACTCTCCGGGATTACCGAGGACCTCGTACCGGGCGGCGTGAAGAGGGACCACATCGAGGATTACCCTCCGGTGACCATTTACTCCTGCGGTCCCACCGTCTACGGGGAAGCGCATATCGGGAATTTCAGGACCTTCGTGTTCAATGACTTCCTGCGGCGCTATCTAAAATTCAGGGGCTTTGCCGTTGATCATTCGATGAACATCACCGATGTCGATGACAAGACCATCGCCGGCGCCCGCACGGAGGGGATAAAGCTGCAGGAGTATACCGAACGGTACACCCGGATATTCTTCGATGATCTCGCGACACTGAATATCGAGCCGGTCGAACACTACCCGAAAGCAACTGAATCGATCGACGCGATGATCGATCTCATCGAGCATCTCAGGCAGAAGGGAATCGTGTACGAAAAGGAGGGATCGCTCTACTACAGCATCTCGAAATTCGATCGGTACGGCAGGCTCAGCAGACTGGATCGCCGCGAGATACAGAGCGGGCTGCGATACGACACCGATGAATACGAGAAGGATGATATCCGCGATTTCGCTCTCTGGAAGGGGACGCGGGAGAATGAGCCTTCGTGGGAAACGCCCTTCGGTTCGGGGAGGCCGGGATGGCATATCGAATGCTCTGCAATGGTCAGAAAGATATTCGGCAGCACCATCGACATCCATACCGGCGGCGTCGATCTCATCTTTCCGCATCACGAGAACGAGATCGCACAGAGCGAGGTTGCCTACGACGAACCCTTTGTTCGCTACTGGATACACATCGAACATCTCCTCGTCGATGGTTCAAAGATGTCGAAGTCGATGGGCAATTTCTATACCCTCAGGGATCTCCTGGAAATGGGACACTCGCCACGGGCGATTCGATATCTCCTGCTCACGGCGCATTACCGGAAACAGCTCAACTTTACCTTCGAGGGACTGAAGCAGGCGGGGAGCGCGCTCGCCCGCATCGACAATTTCCTCATACGACTGTCAGAGATAGAGCGCGCCGGAACGGTGAGCGAAGAGGTGCGGGAGGGGATTGAACGCTTTCTCGAGCGATTTGCCGAAGCCGTTGATGACGATCTCAACATCGCCGGCGGAATGGGGATCTTCTTCGACTTTCTTCACGAGATGAATGCCCTCATCGATACCGATCGGCTCAGCACGGAAGACCGGGACGCCATACAGTCCGCCCTCGAGCGAATTGACAGGGTATTCGGATTTATCTTCTTCCCCGAAACAGCGGAGCCCGCATTCGATGTCGAGCGAATCGAAGCGCTCATTGATGAACGTACCGAAGCTCGACGGAACAGAGACTTTGAACGGGCCGATGCCATCAGGGACACGCTCAGTAAAGAGGGCATCGCGCTTGAAGACACGAAAGACGGAACACGGTGGAAAAGAGAGAGATAATCAGCGGAAGAAGGGCGGTGCTTGAATACCTCATCTCCCTCGATTCGGCGGAAGGCGTTTCACTGTACATATCGAAAACATCTCACGGCAAGATCATCGACACCATCTCCGAAGAGGCCCGGAAGAGAGGAATAGCCGGCGAACGCTGCGATCGGGCGTTTCTTTCACGATTCGATCGATCGGCGAAACATCAGGGCGTTATCCTCCTCACCCCCCGTCACAGAGCGGAGAAGGGGGTGGATTTTCTGAAACGCACCAAAGAAACGAGAGGGGTTCTCATCCTCCTCGACCATCTCACCGATCCTCAGAATGTCGGTTCAATCATCCGAACGACCGAGGCGCTCGGCGGCGATGCTGTTATTATCCCGAAGTCACAGTCGGCAACGATCACCCCCGCGGTCATCAAGGCATCCGCGGGAGCAACGGCCCATCTCGAAACAATCATCGTTCCCAACATCGCGAATTTCCTCGCCAGCGCAAAAGAAGCCGGCTTCTGGATCATCGGCACGGCGCAGTCGGGAACTATCGATCCTGCGAGGGCGCGCGAGCTCAGGCCGGCTGTGATAGTTATCGGAAGCGAGGAAAAGGGAATGAGAAGGCTCACCGAGGAGCAGTGCGACTGCACGGTGAGCATCCCACTGAAGGGAAAAATTTCATCACTCAATGCCGCCGTCGCCGCGGGAATTATCCTCTATGAGATGCTGAGAGAGGACACCGGTCACTTCGATTAAAAAGAGAATTTTAACAGGATTAACAGGATGCCATTTTAACGGAGCATATTAAATTTATGCCACGATATCACCCCACAATTCCGTAATCCTGTCTAAAAATTTTTATTTGTTAAAGAATTCCCGGGCTCGTTGAACATGCGATAATGGTACATCGGCGCTCCCTCCGCCGAAGGCGGCGGGGGACATTGTTACATTCAACCGATAATGTGAAATTATTGGAATAACCGATCGATTCAGGTCATAATTGAAAAAGTATTTTTTGAAGATACTTTCCCCCGGAGCTATACTCCTCTCAAGCATATATAGCATCGGAGGTAATTATGGCAAAAGCATTGATCGCGTATTACAGCAGGACCGGAAAGACGAAAAAGATGGCCGAATACATCGCCGAAGGGGTTCGCATGACCGGCAGCAGCGCTGATGTGAAACCGCTATCCGACTTGAAAAAGGCCGATCAGCTCGCCGGATACGACGGTTACGCTCTCGGCTCCCCCACCTATCACCGGGATATGACCGAGGGGATGAAGCAGTTTCTCTTCCTGATGGAAAAGGCCGAACCGAAAGGAAAGGTGGGATGTGCCTTCGGCTCCTATACGCACAGCGGTGATGCGCCGAAGATCATTTTCGACACCCTGGAGCATGTCTTCAAAATGGAGATGCTGCAACTGGGATCCTTCAACCTCAAGGAGGCGGTGGTCGACACGGACGAGGGGCTGCGCGCCTGCCAGGACTACGGAAAATCGCTGGGCGAGAAGATAAGACCGTAACAGTAAAGGGAGTACCGCCGTTGCCATAGCCAATACCATGAAAAGATCAGTTGTTATCATGCTCGCTCTCCTGACAGCTGTCTCCTTTGCATCGGAGATAGATGAGATCGTCAAACCCTATTACACCGATCCCCTCGTGGTAAAGAGAATATACGAGTCCATCAAGGCGGTACACTTCGCAGAGGTGAGCGCTTTCGATGATTTTCACCGTGAGGGGAATACCTTCACCCTGATCAAGAGCAAAAAGGCTATTGTCACTTTTCCATCATCGCGGCTGAAGAGCCTCTTCGAGCAGCTGAACAACCGGGAATACTTTTTAAAGCTCCTCAACAGGGCATCGGCATTCGGAATCGAAACGGGGAGGACCTCCCGCAGCGCTGAAGGCGGCGAAACCGAGCTCAAGGGCTACGAGGCACGGGTGCTCATCATCCTTCACGGCGAAGGCGCGGACGAGGAATTCATGGTCTTCTTCGCGGAGAACTGATACAATGACCGCCTCATGCGGCAGTCATTGTATCAGCAATATCATCTAGAACGTGTAGAGAACGCTTACGAAGACGCCGTAGAGATAGTCGTTGGCGTCATCGAGAGGCTCGCCGGGAGCGAAATCATCCTTGAAATCGGTTCGCAGCCACTGATAGCGGAGCCCCAGGGTGTAGATGAAGCCGCTCTCACCGGTGCTGAATCCGATGGCGGGCTCGAAGTTCACCCCGTACTGCGCGATATCAATGGTTTTAGAATCAGTGAGCCTTATATTATAATCGTTAAATCCGGAATAATACCCATACGAATACTTTTCCTTGAGCTTGAATTCACCTGCCATGTATAAGCCTGAGAGATTTGCCGCTACGAAGAATCCCTTCCCGAAGGGGAGGGAGTAGCCGAGACCCAGGGCCGGACCGTGCGACATCGTCTCAGCTTCCCCATTACTGATGATAATCTCACTTATCTCGCGGGCAGCATCGGTCCTGATCTCGGTGTAGTTCAGCTCCGAATCGATGTACTGATACTTGTAGCCGAGAAAGGCCTTTAAGTTCTGCATCAACCGATAGCTCAGCACCGTATCGACATCGGTACGGCGGGATTCGAAGAAATAGGTCCCCGCCAGATACTCGCCTTCCCAGGGCTCGTAGTTCGCCTTCCAGTGCGTCGACTGCACGCCGGTGAGCGCCGCCAGGGAGAGGGAGATATCCGGTGTAAAGAGAAGGCTGAGCACCGGCCCGTAGAGAGCACCGACCCCTACATCGATCTCGGAAAAGCCGCTCGCATCTATCTCCTTCAGGAAGGGTTCCCAGCCGTAGTAACCGGCCTTGGCGCCGATGATAAAATCGACCGCGAATACCGGCATCGAAAGGAGATAAACGAGCGCAATCGCTACAGTCACTTTTTTCAATTTCATCTCATAACTCCTTGTTCATCATATAAACATTTATGAACGCTTTACACATGAAAAAGCATAAAATTCTGTGAAAAAGCAACACATTTCCCCTTTTTTCACTTGACGACACACGGAGCTGTTATTACTTTGTTATATAAAGCCACTTTGTATCACAAAGTAAATTCGAGGCAGCCATGAAAGAGAGCGAAAGCGCCGATATCGTAAGATACGCGAAGGACATCGAGACCATCAAGAGCGTTCTCCTGCAGATCGGAGAGAAACCCCTCATCGAGCACTGGGCGTACTATACGTGGGGAGGTCTTGTCCTGGCCGGTTCCCTCCTCCAGTACTACGCAACGAAAATGCTGGCGTACAGCATTGCCGAGGTGTTCACCCTGATCTGGCTCCCCGTCATCCTCATTGCCCTGTTCCTCGAAACCATCGCCTGGATAAGGCGGATGGCGAGGGAATCCATCCCCTTTTTTTCACGGGAGACTATGAAGCTGAGTCTGAGTGCTACCGGAATGTTCATCGGGGCCTGTATCATCGTCTCCGCATTTATACAGCTGCAGGCGGTGGATATGCTCCCGAGCATTATCCTGATACTCTTCGCATTTTTTCTCTTCCTCTATGCGCTGATGACTTACACGTATATCTATGGCTATGCCTATTTTCTGCTCATCGCTGCAGTCATTCTGCATCTGCTGCAGCTCGAATCCTCATTTAAATTCCTGATGATGGGAATCATCTGCAGCCTGAGCTTCATCGCAGCGGGAATCACCGCATGGCAGGTGGAAAAGCAGCGAAATGGCACGAGATGATCTTTACACGCAGTTCGACAGCGTCTTCTTCGAGAAGACGCGGCTGTCGATGATGACCATACTCTACCGGGAGGGGCGGGTCTCCTTCAACCGCTTCAAATACCTGATTGGAGCATCGGACGGTGCGCTCTATGCCCATCTGCAGAAGCTTCAGGAAGCGGGTTATATCTCGCAGAAGAAGGAGCTCGTCGGAAAAGCTGTTCAGACGGTCTATACGCTGAAGAAGAAGGGGCGGGAGCTCTTCCAGAAATATCTCAGTTTTCTCGATGATATCGTTTCTGAACAGAAAAAGCGGGAGGCATCGAAATGAATGCACTTTTCTGGGTGTACCTTGTCAACTCAGTGCTGATCATCAATCACGAGATAGACTCAGCATACTGGAAGGAGTGGAATCTCTTCCGGTTGCCGGGCGGAATCAGCGGCTTCCTTATCGTCCACTTCCCGCTCCTCTTCATCATACTCTACGGGCTGATCGAGGTTTACCGGCAAACAGCAGCGGGATTCTTCTTCTCACTCATCCTGAGCGCAGGCGGCATCTTTGCCTTTGCAATACATACGTACTTCATCAGGAAGGGGCATCCCGAATTTACCGGCCCCCTGTCGCGGTTCATTCTCGTCGCGACCATGATTGCATCAATGGCACAGATGGCCGTAACCGTGTATCTCATGAGTCTATAATCAATATCCTGGTATAAGGTTTCTGCTTTTTGGGCAAAACGTTAAAATTTTGACAGGATTAACAGGATAGAGGGGATAAAATCCCATATAATAGTCTTTTACGCTCAGCAATACATTAAAAAGGAACCGGTATAATG
>Ga0180432_10000849_pt1 | contig 49538 bp, 26 predicted proteins | sample SS_ome_10_FD_132414 | JGI IMG/M metagenome (GOLD analysis project Ga0180432, IMG submission 132414) | Hypersaline lake sediment archaeal communities from the Salton Sea, California, USA - SS_1_MS_2 metaG | ecosystem: Environmental > Aquatic > Non-marine Saline and Alkaline > Hypersaline >...
GCGGCGCGATCCGGGTGGACAGCGCGCCGGGGGAGGGCACGACGTTCACGCTTCGGTTCCCGCTGACGGGGTGAAGAGTGGATGGCCGGTCTTGGGTGTCCGATCGCAGCGGCACGTGGACCGCCGTGCCGTTTGTGGGAGGCGAATCCTCCGGTGAAACCGGAGGTTCGGCGATCCGCGGCCGACAGATGCCTTTCCACGGCCGGCATCCAGCGAAGGGGCGAAGGGGGATCCGGGCGCCTGTTTTTGCCATTTTCCTTCCGCGTTTCTACCAACTTCCCTAGCTGCCTTTCGATTCGCGGCGCCTATCCTTGGAGGAAACGGATCCGAGGCCGGACGCCGGGCGCGGCGAAGATCCGGCCCTGCAGGAGAGAAGACAAAAAGGAGGCGCAGATGTTCCAAGAAAAGCCGGAAACGGGAAAGGTTTTGATGGCCCTGGTCGCTCTCTCTGTCCTCCTTCTCGCCGGGTGCGCGAAGGACGGCGACGATCCATCGCCCTCGCCTGGCGCGTCCGACGGGAACGTGAGCGAGGAGATCACGGCGTCCACCGGGGGCACGGTCGAATCGACCTCGGGCGCGATCCAGGGCGCCAAGGCGGAGATCCCGGCGGACGCGCTCGCGCAGGACGAGACCATCTCTCTTTCGCTGGGTACGGATCTCGGGCTGACGGGCTACTCGGCCATGGGGCCGGCGGTCGATTTCGGACCGGCGGGCACGACGTTTTCGAGCCCCGTCACGATCACGGTGCCCTACGATCCTTCCGCCCTTCCCGCCGGGAAGACCGCCTCCGACCTTGACGTGCTTCATCGGGCGAGCGACTCGTCCGGGGTCACGGTCGTGCCCGCCGCGAGCTTGACGGTGGATGCGACGAACCACACGGTCTCGCTGCAGGCGTATTCCTTTTCCACGTACCAGGCGGGCATGTACGTCGAGAGCGACGTCACCGTGCAGGGTCTGATCGACGCGGGGGGCGGATGGGGCGGCCCGCCCCTGGACGACAGCACGCTCACGGTGTGCGTGTTCGACAACGAAACAAAGACGCGTCTTTCCGGCGTGACGGTGATGGTCGGCACGGACGGAACGAACTACGCGGAGACGGATTCGAACGGCATCGCCACGTTCGCCAACCTGACGGGGCCTCAGACGGTCACGGTTCTGGACGATGATCCGACATGGGCCTACTTATCGAGCCGTGATTTTGAAATCGACGTCACGACGGGTTTGAACGCGTCCCTGTTCGCCCAGCACTGGTTCCGCCATGGTTCTACCGGAGCATATGACGCCACCCTTGCCTGGGACGTGACGCCATCGGATCCGAATCACTGGATCGAAGTCGAAGTCTCTCTGGGAGGTTTCGGGTGGATGAGCGAGGGCCAGGGCCATTTCGCCGATTCGAGGTCTGCGAAGTCAGGGGAGCCTTTTCGCGTCGTGATCCGGGAGAGTGAAAGCGGGTACTACTCCACGATCTATCGGTACAAGATCCTCGAGCAGGCGCCTCTGGCCTCCGGAGAAACCCGAAACCTCCCCCCGATCGACATGGCGACGGATTCGACCGCGGTTTCCATGAAAACAATGCAGATGAATGTGCAGCTTCCCTCCGAAACGCAGAACCTGGTGAGTTCGACAGGGAAGTGCGTCTGGTATGTCGGGGACAACCCAGATTATTTCGGGTTTCTCTATAACGAGGATTTATTGTCCCCAACGCTTACCGGAGTGAAGATGACAACGAACGTGTCCGTACCCGACCTGGAAGGCGGATCCGAGTATTCGATGTCTTTTCATGGTGATTCCGGGAATTTCCTGATCAGCAACGGCGTCATCCAGGGAGCGTTTTCCTTTGGTCTCCTTCGTTCCTTTCCCTTTCCTTCGCATGTCACCATCGACGCTTCGGATCTGCCTTTTCTCGAGAGGAACACGCCTTCCTCTTCCCCCCACACGCCTGCGACGTCGACGCCGACCTTTTCCTGGAACAGCAGCGACAGCGCGGTGTCCACGTATAGTATGTCTTTCAGCTACTCCAAGGGATCGTCTCCTACGGACCACTTCTACTGGTCGGTACATATTCTCGACGCTTCGGGCTTCACGCCCTCGTTCACCCTTCCCGTCCTGCCGGCCACGCTTTCCGGGCAGGCTCCCGAGGGTGGCACGACGTCGATGAGATGGTCCGTACAAACCGACAGCGGCCTGACGAATATGGACGGCTCGAAATTCACGCTGGATCAAGCGTCGGCCGCGTATGAAACGGGTATCGGGACATCGGAGGTGGACTGATCTTCCTGCCATCATTGTGGACCCGGGTATTGAATGTGGACTCCGTTCATTCCCAAATGCCTTGATTTATTGCCCAGGCTCCGTTGCTCCCCTCAGTACGAGGCAGCAGCATGGCTTGTGCGGGCGAGGAGAATCAAGTGCTGAGAGCCCTGAGGAAGCTGTTCGGCGGCAAGACGCCGCAAGGCGATTCGTCGCCCTCTTCCAACCCTCAGCGCCCCGGTGCGGAGTCCCGGGGCTTCGTTCTTCTCGCGCGGTCCGTGGCCGACCCGATGGAAGATTTGCAGGGGTTCCCCGAAGCTTATTACTGCACGAGATGCGAGGCGTACTTCGCCATGGCCTGGCGCGAGGCATCCTCCAGCGCACCCGCAGAATGCAGGGTCATCGATCCTGCCGAATTCCCGTCGGGACCCGGGGCGGCCGACCGCCAGTCCGTGTTCTGCCCCACGTGTGGTTCGGACTACGCCGAGTACGGTCTCATCCCGGGCCGTGATCCGGGAAGCCCGGATCCGGGCGACGTGCAGATTCTCGAGTCGCAGTCCTTCCCCTTCCCGCCGGACGCCGCCTGTCCGGAGGACGGATTCATCAAGAAAGGCGATCTGGTCATCGAGAGAATCGTCTTCATCGTCACGGGAGAATTCCCCCCGGATGTGGAACCGGTGGACGTTACGTACTCGTTGGCGCAGCAGCTGCTGGACGGGTTGCCGGGAGATCTCGGCGTTTCCCCGTCCGGAGGCATCCGGATCCACCTACTCAGGACGAACGCGGTGTCGGACGAAGACGATTGGGTCCTTCCGATCCTGGAGAACCACGTCTACACGCCCGAGACCTTCGGCAATCGTACGTACATGACGAACGGGCCCATCGATCTGAACCCGCCCCTCGGACAGATGCTGTGCTGCCTTCTGCAGCCGCCCTTCCCCAAGGGTTAGGCGTTGCCCGGGTGCGCGAGGTCGCGGAGCGCCACGGAAGGCGGCGCGGGCGCCTGCAAGCCATGGCGGCTCGACCGAGCTCGCCGAAACCCTTGGCGGCGGCGGGTCTCCCGCGCAGCACGTCGTCTTGGCGGTTCTCGACGCCAGGGCTCGAAGGATCGATCACGTCTTTCGTCATTCCTCGAACCATCCCTTCCAGGCCCCGTAGTCGAGGCGGAAGTCCAGGCCCGTGATGTGCGCGAGGGATTCGGCGGCGCTCAGGGCCACGTTCCGGCTCGAATCCCGCACGGCCTCGATGAGCGCCTCGACGACCTGGTTGGAGGAGAAGCCTCGAAGGGATTCCGCCGCCCATTTCCTCACCTCCTCGGAAGGGTGACGCAATGCGCCGAGGAGGATCTCCAACGCATTTGCAGGGTCGTTCTCCCGGCCGGTGGCCGTGTATCCGGTCCGGGCGGAAGCCGACTCGTCCGGCCCGGGTGGCAAAGGCGCCGGTGGAGGCGGGGGTGGGGGAGACCGCTCGGAATCGGTATCTTCCGGTTGCATGAAGAGCCCGCTTTCCTCGTCTTCGGCTTCGACAACGTCGGGCCCGGGAAACGGGACGGATTCCGAATAAGCAATAGGAGAGTCGGGAGCGGAAGGAGTACGGTCACTTCCCGTCTCCATTCTTTTTCTGCGGCGAATGGTCATGAGCATGTTCTCCTCATCCTCGACTTCCTCTTCCGAGGGGTCTTCCGGCGCGAGTACCGGTAGGGGGGGGTCTCCTTCCGCGGGGATTTCCCGGACCTGGACATCGCCCTTCTCGCACAGATCCCTGATCAGTCGAGCGGCGGGCTCGCGTTCCTCGGACACGGGCTCCTGGAGGGTTTCAAGGGCTTCATCGAACCGTCCCGTTTCCCGCAAGGCTTCCGCCTTGAAGAGGCGTTCTTCCTCTTTCCCGTCGTCGAGAAGTTCAAGGAGGCAGTCGAGATTGTATTTCCAGATGTCGGTTTCCAGAGGGGGAGAATCACCTTCCGGCCCTTCGTCCAGGAAGGCGAACACGGGGCGAAATCGGTGGTTCCTGCGGTGCCAGGCGAGGATGCGCAGCTGTTTTTCCTGATCCCGGTCCTTGGCGAGGTTCGATTCGAGCGCGAGGTAGAATTCGTCTTCCGTCAAGTCCTCGATCTCCCTCGGCTCTTCCGAGTCCGGATCCCGTTCCACGGAGAAGACGGGTCCGAGTTCTTCCGCGTCGGAAAGCCAGTAGAATTCCCGGCAATGGACGCAGCGGACCACGGGGGGGAGTCTCGGGGCCATGTCGGCGTCGAAGAACCCGTCGGTCCACCAGTGTGGATTGAACATGCTGACGGAAAGGAGCGTGAAGTGCTTCGCCATCCCCTTGCAGTGGGGGCAGGCGATGATCTCGTCGAATCCCTCGATCATGGAAGCGGCCTCGCTTTCGTGCGTCCGTTCGCGCCAGGGCGTTTTCGTTGGTGGAACGTCACGTTTCTCGACCGATCAAACGGACGCGTGTGTCCTTTTGATCGCACAGGGAGAGGATGAACGTCGCCGTGGCGCGGGACTCGGCCGAAAACGGACCGCTCAGCAGGGCCTTGGCTTCGGCAAACGCGCCCTTTTCGCGAAGGATCTCCGCCTTGAGGATACGCTGCTGTTCGAGCTCCTCGTTGAGGAGGGTCAGGAGTGCGTCGAGGTTTTCCTTCCAGCCGTCGATGTCCTCTGGTGTGAAAAAGGACACACGAGAGCGATACCTGTCGTTCCTGCGTCTCCATGCGAGGAGGCGCAGTTCCGTCTCCTCGTCGGGATCCCGGGCGCGCCCCTGCGCCAGGGCTTTCAGGAGGTCCTCTTCGGAGGGTTCCTCGAGGTAGGGGGCGTTCTCCTCCTCCTCGGTTTCCGGTTCCGTTCCGCCGGGGCCGAAGAAATCATCCTCGTCGTAGAGCCGGAAGAACCGGCCGCAATGGGGGCATTTCACCAGGGTGGGAGGCAGGTCGTCGACGACCTCCCCGTCGGTCCAGTCCTCCATGTCGAGCTCGTTGCAGGACAGGAGCGAGGTGTATTTCGCCGCCCCCTCGCAGTGGGGGCAGCCGACGACCTTGTCGGGGCCTGGGATCATTGGGATTTCAAATCCGATGTATCAATCTTTCCACTTGCTGACGCGGTTGTTGGCGTTGTCCGCCACGAAGATGGTGCCGTCCGGTTGCATGAATATCCCGAGAGGCCAGTAGAAACTCTCGTAGTCTGTCGCATTGCCGGGGGCCGATGAAGATTTTTGCCAGCCATTGCCGCCACCGAACCAGCCCACTGCCTTTCCGGAAGTGGTCCATTTTGACATGCGGGAGTTGTTGGCGTCCGAGACGTAGAGAAAGCCCGATTCCGTCGGGAACATGGAGTACGGGTGATTCAGGCTCTGGTAGTCGCTGCCAGAAGAAGGCGCCGTTCCCTGCTGCCACCCGTCCTGGCCTCCCCCTATCCATCCTATCGCGGTTCCGTCGGAAGTCCACTTGCAGACGCGGTGGTTTGCGGAATCGCCGATGTAGATGAAACCGTCTTTTTCAACGCAGACATCGTCCGGATTGTTGAAGCTCTGATAGTCCGATCCGGATGAAGGCGCCGAGGTCTGTTTCCACCCATTAGAACCGCCTCCGATCCAGCCGATTGCGTTCCCTCCCGAATCCCATTTGGAAATCCTGAAATTGCCGCCGTCTGCAACGAGGATGCATCCTGCTTGGTCTAGCCAGACCCCCCTAGGCGTATCGAAACTCTGGTAATCAGCGCCCGAACTCGCCGGCGCTGCAGTCTGTTTCCATCCGTTGCTTCCGCCTCCGATCCAGCCTATGGCAGTGCCGCCTGATGACCATTTGCAGATCCTGTGGTTTCCGGTGTCCGTTACATACAGGTTTCCAGATCCGTCCAGGAAGAATCTGAAATGCGGAGCTGCCGTGAAACTCCTGTAATCGGTCCCTGCCGACGGCGTCCCCGAAGTGTGCCAACCGTCAGATCCCCCGCCGATCCATCCGAGGGCGGTTCCATCCGACGACCACTTGCAAATTCTGTGATTGTACCGATCCGCCGCGTAGATCTTTCCCGAGGAGTCCACCCTGACGCAGTCGACCCGGTTGAAGCTGCAAAGGTCGGAACTCGCCGCGGCGCCGCTGCCGGTCTTCCATCCGTCGCTTCCCCCGCCGATCCACCCCACGGCGCGGACGTCGTCGGCGTTGCGGTTGAAGTGAACGCAGTTTGGTTCCGCCGTCGATCCGATGCTGTTGCATGCGACCAGGTCCATATCGCCGTCCCCGTCGATGTCGCCAACGGCCCCGCCCTGCGTGTTGCCTGCGCCCAGGCGGAATCCCGAGTCGGAGAAGGTGCCGGACCCGTCATTCCGCCAGATCCTGTTTTGCTGCGCGGGATTGACGTTCCCGGCATAGATGTCGGCATCTCCGTCCCCGTCGAAGTCGAAGACACTCACGTGATGCGTTGGGCCGGAACCCAGGCTCTGACCCGAATCCGTAAAGGTTCCGGAACCGTCGTTCAACCAGACCGTGACCATTTCGGAAACCGTGCTTCCGCTTCCGAACACGAGATCGACGTCCCCGTCTCCGTCCACGTCGGCGCCGCAGACGCGGTGCGCGTTCTGGAGCGACTGCCCGGAATCGGTGAACGTGCCCGACCCGTCGTTCCGCCAGATCTTCGCGGCGGAGTTGTTCGCGTCGACCAGGTCCAGGTCGCCGTCGCCGTCGGTGTCGAGGGGAAGGAGAACACCCGAGGTCGTGTTCCCGAGCGTCTGGCCGGAATCCGTGAACACGCCGGACCCGTTGTTGAGGTAGATACGCGCCGGCTGGCCGGAGTCGCTGGCCTCGGAGAAATCGAGGTCGCCGTCTCCGTCCAGGTCAGCCAGCTCCACCCCCCAGGTCCCGGCGGAACCGAGCGATTGGCCCGAATCCGTGAAGCTCCCCGAGCCGTCGTTCAGCCAGACGCGGTCGGCCTGCCCGCGGTTCCCGGCCAGGATGTCCAGGTCGCCGTCGGAATCCACGTCCCCCAGGGAGACTCCGTAAGTGTTGTTCGTCCCGAGGGACTGGCCGGAATCCGTGAACGTGCCCCCTCCGTCGTTGAGGTAGATCTTGTTTCCTCCTCCGTTCTGGTTGGCCACGACCCAGTCGAGATCCCCGTCCCCGTCCACATCGCCGAGCCGGCACTCACGAGAACACGACGATCCCAGCGATTGTCCGGAGTCGATGAACTTCGCCTGCCCCCACGTGCCGGATAGGGAGTTGAAGTAGACGCAGTTCGCCTCGGCAGTGGACCCGATGCTGTTCGCCGCGATGACATCGATGTCGCCGTCCCCGTCGATGTCTCCAACGGCGCCGCCCTGGGTGTTGGAACTCCCGAGGCGACACCCGGAATCCTTGAAACGCCCGGAACCGTCGTTCAGCCATATCGTGTTCGGCTTGGTCGGATTCACATTTCCGGAAAAGACATCGAGGTCGCCGTCGCAATCGAAATCGGCGATGTTCACGTGATGAGTCGACCCGTTGCCGAGAACCTGCCCCGAATCGAAAAAGACCCCGGAACCGTCGTTCAACCAGACCGTGACCATTTCGGACACCGTGCTTCCGCTTCCGAACACGAGATCGACGTCCCCGTCCCGGTCCACGTCGGCGCCGCAGACGCGGTGCGCGTTCTGAAGCGACTGCCCCGAATCGGTGAACGTGCCCGATCCGTCGTTCAGCCAGATCTTCGCGGCGGAGTTGTTCGCGTCGACCAGGTCGAGGTCGCCGTCGCCGTCGGTGTCGAGAGGAAGGAGAACACCCGAGGTCGTGTTCCCGAGCGTCTGGCCGGAATCCGTGAACACGCCGGAGCCGTCATTGAGGTAGACCCTCGCCGGCTGGCCCGAGTCCGTGGCTTCCGAGAAATCGAGATCCCCGTCTCCGTCCAGGTCCGCCAGTTCGACGCCCCACGTGCCCGCGCTGCCGAGCGACTGTCCCGAGTCCGTGAAGGTCCCCGAACCGTCGTTCAACCAGACGCGGTCGGCCTGCCCGCGGTTCCCGGCCAGGATGTCCAGGTCGCCGTCGGAATCCACGTCCCCCAGGGAGACTCCGTACGTGTTGTTCGACCCGAGAGACTGGCCGGAATCCGTGAACGTGCCTCCCCCGTCGTTGAGGTAGACCCTGTTTCCGCCTCCGTTCTGGTTGGCCACGACCCAGTCCAGATCCCCGTCCCCGTCCACGTCGCCCAGCCTGCACTCCCGGGAACACGACGCCCCCAGCGCCTGCCCCGAATCCACGAACGCCGGGAGGACGTCCATCGGGCGGTAGGGCACGGCGTCCGCGCCCGATCCGCTCTCGATCGCGTTCGCGGCCATCGAAGCCGAGATCTCGATGCCCGAGGGCGACCAGGGATCGGTCCTGGCCGGGGTGAACGCCTGGCGGGTCGTGATGCGCGGGCTCGTTCCGAGCGTGATCGTGAGCTTGTTGGTTCCCGGACCCGAAGCGATGCTCGCGCCCGAGCCGAAGGAGTCGTCATAGACAGGCAGCGAGAAGTCTGAGACGGACGGGCTGTTGAGAGTGATGTCCACGTTGAAGGGGACCACCACAGTGTCGCCGGAATCGCAGGCGCCGTTCTTGTTGCTGTCGGCATATCGCGCGAAACCCCAGACCACCGGCACGCTGCTCACGGAAGCCGTGCTGGTGTTCGAGGTCACCGAGGCGTAGGTCGCCGTGATCGCGGAGGAACCCGATCCTACAGACATTGCGAGTCCTTCACTTCCCGAATCGTTGCTGATCGTGACGGCCGACTCGTCGGCCGAAACCCAGAGCACCAGTTCTGTGATGTCTGCCGTGGTCAGGTCGCTGTAGGTCCCCTGGGCTGTGAACTGCCGCGCCGCGTTCAAGGGGATCGCAGGATCGACCGGGGAGATCTCGATGGACGTCAGCGTCGGCCCGCCGGCGGGAGAGACGGAAAACGTGACCGAAAGGGTCCGGGGAGAATTCGAGGCCCCGGCGTCCGTGACGGTGATCGTGTCCACGTACGTGTCGGGCGTGAGCCCCGATACGGAAACGCTGACCGTGACCGTGTCCGCCCCCGTAGCGACGGACCCGGAAACCGGCGTCAGGGAGAGCCAGCCCTGCGTCTTGGAGGCGGTCCAGTTCAGCGTCGTTCCCGTGTCCCCGGTGTTGGAGACGTCGAAGGTCTTGGAGGCGGGATCGGCGCCCCCTTCCACCGCAAAGTAGGAAAGCGACGAAGGCGAGAGACCGATGGCCGCCGAGGGCCCCGCCGTCGCGTAGGTGAAGGCGCCCGGAAGCGTGTCGCTCCGCCCGTCCGGGTTTCGCACCGTCACTTCCTTCGCCCCTGTCGTGCCGGCGGGCGTGACGCATACGATCGAGACCGGAATCCCCGCATAGTCGTAACCCGAGCAGGCATTCCCTCCGACGGTCACGACCGCCCCGCTCTGGAATCCCGTGCCCGTGAGCGTGATCGAGGTTCCCCCGGAGGAAGGACCCGAGACCGGGGTCACGGTCACGAGGTCGGGCGCGATAGTCTTGTTTTCATCGTCATCGTCTCCGCCCCCGAGGCCCAAGACCACACCGACGACGGCGGCCGCCGGAAGGAGGCCCACGGCGCAACCGGGGAGGACAGCAAGGGCGAAAGCGAGGAGGGAGGCCGTGGCGAAGCGCATCTCGAACCACGACGAGCCGATCGGTGAATTCGGGGAAATCTCCGTATCTTTCGTGCACGTTCCGGGTTTCATTTCGGATCCTCCGTTTCCCTTGGTTTTTCACTTCCGTCGTTTTCTTCAGGGGGCCGCTTCGCGGGCCGGTGAAGCACGGCGTTTCCCCTCAGGCGGGGCCGGGACGTTCCGCCGAGGAACCGGGCTTCCCGGGTGACGGCGAAAGCGAGTTCCTCGAAGATCTCTTCACACCAGACCGCGCCGTCGCCGTCGCGGTCCGAATTTTTGTCCAGCCTCTGAAGAAGGTGGCGGGTGAAAAGGCCTCCGCCGAATTCCTCTGACTCCACCGCCGTCTCTCCGGGGCCGCAGGCGCACATCAACGCGATTCGATCCCCGGGCTCGGGCATCGCGGCGGCCTCCTTCGCTTCGCCGGGGACGGTTCTCCCTTTCTCCCCGGCGAAACCGGCGTCCAGCAGGACCGCGGCCGAGGAGGCGCCGACGCCGCGGACGAGCCGGAGGAGTTCCGAAACGGCGACCGTTTCGCCTCCGGCAAACACCACTCCCGTCTCCGCGCCGCCATCGTCGGCCGGGAGCAGGGTCCCGCATCCCGCGAAGTAGACGACGAGGTCGCGAATCCGAACCGCATTCGACCGCGAAAAGCCTTCCAGAAGAGACCGTATGCCCGGCACCGTGGCCCCGGGTCCCTTCAGGATCTCGATGCGACGGCGGCCGCGCCTACCTCTCATCGCTTTCGCGAATGCCTCGGCGTCGGCGATCGCGAAAGAAGCCTTTTCCGCGTCGCAGCCGATGCAGACGACGGCGTCGATCGCAGGCGGGGGCACCTCGGCGGAGAGCCTTCGCGCCAGATCCAGTTCCAGTTTCCGGCAAAGATGGGGAAGGAGGGTGTCGCTCAGCGAAGACGCGCTCTCTCCTGCGAGAACGGGACCGGGAAACACGAAATCCCAGATCGAGATCCCCCGTTGGAAATGGTCCAGCGCCGCTTCGATCCTGACGGCGCTCGTTCCGCTCCAGACCGTCCTGCCGTCCTCGTTCGAGACGAGCCGTGCTTCCACCTCCATCTCGCCCTGATAATCCTCGTCCGCGATCCATGCGCTGGGGATGGACGAAAGGAAGCACCAGACGAGGAACCAGGGGATTCTGTTGCCGTTGCCGCCCAGGCACCTTGCGCGCGCGCAGAGGATCTTGAGATTCAAGGTGAGATCCGCAGATCCCCCGCGGTGCACATCCCGGAAAGCGCCGGAACTCGCCAGCGCCTCCTCGACGTTGTTTCCAACATCCCGTGGATCCAGGGGCAGGTCCACCCATTCGTCCCCGCCTTCCTTGCCAGGTCCGACTTCCACGGGAGCAAGAACGACGGACCAGTCCCGGGGGCGCTCGATGGCATCTCGTATCGTCAGGAAAGCGGGGTCTTCCGAGAGAAGAACCGGCTCGGAGAGGCCGCAGCCCGCCGCGAGCGCCAGCAGCAGGGCCAGGCAGAAACCAGATTCGATACGGATCATGATCTTTCCCTCCAGGCCGGTCGGCGACGGTCCGGGTTCGTCCGGCGAATCACGGCGGTTCTACAACCACGCGAAAACCCACGCGTGAGGACTTCATCTCGGGCAAGGCCTCCTGACGGAACGCGCACCGCGCCGCGCGCTCGCGCCCCCTGTCCGCAAAGCACCCGCCGCGCCAGGCGTACGATCCCGGACTCCCGTCCACGGCGCACCACTCGGTCAGGTTGCCGGCCATGTCCGCGACGCCGCAGGGGCTCTTGTCTCCCGGGCTGGATCCGACCGGCACAGCTTTATCGCCGTGGAGGTTCGCCTTCGTTTCCTCGAATTCCGAACCCCATGGGTACGTCCTCATCCCCTCCGGCGCGAACCGGGCGGCGACTTCCCACTCGTCCTCCGTGGGCAGACGGGCTTTCGTCCCGAGGGTTTCAGAGAGCCACCTGCAATAGGCTTCCGCGTCGACGGCGGACACGCGGGCCACGGGCTCGTCGCCCCTGCCCTCCCCCAGCGGAGGGACGTCGTGGCCCGTGGCCGCCTGGAAGGCGGCGTACTGCGCGCGGGTAACTTCGGTCAAACCGACGGCGAACCTGGCGAGAGCCGCGCGATGGGGCGGATTGCAGTCGAGCACGTCCGCGCTTCCCAGATCGCCTTCGAACCCGTCGATTATCCTGAACCCCTTCCTCATCCACCTATTCTTGATAAGTTGACGATTCGCCAACACCTCCGCCACTGCCTCCTTCGCACGGCTCCGAAGCCATTCCCATTCGGTGTCCTCATGGGAGGAGATGAGTTTTTCGGCCCGGTCCAGCGCATCGAATGAATCCCGGGAAAACAGGGCCGTCGCCTCGGCGAGGTCTTTTTCGAAGTAAGATTTTTCCTGCGCAAGCGCCTTCGCGTCGCGAAAACGTTTCGCCGCCGCCTCCCGGACGCCGGCAAGGATGCTGTCGAGAAAGGGTTCGATCACGCCGGCGGCGGCCTCGGCATGCCCCTCCAGCAGATATCGGTCCGCGCGTGCTTCGGCGCCGGCGAAATCTTTCCGCTCCCGGGACGAGGCCCGCGCCTTCATCCCCTCCTCGAGCTTCGAGATCATGGCCTTCGCCCTGCGTGAGACGAGTTCGTTTTCATGGGTCGCATAGCCCACGAGCCTGTTTCGAACCCCCTCCGCACCCTCCGGCTCCAAGTCCTCAAGCCCCGTTTCGATGGCATCGAGTTTTTCCATGGCGTCGGCGGCAGCCTCCAGGCTCCGGCGCCGTCGATCGACTTCCTTTCGCGCCTTCGTGAGGGGTGCCGGGGGATCGCCACCCCAGGCGTCGCTCATTCTCCCCAATTCTCCGGCAAGGGCGGCGGCAGCCTTCGCCGTTTCGTGGATGTCCCTTCCGGCCACGTTCAGTTCTTCGATCCCGCGTCCGATTCTATCCAGCGCTCGATCCAGCAGGGCCTTCTTTTCCTCCCAGCTTTGCGTCCAGCTCCCGGTGGGGCGAAACTCTTCGGGAAACGTAGCGTACTCCGACAAAGCCTTCGCATATTCCCCCATGGAGAAGAAGGTTTCCGCCCTCGCCCGCGTCTCCCGCAAAGCGGCATCGGCCTCGCGCTCGCTTTTTCTTTCATCTTCTCCTTCGGTACCCGCGGAACCCGCGTGATCATCCTTGCCGGATGAGGGATTCTGCCGGACCGCCGCGGATTCGGGGTCTTCCTCTTCGTCTTCGTTCCCTCCGACCCGGCCATCAGGGATCGATCCGGTACCGGTTCGGGACGATTCGCCCGATTTCCCCCCGGAATACTCGCCCCCCGCCGGCGAGGTGGCTCGTTCTCCCTCGCCGCCGCTGTGGAGCATCGAAGGCAGAAAAAGGAGAACGAGCACCACCCCAGCGGCCACGAGAACGCCCCCGACCGCCGCAGGAACGAGCCAGGAAGAGCCGCCCCTCTCCTTCGAAACGGTGGGGGCCGTCGCTTCCAATGCCGGGTCGGTCCGGGTCGGCTGGAGAGATGGCGCAGCCGCCTTCCCCGGCACGGCCTCGTCCAGCGTTTCTCCTCCGGCTTGCCATGGAGCGGAGGGAGTCTGAAAGTCGTCGAGGGTTCGGGGAGAGACGTCGGCGTCCCGTGCCACCGGCGGGAGGGATGAATGCACTTCCCGCGCGAGCGCGCGCAGTTCCTCGACCACGACCGCCATGCTTGCCTGCCGATCCGCGGGTTTCTTCTCCATCATCTTCCCGATGCACAGGGCAAGCCCTTCGGGCACTTCCGGCCGGAAGGTGTGGACGTCGGGAATGGGATCGCGCAAGACCGCGGTCACGACGGCCCACGGAGAGGATCCCTGGAACGGCATTCTTCCGGTGAGCAGCGTGAAGAGTGTCGTGCCGAGGGAGTAGATGTCGGCGGGGGGACCCGCCGAGCGCGCGTCGGAGGCCTGTTCGGGGGACATGTAATGAGGCGTCCCCATCCCCTGGCCCCCGGCGGTGAGCGCGGACGCCTCGCCTTCCAGGTCCTTGGCGAGTCCGAAATCCGCGATTTTTACATAGCCCTTTCTGTCGATCATGATGTTGTCGGGTTTCACGTCGCGGTGGACGAGATTGACCTCATGGGCCGCCCCGAGACCCTGTGCGGCTCCGAGGGCGATTTCGAGGGCCTTGTCCACCGGGAGCGGACCTTCGCGTTTCACGAGCGAGCCCGCGCTTTCTCCTTCGACGAATTGCATCACGATGTAACTGAATTCTCCGTAGGTTCCCGTGTCGTAGACCTGGACGATGTTCGGGTGTTCGAGCCTCGCTGCGGAACGCGCCTCGCGCAGGAAACGCTTGCGGGTATCGTCGGATCCAAGCGTCGTGGAAAGGAATTTCACAGCCACGGGCTTGTTCAAGGCGACGTGTCTGGCCTTGTATACGGAACCCATTCCCCCCTTGCCGAGCAGGTCTTCGACGATGCAGCCGCCGATCTCCTTGCCCAGAAAAGGGTCTTTCGCGGATGGCCTCTCCACCGCCAGATCCCTGGGCTTCTTCGCCTGGATCATCAGCCCCCCGCATTCGGGACACGTCTTGCGCCCCGGCGCTTCCGCCGCCGGAAACAGCTCCGTGCGCTTGCAGTCCGGGCAGACCACCGCCTTGCGATCCAGCTCCGTGAGAATCCCCAGCGCCATGTCCGGCGAGAGCTTGCCGCGGCGACCCAGGTACCAGTTCAACGACTTCTCCGTGCCCTTCGCGCGACCCTCCTCCTGCTCCTTCAGCGCGTTCCAGATGTCCGAAGGTCCCGAAAGACCCTTCTCCGCCAGACGGCCCCCGTACCGGCTGTTCTCCGCCGCCGCGCGGTCCCGGCTCTCCTCCCGCTCGCCCGCGTAGGCCTCGAGAAGCGATACCAGCGCCGTCTCCTCCAGAACCTTCTCTTCCGCCAGAAGACTCCCCAGCGAACTGTCCCCCGAACGCTCGCTCCTCGCCAGGACCTCCCGGACCTTCGCGTCACCCGAAATGCCCCGGGATTCCAGGTACCGCTTCAAGAACTCCTCGGATGGCACCATGGATCGCGCCCCCCTTCCGGCGATTCGCACGACCAACGCCACGCTACGGCCGCCGGCTCCCCCCGGCGGACTCGCGAACGCATACACCCCCGAACCTACCCTCCACCCGAAAAAAACGCCTATGGGGTTTCTGGTAAATACGGCCTTCGAAAATCCCTACTGCGTTTGCCCGGGCAATCCCGTACCTTTTCCGGATCGGAGGTTCCATGGACCGGGAAACGAGAACCCTCGCCTTCGCCGCGCGCTGGATCGCCGGGCTCTACCATCACGGGATCTGCCTGCAGAAGACCCTGAAGGAAGAGGACTGGCTCGAGGACCGGCTCGCCCCCGCCCTCCTGGAGAAACTCGCGAACCTCGAGGGCTTTCGCATCCGGACCGTGCAGGCGAGCCGGAACCCCGTCGAGATCCTCTGCGGCGTCGATCTCGCCGGCCGCTCGCATGCGCTGGCCTTCTCGCCCGCCGAGCAGCGATTCGCCCTCGACGGGAAACCGTTCGAGCCGCCCGCCCCCGACGATCCCCTCCGCGAATGGGCCGACCTCGAGACCCGCCTCACCCCCATCCTGGACCGCGCCCCCCGCAAGAAACTCGAGGACGAGAAGGACCCCTTCTACCGGGAGAAAACAGAGAAGAAGATCGAGAGGCTCGAGAAGGCCCTGTCCCGGGAATACGCCGGCCTCGCGTCCGACTACGACGGGACCCTCAGCGAGGGGAAGGGGTACTTCGTGACGCCCGAGATCTACCTCAGGATCGCCGACCTGCTCCTCGGCGGCGTCCCCGTCGCGATCGTCACCAATCGGAAGGACGTGAAAGGCTTTCCCGAGGCCCTCGAGAAGATCGTGGACCGACGCGGCATGGAGAACCTCCACCTCTACCTCGACCACGGCCGCCTGGGATACAACGCCGCCACGGGACCCCAACGCCCCTACTATGAACGCGAAGACGACCCCCGCACCCTGCACAAGATCCCCGCCCTCGAGGACTTCTCACGCCGCATCGGCGCGGCCCCGGACGCCATCGCCAAGATCGGCGACGAGGGCCACGACCGGAAGGATTCCCGCGGGGGCGACGCCGCCTTCCTCGAGGGGCCGGGAAGCTTCGCCGTGATGCGCTGGGACTCGAAGAACCCGAACCAGGTGGGCGTCCCCGCCGTCACCGGGCTCTACGGCCCCGCCGGGACGCTGTGGCTGCTTTGGCGCCTTCGCTTCTCATGCCGGGAAGGCGACCGCTGAAACCCGAGGCCATGGGAGGTGTCTTCTCTCGCCAAGACGGACAGTGCTACCCATTGAAATTTGGGATTATGCAGTAGCGCCATCAGGTTGATCAGGGTTTCAGGTGGAACAACACTCGATCAGCGAGATCAGGATCGAAAGACCTGCCTCTGCCATGCGGCCCGAAAGGCCTGCCCCGGGACGCCTCCGTGCGCGGGAGGACGGGCGCCCGGCAGGAAGGAAGAATCCCCTTCCCCGCCTTCTCTCGCGCCCGGCTGTCTGGCCTGGCAAATTCGCCTTCGTTGCATTCTCTTCCTTGTTCGAAAGGGGCAGCAATGGGGAAAATGGTAAAAACGGGCTGCCCAAAGCCCCAAGAGGCGAAAATCATGAGTTGAGGATTGGAGATTCCAGATTCCAGATTCCAGCGGAAGTACCCACGGAAATCTCCAACCTGAAATCGGAAATCCCAAACCCTTGCTGTTCGCCATGACAGGCGATCGGGGTGTTCAGTCGTCCAGGGAGGCCAGGCCCTCGCGGATGGCGTACTTCACCAGGCCCGCCAGGTTGTCGATGCCCAGCTTCTCCATGATGCTCCGGCGGTGGTTCTCCACCGTTTTCCGGCTGAGATCCATCCTCCGGGCGGTTTCCTTGATGGACTTGCCCTCCGCGAGGAGCTGGAGCACTTCCCGCTCGCGGGGACCGAGGGGGGAGAGCCGCTTGCCGTCGCCGCCCGTCAGCCGCCGGATGTAATCGTCCATGGCGGTACCGGCGATCTCGGGGCTTAGATAGGTCTTGCCGGAGGCCACGGTACGGATCGCGGAAGCGAGCTCCTCGAACGCGCTTTCCTTGATCACATATCCGGAAACGCCGGCCTCGAACATGTCCGCAATGTGCTTGCGGGAGACGTGCATGGTCAGGGCGATGACGCGGGTGTCGGGGGATTCAGCAGCGATCTGGCGTGTCGCCTCGACGCCGTTCATCTCGGGCAGCTGGATGTCCACCACGGCGATGTCGGGATCCAGTTCCCGGCACAGGTTCACGGCCGTTCTGCCGTCCCCGGCCTCGCCCACGACCTCGAAATCCTCCTGGATGGACAGGGTATCCCGGAGGGTTTCACGCAGGACACGGTGGTCGTCCACGAGCAGGATGGTCGTCCCCATGTGCACTCCTCTCTTTCGCGGGAATCTACCATAAGGACTCCCGGAATGCAAGAGCGCTCAGATCCAGGTCACGGACTTCGGCTTTCTCAGGATGCTGCGCTTGATGCGGTGCTTGGGGTAGCCGAGGATGAGACATCCCACCACCTCGTTGTCCCCGGGGATCGCGAAGCGTTCCCTCAGAGACGGCGTCTTGTCCACCGCCGGCGGGACCAGGCCGATGGCCGTGGCGCCGAGGCCGAGGGCGTGGGCCGCGAGCCAGCCGACCATCACGGCGATGTGCGCGTCCTCGGTGTGGTTGCAGGAGGCGCGATCGGCGTGGAAGAGGATCATGGCGGGCGCGCCCCAGGTCACGAGATCCCGGCCTTTTTCCTTCATCTCGGGAAGCCGGTTCTTCAGGATCGGCAGGAGATGGTCCCGGATCGTGTTGTACAGTTCCGTTTCGAGCGAGTGTTTCATGAAGAAGCGCACGAAGGGGTTGCCCATCCATCCCTCGAGTTTCTCGTACATCTCCACGATGGCGGGCAGGGCCTTCTCGAGGGTCTCGCGGCGCTGGACCACGGTGAGTTCCACGTTCCACGGCGGAAAGCCGGGCGGGGCCGTAGCGATCCTGTCCACGATGTCCTCCAGGACGCGCCGGGGGACGGGCTCGTCCTTGTAGGCGCGGCAGGCGCGGCGCGTTTCCAGAAGGACCTGGACGCTTTCGGGGTCCGGCTTCTCGCCTTGCTGAACGACCACGTCGCGCCCGTATTCCAGCGCACCGGCACGGACGGCCTTCGCGGGGCAGACGGCCATGCAGTGGCCGCAGGCGATGCAGAGGGGGGCGCGTTCTGGATCGACGGCGATCTCGCCATCGTTTCCCCGACTTTCCTTCGAGGAGAAGATGCCCTGGGGGCAGATCTCCACGCAGGCACCGCAGCGTTGGCAGGCGTCCTTGTCGATACGGGGAACGTTCATGATCAGGGCCTTTCCGTGGGGCGTTCGGCATGCGGGAAGGTCATCAAGCCCGTGTAGCACGCGGCCGGCGAGGGGTCAAGGGATCCCCGGCCCGAGCTGCATTGCAAACCGGACGGGATTGCTCTATAACGAACGCGTTCAGACGTTGCGAGCGGGGGAGGGCGCCGGACCGATTTCGGAGGACACGCCATGGCGCGCAAGATCTCGATGAGCGAGAAGGAGTGGCAGAAGAAGCTCAAGCAGATCCAGTACCTCGTGGCGAGGAAGAAACACACGGAAAAGCCGTTCACGGGCAAGTACTGGAACTGCACGAAACCCGGCGTCTACCGTTGCGTCTGCTGCGGGCTGGAGCTCTTTCCCTCCGCCTCCAAGTTCGACGCGGGGTGCGGCTGGCCTTCCTTCACGAAGCCGGTGAACGAGGAAAACCTCGGGAAGGTCGCCGACCACAGCCACGGCATGATCCGCACGGAAGTGATCTGCAGCCAGTGCGACGCGCACCTGGGCCACCTGTTCGAGGACGGTCCCGAGCCGGAGGGCCTTCGCTACTGCATCAACTCCGCATCGCTCTACCTGGACGAGGAAACGCCCTCGGAGGAGGCGGAGGAAACGGCGAGGCTGGACATCGAGGACATCGAATCCCTGGCCGGGGAGGTGGACTTCGACGAGTTGCTGGACGACGGCAACGACGATACGCCATGAGCTATTCCTCACGAGGCATCCACCGGCAGGAGATCGGCAGGACGCCGATCAGCCTGGTCGACCTGGAGACGACGGGTCTCTCGCCGGGCAACGACCGCGTGGTGGAGGCCTCCGTGCTCCGGTTCGATCCCGGGATCGAACCGCGGATCGTCTTCGACACGCTGGTGAACCCGGGGCGGAAGATGGCGGGCACGGAGATTCACGGGATCTCGGAGGCGGACGTGGAGGACGCGCCCGGCTTCGAGGAGATCGCGGGCGACTTCATCCAGGCCGTCTCCGATTCGGTCCTGGCCTCCTACAACGTCCGTTTCGACATCCGGTTCCTGCAGCACGAGCTCGGCCTCGTCGGCGTGGAGGCCGTCCCTCCCCACTTCTGCCTGATGTACCTGAGGCCGATGCTGGGGCTCGGGAAGAAGCAGCCCCTGGACGTCGTATGCCGGGAGTACGGCATCCAGGAACCCGTCTCGAACGCCGCCGCCGAGACCCTCCTCGCGTCCGGCAAGGTGTTCGAGCGCTACCTGGAGATCATGAAGGAACGCGGGATCTCCAGGTTCGGCGACCTGGCGGCGCTGGCGGACCACGACTTCCTGGAGAGTTTCGATGGGTCGCCCTGCAGCGTGACCGACGCGATGCGCCTGAAGCGCAACCCGACCATGAAATCGCGGCACTTCGAGAAGACGCAGGGCGGCGGCATCCACGTCATCCAGGTGGAGGAAGAGGAGCCCTGGAAGCGCGCCCTTTCCCAGTACTGGAACGCCCTGAAGACCGCCGTGGCGGACTACGAGATCGACGGGGAGGAACTCGCCTACCTGCAGTCGCTGCGGCGCGACCACGACCTGCCGGAAGAGAGGATCCGGGTGCTGCACGCCCGTGCCTTCGCCTCGCTCATGGACCGGTACGTCCACGACGAGTGGCTCGACGACGAGGAACGCGGGAACCTCCGCCGGCTGCACCACGCCCTGAGCACGCTGGGGTGGGCGCCGGGGGAGTGAAGACGGGATGCCGGATCGCCGCGTTCTCCGCGACCTCGGCGGTGGACGAAACACGCACGGGCGGCGCGCGAAAATCGCTTGCTTTCCCGGCCACGCTCGCTTAGAAAGGCCCGCATGACCCTTCTCGCCCTGGACATCGGCACCTCCCGGCTGTCCGCTCTCGCCTTTTCCTCGAAGACCTCAGATCCCCTGGCCGTGCGAGGCGTCCCCAACGACGCCGGCATCGCGGACCTCCCTCCCGGCCGCCACGAGCAGGATCCCGGGGGCATCCTTCAGCGGTCGCTGGATCTCTTTCGCGAGCTGCTGGGCGATGCGGCCGTCGAGGCCGCGGACGTGAAGGCGATCGCGGTCACGGGGCAGATGCACGGCGTGCTCCTGATCGACGGGGAGAACCGGCCGCTGACGAACCTGATCACATGGCTCGACCGACGCGTGCTCGAGACCGGCGAGCCCGGCCATCTCAACCTCTCCCGCTTCGCCATGGACATCGCGTCCCAGCGAAGGCTCGGATGCAGGATGCACGCCGGCTACGGCGGCGCCCTCCTCCACTGGCTCGAGAAGAACGGGCAGGTCCCGGATTACGCCACCGCCGTCTCCGCGCCGGGATTCGTGGCGGCCTCGCTCTCGGGACTCGTCGCCTCCGACCCCACGCTGGCCGCGAGCTGGGGCCTGATGGACATCGTGGAAGAGACCTGGGACGCGAAAACGCTCAAGCGACTCGGCCTCGACGAGCATCTCTTGCCTCCGATCCGCCCCTCCGGCTCCCCCCTGGGACCGCTGTTGCCCGAACGGGCACAACCCCTGGGCCTTGGAGACGGCGTCGAGGTCTGCGTCCCGCTGGGCGACAACCAGGCCTCGGTCCTCGGCGCCGCGGGCTTCGCGGGCGACGCGGGCGTGGTGAACGTCGGCACGGGCGGCCAGGTCTCCCTCCCCGTCCAGGGCGCGGCCTTCGCCCCGGGCCTGGAGACCCGCCCCATGCCCTTCGGGGGGTACCTCCTGGTGCGGGCAAGCCTGCGCGCCGGAGGCGCCTACCAGATCCTCGCGCGGTTCTTCCGCCGCGCCGCCGAGGCCTTCACCGGCTCGCCCGTCGGGGAAGACGAGACCTTCGCCGCGCTCAACGCTCTCGCGGAAAACGCGCCCTCCGGCGCCGAAGGCCTCCGGGCCGACACGCGCTTCGCGGGGACCTGGACGGACCCGGACGTCCGGGCGGCCTTCTCGGGCATCGGGGAGGAGAACTTCACGCCGGCCAACGTCGCGCGGTCCGCGCTCGAGGGCGTCGCCCGGGAGCTCGCCGAGGCGGGCGAGCTGTCGGGCCTGCCGGAGATGAAGAAGATCGTGGCGGCCGGCAACGCCGTGCGCATGATTCCGCCGATGCTCTCCATCCTCGAGGAGCAGTTCGGCATACCCTGCGAGCCCGCGCCCCACGCGGAGGAAGCGGCCCTGGGAGCGGCGCTCTGCGCTTCCGTGCAGATGGAAAAAGTCGCGGCGGACAAGGGCTGAAGGCTGTAGTCTATTTCCGCATCGAATGGCCTACAGCCTACAGTCTACGGTCTTCAGCCTTCAGTCTTACCTCCCCCTCGCGTCCTTCGCGTTGCGTGCCGTTGACAGACGCGGAACCGCTGGGCTATGTTCATGGAGGCGACCAACCGCGCGTCGCAACCCCCGAACCATGAGAACGCGTCCTTTACCGCCGGCGCCATGGACCTGCAGCTTCGCAACCTGTCCTCGGAAGAGACCCATCCGCTTGAGGAGAAGCGGGTCTCCCTCGGATCGTCCTCGGTCAATTCCATCGTGGTCGCGGGTCCCGACGTTCCCGCCACGCAGTGCTTTCTGACCCGGACCCACCAGGGCTTCCTTCTCGTGAACGCGTCCCCGGGCTCGGCCCTCGCCGTCAACGGGGAAACCGCCCACGAGAAGATGCTCCAGCCGGGCGACAAGATCGAATTCGCGGGCCGGGCCTTCCTCGTCGAAGAAGTTCCTCGAGAAGCGGGCGTCTCCCGGGAGGCGGTGGAGGCGTACGTGGAGTTCACGGAAGCCGAGACGCTTCAAAAGGAGATCCGCGGGGAAGGGGAAGCCGGTGAGCCGGAAGCGGACAAGACGGCGCCTCCTCCCGCCCGGGCGGTCGCGAAGCCGGGGCCGCTCACCGGGCGGCAGATCGGCCCCTTCCTCGTGGAGAAGAAGCTGGCCGAAGGGGAAGAGGGAAGCGCCTACCTGGCCACCCACATGGATCTGAGCGCCCCGGCGGTCTTTCTCGCGCTGCCGGACGCCCTGGCGAAGGATCACCCCGCGTTTCTCGAGGAGATACTCCGGGAAACCCGGGACATGGAGGCGGTCGATCACCCGAACGTGTTGAGGGTCCTGGGAGCGGGCCGGGAGGAGGACGTTGCCTACGTGGCCGTCGAGGACGCGCACGGCATCACGCTGGAAGACCTCCTGCGGCGGAAGAAGCCGCTTTCCGAACTGGAAGCGGTGGAAATCATCCTGCAGGCCGCGCGGGGGCTCGACGCCGCAACCGTGGAGGACAAGATCCACGGCGACCTCAGACCGGCCCGGATCCAGGTCACGTGGGACGGATGGGTGAAGGTGGACGGCTTCGGGAGGCGGGGCGATCCCCGCCATGCGGCCTCGGCCTCGCACGAGGGCCGGGGGACGGACGCCTACACCTACCTCTCCCCGGAGCAGCTGCAAGGCGAAGCCCCGGATGCGCGGTCCGACCTCTACGCCCTGGGCGTGATCCTCTTCGAGACGTCCACGGGCCAGCTCCCCTATCCCGAGGATTCGCCCGTGGGCCTGATGCAGGACTACATCGAAACGCCCATCCCGGACCTCTCGGACGTGAAGCCGGGCCTTCATCCCTTTCTGGGCAAAGTCGTGAAGAAGCTGCTCGCGGCCTCCCCGGACAAACGCTTCAAGTCGCCCGCCCAGCTCGTCGAGTTCCTGGAGAAGATCAAGAAGGACCTTCTCGCCCGGGCCGCGGAAGCGGAGGAAGGAGCTGCGCGTCCGCCGCTGGCGGACCTCGCCGGCGTCGTCCGCCGGGCGCTGGAAGGCAAGGAGGAGAAGGAGGAAGGGCCGGAGGGGAAGAAAGAAGAAGAAAAGGAAGAGAAAGAAGAAGAAAAAGCAGTGGAAACGCCCGGATCCGCCGGGGCGGGGGAAGCGCTTCCCGCGGCGACGGAGCCGGAAGCGGAACCCGCAAGGACGGCCCCGCCGCAGGCGGAGCCGGAGGAGAAACCCGCGCGGAAGGCGAAGCCGCCGCGTCCCCCGCGCCGGAAACCCGCCCCGACAAAAGGACGCTCCCCCCTGGTGTGGCTGGGGGCCGCGGGCGGGTTCCTGGGGCTTGTGGTCGTCGCGCTGGCGCTGCTCGGCGTGTTCGAGGGCTCGACGCAGGACACGGAACCGGCGGCTTCCCCGGAGACGGAGGAAGACGGGACGGAAAAGGACAGCGGCCTCGCGCCGGACGCCGGCGAGACGGATCCGGACGCCGCGCCGCCCGGCGACGGCGAGGAGGCGAAGGAGAAGGAAACGCGCTACCGCATGTACTGGTCCGCGGCGGACGCCGCGCGGATCGTCGCCGAGTCCCAGGACACGCCGAAGGCGTGGGCGGGGGTGATCGAGGCCGCCTTGAAGGCGAAGGAGAACCGGGACAGCGAGGAGGTCCGGCATCTCATCGCCCTGGCCAAGGGAAGACGCGACATGGCGCTTTCCCGGGAGGCGGCGAACGGGGAGACGCTGGACGAGGCGTTCCGGCTCGCCGAGCGGGCGGGGACCTACGGCGTGGAGATTCCCGGGCTCGCCGCGCACGTCGCCGGGTTGAAGGAGGAAAAGAAGCGCCGGAAGACGCTCGCCGAGCGCAAGGCGCGCTTCGACCGCCTTGTCGAGCGGGCCCGGCGGGCGGAAGCGGAGACGGGGAACGGCGATCCCCGGGAGGCGCTGGCGCTCTGGCGCAAGGCGCTGGCATGCGCGGACGCCGGCGCGGACCGGGACCTGGCATTCCACAGGATCGCCGCGCTGTCGGCGAGGGCGACGGCGCTCGACGCCGTGAAGAAGGCGCGGGAAGCGGAAGCGCGGGGGAAGTTCCACGCGGCCCACGCGGCCTGCCTCGAGGCCCTGGACGCGATGCCGGACGATCCGGAGGCGAACCGGCTGATCGAGCGCCTGGCCGTCAAGCGCGCGGGCAAGCCCGCGCTCGTGGTGGTGATCCTGGCGGACGAGCTCGACGCCGACGAGCCCGGTTTCCGGCCCCTCCGGGCCGAGGGAACCCTCGTGCCCGCCCTCAAGACCATGTGGAAGGGCAATCCCGGGAAGTGGATGGGCGAGTTCCTGACGGGCGACGCCTTCCGGGGACTCGACGCGAGAAGCGGAGCCTGGGCCTTCCAGAGCCCCACGATCTTCGATCTGTTCCAGGAGGCCGGGGATGCCAAGCCCGCGGACGGCTGGCTGGTCGCGCGGGGCGCGCTGGAGATCGCCGACGCCCGGGGGGAGGAAACGCGCGCCGCGCGGTTCGCCGCGATCACGCGCGAGGCGCTGAAAGCGATCGACGCCCGGGTCCGGAACCGGCTCATGGAAGGGAAGCGCGCCGGCCGGACGGAAGGGGCGATCCGGGAGGACGTGGTCTCCCGGCTCGCGGCGGAAGAACTCGTCCCCGGTCCCGAGGCCCGGCGCGCGAGGGTGCGGGAAGCGCTCGCGGACGCCCTGATCGGAAACGCGGAGACGCCGGCCGATTCGCACGCGTTCGCGGTGCAGCTGGGCGCCCATCTTCTGGCCGACCCCGCCCCGACCCCGCGCCTGGCCGTCTTCCATTTCGTGGAAGGAGACGGCGACGCGCCGGCGGAGAAGAAGGCGTACCGCACGCTCTGGCGGGCCTTCCGGTCCAACCCCTACTACAAGCGCCACGGGACCTTCGTGGTGGTGGGCGCGTCCGGCGCGGCGCTGTTCGCCGGCCCGGGGATCGCGGAAGGGGCGACGGCGGAGCCGGGCTATCTCGGCCAGTTCCCGGCCACGGTTGCGCGGATACTCGGTTTCGTGCCGGCGGCGTTTCTCGAGTCCGCCCCGGGGCACGTCAAGAAGGAGCCGCTGCAAGGGCTCTTCGAGAAGTAGATCCCAGATTGCCGCCGCCAGATTTCAGTCGTCAGATTTCAGTCGAAAGTGTGGCCTTGGAGGTTGGCCGCTTGTGGGAGGCGCCGAGGAAGTGCGTTGCAAAGCAAGGCGGCGACGCCCTTGCCCAGCGGGGAGCTGGGACCGCGGACATCTTGTCCGCAGCACCTCGACGACGGGGTTTTCAACACCTTTCTACAAAATCCTCAGCGTCTTCAGTTCCGATTCAGCGTTCTCAGTGTCGAAAGAACAACCGACGAGGCTCCTGCTGAAATCGGAAGCCTGAAATCCACCTTCCCTCCGCTCGTGGGTGCACAATGCGAAAAACGATCTTCGCCCCACTCCTGCTCCTCGCGTTGAGCTGCGCCGGGTGCCGCGGGATCATTCGCGCGCTGCTTCCGAAGCGGCCTCATCCGCCCTCGTACTGGAGCACCGTGGTCCTGCCCGAGGCGGAGGGACCCGACTGGATGGATTTCGCGGAGATGGAGGAGGAGGAGCGCGCGAAACACGTCGCCGAGACGCGAAGGAAGGCGCAGGCCCTCTCCGAGGGGCTGGAAGCGCACGTCCGCGCCTGGCTTGCGGGCGAGGCGCCGGCCCGCATCCCGGCGGACCTTCTGCCCCCCGCCTTCGCGAACGAGAAGGTGAAGGACTGGACGCTCTGCCGGCCCGGGGAGGTTTCGGCCGAGGCGCAGTGGATCGTCCGTCCCGCCGAGAGGATCCCCAAGGACCACGCCGCGCTCCACTTCCTCTCCCCCGACAACCACTGCACCTACGGCAAGCTCCTCTTCCTCGCGCCGTTCGGCTCGAAGCTCGTCCTCCAGGGCGACTTCCCGCACTGCCGCTTCTTCGATTTGCAGATCACGCCCCCCTTCGACCCGGAAACCATCTGTCCCGTCGTCATGGGCGCGCCCGAGGTCCCCATCGTGGACGTGGACATCGATCCGGAACCCGGCCACGTGAACCCCTTCCGCGAGGGGGCGCGGCGCGACGCGAAACGACGGCGCTACCGCGTCGTCTTTGATCTCGTCGCGGGAGACCCCGTGGCCCTGAACAAGGGCGCCTACGAGGCGCCCGCCTACCGCGCGCCGGGGAACGTGCGCGCCGGAAGCCCCATCTCCTACGCCGGGCCGGTGGGCCTCGGGGCGCTGGTGCCCGGGCTCCTGTGGCTCCGCTACTACGCCCCCGACCGCGGAACGGGACCGCTGGCCGGCGTCCCCCTCCCCGCCGCGCACCTGGAACTGCCCTCCGGCGAGCGCTTCTGGGTGCGCTGCGACCAGTCCCTGGCCGAAGCGAGACAGAACCGCGCCGTGGCCGGCTTTCCGACCGAGCCCGAGGACCCGCCCGACTTCCTCGGCCCCGAGGTGGGGTGGTGGAAGATGTTCGGCATCTGGCTGGTCATCGCCGAGGGCAACGGCTACGCCCTCTCGCAGTCCTGGCTGGTCCGCTCCTCGTGGGCGAAGCGGTTCGTCCGGAACGCGGACCGCAAGCTCTTCGGCCGGGGACCGGACATGCCCGCGCCGGGCAACTACGAGTGCTCCTCCACCTGCTGCAACTACATCAACTACCTGGTCCGGCCGATCTCGCTCGGGAAGGGGAAGGTCATCGTCCTCACGGGGAAGCTGCCCGAGACCCCGAAGACCCGCGACGGCGAGCCCGTCGCCGAGACCGCGGAATGCCGCTACTGGTCTCTCTGCCGGACCGCCGACTCTCCCGACAAGGCCTATCCCATGATCCTCTACGGGTCGCTGATGGACGACGAGATCGTCCTCGACGATCAGCGCCGCTTCGTCATCGCGTTCTCGAGGAAGGAGGACCGCCCGGCCAACGCGGTCGCCGAGGCCGGCGTCACGTGGCAGGATTGGGGGCCGCCGGCGATGCAGGTCATGAACGTCCGGTGGCTGAGCGTCGCCCCCGGGGACTGCCTGCCCGGCCGGACCCCGGACGAGATCAACCTCCCGTGGGAGCGCTGCGCGTGGTCCCAGCCCGGCTACGACGAGAGCCTGATCGGCCGCAACCACGAGTCCGGTTTCCTCGGCGACTACAAGCCCGAGATCCACTACCTGACGAGGGAGGCGTTCGAGGCGCTTGGAAGCGCCGTCGAACCGGACGAGGTGCCGGCGTGGGGGAGCGAGGGGGAGTAGGGACTATACTTTGCATATAAAGGGATTTCAGATTTCCGATTGGAGATTGGAGCCAAGCGTAGGGGCGGGTTGCGAAGAAGGCCACGGAGGCACCGGGGCGCGGAGTGAAACGGGGGACCGAAGCGCTCTCCTTCCGGACGAGCGTCTCGCCCGCAGCGCCTCGGAACCGTACTTTCAACGCGAAGACACCAGGGGCCGACGTTCGTCGTGAGCCACGGAACGCGAGTGGAGTGGCGCAGCAGCGCTGCCCGAGGTGCTGCGGGCTGGAAGCCCGCGCTCCCAGCTCCGCCTTCCACACAACGCTTTTGACTGGAATCTAAAATCTCCAATCTGAAATCCCTACCAAGGCAAAAAAAAGCGCCGGGGTCGACGCCGGCGCTTTTTCTCGCTTCTTGCAGAGTGCTCAGCGCGAGAGCGCCTTCGCCTTGTCGACCAGCCTCACGAACTCCGCGCGCAGGCCGTGGGGATCGTCGGCGAGGCCTTCCGCGGCGAGTTCCTTGACGCCCTCGAAGGAGGCGGTCCCCTTGTGGGGCGAGTCGCGGAGCAGCATGCCGAAGGCGGCGACCGCGGCGGCGAAGCGGAAGTCCGCGGAGGCGGCCGCGAAGTCGAGCGTGGCGTCCTCGACGGCGAAGGTCTGGAGCCGGCTGGTGTCTTCGCCGGGAAGCTTGTGGCGGAGCTTCAACGTGAGCAGCTCGTTTCCGTACGCCGCCGCGGAAGGGCGCCTCCCCTCCTGGTACTTCAGGGGGGCCACCTCGCTCGTGGAGAAGGAGACGGAAGCGGGCATCACTTCGTAGAGCGCCGTGACCGTGTGCCCTGCGCCGATCTCGCCGGCGTCCTTGGTGTCGTCGTTGAAGTCGCGGTGTGCCAGCACCCGGTTCTCGTAGCCGATGAGGCGGAACGCGCCCACCGTCAGCGGGTTGAACTCGACCTGGATCTTCACGTCCTTGGCGATGGTCACCAGCGTCCCCGACAGGTCGCGCACCAGCACCTTCTTCGCCTCGTCGAGCGTATCGATGTAGGCGTAGTTGCCGTTGCCCTTGTCCGCGAGCTTCTCGAGCCGGGAGTCCTTGTAGTTGCCCCGGCCGAAGCCGAGCACCGTCAGGAACACGCCCGACTTCGCCTCCTTCTGGATCATCTCGACGAGTTCCGCGTTGCTGGTCACGCCGACGTTGAAGTCGCCGTCCGTGGCCAGGATCACGCGGTTGGTCCCGCCGGCGACGAAGTTCTTCCGGGCCTCCTGGTAGGCCAGCCGGATGCCGGCCGCCCCGTGGGTCGAGCCGCCGGAGCGCAGGTTCTCGATCGCGGCCAGGATCGGCCCGGGCGACCCTGCGGAGGTGGAGGGAAGCACGAGAGCCTCGCGGCCGGCGTAGGTCACGATGGAGACGTAGTCGACATCCGTGAGCTGGCGGGCCAGAAGTTTCATGGCTTGCTGGAGCAAGGGCAGCTTGTTGGCCGGTCTCATGGAGCCCGAGACGTCGATGAGGAAGACGAGGTTGCCGGGGGGCCGCTGCTCGCGCTCGATCACGCGTCCCTTCAGGCCGATGCGCACCAGCCGGTGGGCGAGGTTCCAGGGGCACCGGGCCACCTCCATGTGGACGGCGAAGGGGTCGCCGCCCGCGGGCGGCGCATCGTCGTAATCGAAGTAGTTGATCATCTCCTCGATGCGCACGGCGCCCCGGTCCGGCAGGCGCCCCTGCTCGAGGAGGCGGCGGACGTTGGCGTAGGAGGCGGTGTCCACGTCCACGGAGAAGGTGGAGCGGGGATCGTCTGCGGTGTGGTGGAAGGGATTGTCCCGGAAATGGTCGTAGCTCTCCGTGTTGCCGCCGGAGGGCAGCGCGCCCGGGCCGCCCTCCCCGGCGCCGGCGAGGGCCGCTCGCCCGCCGCCGAAACAGCCGCCCGACCCGCCGCCGATGCCGATCGCCGAGTTCCAGTACTTGCCATGAAACGGCTTGTCGGAGACGGCGTCCTCCGCGCCCTTGCTGGACACGTAGTCCTCGTTGTTGTCGGTCTCGTTGTGGTCGGAGAGCTCCGCGTCCTTCAGCAAGGGGTCCACGATGGCCGGCTCGTCGGTGTTGATCGACTTGTCGTTCTCGAAGATCTCGCGCTCGAGTTTCTCCCCGATCGCCTCCTCGCACAACGGCTCGAGGGCCATTTCCACCGGCTCCGGTTCGCCGGGATCGACGTCGGCGACGTGGGCGTAGGCCAGCCAGCCACCGATGCAGAGGTGGATCGCGAGCGCGGGGATCCACCAGCGCGCGCGGGGCAGGTATGCCCGTAGCGACCGGGGCGTCTTCCCGGTGTTTTCTCCGACGGATCGGGGGTCCTGTTCGCTGATCGATGACATGAAATCCTCCTTGGTCGCCCGCGGGGGCGGAATCGGCCCACGCTCGGGGCGGGCTGGCGCCCGTCCCTCCGCGTTCGAGATCCGGTGGGGCGCTCTCCGGCGGCGCTTTCCAACGTGGAGGACAAACGGAAAAGCGGGGGGAGGGTTCGGCGAAAATCGAGGATTTTCGTAGACCCGCCGAAGCTCCCGCCCCGGCAAAACAAGCGGCGGCGGGCAGATTTCATAGCCCAGCGGGGGGGGATCTGGGACCGCGGACCTTCCTGCACCCGTGCACTCACTCCCCCACCCACCCACGCAACGACCCAACCACAGGATCCTTCACCCTGAGCCCCTCGAAGGGCGGAGTAGCGCAGCAGCGCGGTCAACGCGTCCTCAATTCTCCCAATCCCCCCTCATCGCTCCCCCATCACGCGGAACACCTCCGACAGCGCGGTCTCGCCGCGCGCCGCGCTCCGGATCGCGCCCGCTTCCAGCGTCTGCATGCCCTGGGCCAGGGCGAGGGCATGGATCTCCTCCCTGGGGGCGTTCTGGCGAAGCGCCCGCGCGATCTCCGGCGTCACCTCGATCGACTCGGCCACCACCTTGCGGCCCCGGTAGCCCGTCTGCCCGCAACGCGGGCAACCGGCGGGCTTGCGCCAGGCGCCGGGAAGCGAGCCGACGTCCAGGTCCGAATCCCGGGTCAGTTCGCGGGCCTGCCCGAGCTCCGTCTCCGTGGGCGGGGCCTGGGAGGAGCACGCCGGACAGAGCGTGCGCAGGAGACGCTGGGCCATGACGAACTTGAGCGACTCGCCCGTGAGATAGGGGTCGCCTCCCACGTCGACCAGGCGCCGGAGCGCGTCGATGGCGCGCCCGGCGTGCAGGCTCGTGAAGACGAGGTGACCGGTCAGCGCCATCTGCTGGGCGAGCTGCACCGACGCCCGGTCCCGGAGTTCCCCGATCAGGACCACGTCGGGATCGGACCTGAGCACCGCCCGGATCGCGGACGAGAAGGTGAGGCCTTGCTCCGGGCGGATCTGGACGGGCACGGTCCAGGGGAAGAGGATCTCCACCGGGTCCTCGATGGAGAGGGCCTTTCGCTCGGGCGTCGCGGCGCGGGCATAGCCGGCGTAGAGGGTCGTGGTCTTGCCGGAGCCCGTGGGGCCCGTGACGACGACCAGGCCCCAGGGCGCGTTGGCCCAGCGGTCCAGCGCCTCCTCCTCGCGTGCGTCGAAGCCGAGCCTTTCCACGGTGAAGGTGGCGGCCTCCAGGGGCTCGAGGATGCGCGCCGTCAGCGATTCTCCTAGCGCCGTGGGCAGAAAGCTCACACGGATGTCGAGCCTTCGGCCCGTCGCCCCGTTGTCGACGAGGACGCGGCCGTCTTGGGGTCTCGATTTCTCCCGGGGATCGCAGGAAGCCATGACCTTCCAGCGCTCCACCAGCGCGGGCAGGAGTCTCGCGTCGATGGTGGCGGCAGGATGGAGGACGCCGTCCACGCGGTAGCGGAGCGCCCCTTCGGCCATTCCGGGCTCGGGGGCGAAGTGGGGGGCGAGATGGATGTCGCTGGCGCGAAGCGCGGCGCCGAGCAGGATCATGAGGTTCACGGCCTTGACGACGCCCTCCTGGCTCGGGTCGGGGGGAGGCGCTTTCAGCTCGCGCAGGCGCTTTTCGAGGGTTTCGATGAGAGGATCGATGTCGACGGGGAGGTCGATGCGGGGGGGCTCCCCCTTGAGGAAGCGCTCGAGGTCCTCGCGGTAGAAGCGCCACTGTCTCCCGACCTTCATGCCCTTGACCTTCCCGGCGCGAAGCCAGCGGTAGAAGGTGGGGCGTGTGGTCTGGAGCATCTCGATTGCCTCCTCCATGTCGAGGAGGCCTTCTTCCCGTTCCTGGGCCGGTTTTTGGGCTTTTTTCCTCTTGGCGGGAGTCTTTTTCGCCTTCTTCTTCGGTTTTTTCCCGGCGGTTTTCTTCTTGGCGGCCATGTCTCTCTCCTTCCGGGGGAGGTCCCCGTCATGGTTCAGGGCGTCTCGGTCACTGAATTTATCATAATATATAATGACGATCATGATAAGTCAAGCGGTTTTTGAAGTTTTTCACGCCGCCGGCAAGGATCGCCGCGACCCTGAAGTGAGAGCGCGAAGCGCGCTCTACTTCAGAGCTCGCGCGCCCCACAAACAGAACTACGGCTTGTTCTGCCGCCGGAATCTGCCATCTACAATCCCTGTCGAGCAGACGACTGAAATCCCTTCATTTGCTTTTTTCCATTTTCCCCGCGCGATCCCGCCCCGCCCTGCGTCTATCCCGGTAGAATCCCATGCGACGGGTTTCGATCCTGATGCGGGAGGTGACGACATGGACGCCGAGACGAGACACGAGGTGGAACGGGCGATGGCCGGAGACCGAACAGCCTTCGAGAGCCTCATCCGGAAGTACGGACGGCTCGCCTACGCCCGGGCCTACAGCCTCCTCCAGCGCCGGGAGGACGCCGAGGACGCCGTCCAGGAGGCCTTTCTCAAGGCCTACCAGAAGAGAACCAGCCTGAAGGACCCGGAGAAGTTTCCCGGCTGGCTCCTCTCCATCGCGAAGAACCGCGCCCTGGACGCGATCCGAAAGCGGCCTTGGGAACCTCCCGTCCCGAAGGACGGCCCGTCGCAACCCGAGCGCTGGAGGGGGCCCGAGGCCCTGGCCCAGGACGGGGAGACCCGGGCGAAGGTCCTCTCCGCCGTCGCCTCCCTCCCCGAGCCGCACCGCCTCGCCGTGACGCTTCGCTACCTCGAAGACATGCCCTGCAAGGAGATCGAGAAGGCCCTCAGCATGACCAACGGGGCGCTCCGGGGCATCCTGGGACGCTCCCTCCACTCGCTTCGCAAGGCGCTGGCGCCGGCGTTTCGCCCGGGGGAAGGGTAATCGGAAATCGGGAATGCGGAATGGGAATTCGGAAACGGAAGGAGATGAAGCAATGGAACGCGAAGAGATTCATGCAAACATCGACGCGTGGGTCGCGGCCGGGCAGGCCGGCGCCCTGAGCGAGGAAGAGAAGCAGGCGCTGGCGGAACACCTGGAAGCGTGTCCCGCCTGCCGCGAGGTCGCCGACCAGGCCGCGAAGGTCTCCGGCGCCGTCTCCAGGGCCATGGCCGAGGACCGGCCCGACGCCGGGTTCGAGGACCGGCTGGTGGAGGGCTTCCGCAAGAACGCCCCCAGAGCCGCGCCCGCTTCCCCCGCGCGCCGCGGGCTTCTGCGCTTCGCCGCTGCTGCTGCGGTGCTGGTGGTGGCGGGGCTGGGGCTTTTGCTGGCGAGCGGGCTGGACGCGAACCTCCTGAGAAGCCGGAGTGGATCGGGGGTGAAGGCCCACCAGGATCCGCGTGACGGAATCGGGAGCCCGGCTCTGGAAAACGACGCCGTTCCTGCGGGAAGGGAAAACCTGGCCGGCAAGGAAGAGGGGATCCAGGCCCCGGCCTCGGAAGAGGCCGAGGTGATGCTCGTGGAAAAGGAGATGAAAAAGCTTTCGCGGAGCAAGAGAAGGGAAGCGAGGCGCCCCTCCGCGCCGGGCGATTTCTACGGGCCCGACCACAACACGGAGAGCTACAGCCATCAACCCGAAAACCCGTTCGTCAAGGTGGCGGACGACCCCCGCTCCACCTTTTCCATCGACGTGGACACCGCCTCCTACGCTAACGTCCGCCGCTTCCTCAACCGGGGGGCACTTCCCCAAAAGGGCGCCGTGCGCATCGAGGAGATGATCAACTACTTCGGCTACGACTACGCGCCGCCCGAGGGCGACGAGCCCTTCGCCGTGCACATGGAGGTGGCCCGTTGCCCCTGGAATCTCGCCCACCGGCTGGTGCGCATCGGCCTGAAGGGCAAGGTCGTCGAGCGCGAGGCGAGGCCGCCGAGCAACCTGGTCTTCCTCATCGACGTCTCGGGCTCCATGCAGTCGTCCAACAAGCTGCCGCTTCTCAGGAAGGCGATGAAGCTCCTGGCCCGCCAGCTCACCGAGGACGACTTCGTCACCATCGTGACCTACGCCGGCCGGGAGTCCCTCGTGCTTCCCTCCACGCCCGCCGCGCCTCCCGGCCGCATCCTCGCGGCGATCGACAGCCTCCGCTCCGGCGGCTCGACGCACGGGTCCGCCGGCATCCGGCTCGCCTACGAGCAGGCGCGGACGAACTTCGTGGCGGGCGGGACGAACCGGGTGATCCTGGCCACGGACGGCGACTTCAACGTCGGCGTCACCAGCAACAGCGCCCTGGTCGATCTGATCCGGAAGGAGGCGAAATCGGGCGTGTTCCTGACGGTGCTGGGCTTCGGCATGGGGAACTACAAAGACGACAAGATGGAGCTGCTCGCGGACAAGGGCAACGGCAACTACGCCTACATCGACACGCTCGACGAGGCGAAGAAGGTGCTGGTGCACGACCTGTCGGGGACGCTGGTGACCATCGCCAAGGACGTGAAGATCCAGGTCGAGTTCAACCCGGTGGCGGTGGATTCGTGGCGCCTGATCGGCTACGAGAACCGGGTGATGGCGCACCAGGACTTCAACGACGACACCAAGGACGCCGGCGAGATCGGCGCGGGCCACACCGTGACGGCGCTCTACGAGGTGGTGCCGGCGTCGGAGGGCTCCGGGGAGGACGAGGTGGACCCCCTGAAGTTCCAGGAAGGCCGCCGCCCCTCCTCCGCGGCGTACAGCGGCGCCCTGCTCTGGCTGAAGCTCCGCCACAAGCTTCCCGAGGGCGAGACGAGCCGTCTCCAGGAGTTCGGCGTCCAGGATTCGACGCTCGACTTCGCGTCCGCGTCCGCGGACTTCCGGTTCGCGTCCGCGGTCGCCGCCTTCGGCATGCTGCTCCGCGACTCGCCCCACAAGGGGACCGCCTCCTTCGACGGCGTCAAGGAGCTCGCCGCGGAAGGCCTCGCCGACGATCCCCACGGCCTGCGCGCCGAGTTCGTGAGGCTGGTGGACAAGGCGAAGGCGCTCTCGCGCTAGACGCGAAGAGGATGCAAGAAAAAGCGCCGGGGTCGACCCCGGCGCTTTTTCCTTGCCCGTGAAGGGATTTCAGCCGTCCGATTTCAGCAACGTGTAGGGGGCAGGCTGACGTTCGTAGTGAGCCACGAAGCCGAAGGCGGAGTGGCGCAGCAGCGCGGCCCGAGAAGGATCCCACCGCGGAGATCGCAGAGAGGGGAGAAGGTCGGAAGCGGGCTTGGTGCCTTTGTGGCGGTGTCTGTAACCTGGTTCCCGTAACCCGTGCTGGCCGTGCTTTGCTGCGAAAATCAAAAATCTTGAATCTGAAATCTGACGACTGGAATCTGAAATCCCTACGCGTCCCCGCTCCTTTTCGAGTGGTGCGCGTAGGTGGCCCAGGACGGTTTGTAGCCGCTCGCCTCGTTTCCGAAGGCGCGCCATCCCTCTCGGGTGTCCCGGGCGAAGAGCTCGAGGTAGGGGCCCGGGCTGCACTGCTCGATGATCCCGTAGAGTTCCTCGGGCTTTCTCGAGTGCTCGCGTTTTCTCGTCCGGAGGATGTTGACCTGCCTTCGCCCGGGCGCCAGCGTCCTCAGGTTTCCGCGCACGCCGAACAGCACGAGCTCGGTGGTGTTTCGGAAGTAGAAGCCGACGCCCCGCCCGTCGGGGCCGCCGTCCTTGCGGACCTTGTGCCAGACGAGGTTGGTCTTGTACGTGAAGCCCCAGGCCTCCATGACGGAGAGCCCCTCGGCGAGCAGGGCGTTGGGGACCCAGAGGTAGAGGTGGCTGTTCCCGGCGACGACCGAGGCGACGGGGATCTCGCGGATTTCCTTGAGGGAGAGCGTCCCGTACCGGGAGAGCCGCCTGTGCTCGGGCGCCACCTTGCCCGTGCGGTTGGCGAACTGCCACGGGGGGTCGGCGAGCACGGTCCCGAAGCCGAGCGCTTCGACGGATTCCGCGAAGTCCTGTGCAGCGGTCAAGGCTTCGTCAATCCACGAAGTGCTCGTTCAGCCACTGGATCGTCTCGGGCAGGCGGTCGGCCACCTTGTTCCAGTCGATCCGGTCGTTGAAGTTCTTGATTTTCGAGATGTCCATGACGTACTGCTTCAGATCCGGCGTCTCCACGTCCGAGCGGACGGGGATCTGCACCGACTTGCCGAAGGCGAGCTTCTTCTCCGTTTCCTTGCTGAGCAGGAAGTCGATGAACTTCTTGCCGAGCTCCGGATGGGGCGCGTCCTTGATCAGCGCCACGGAGTGGGGGATGAGCAGCGTGCCCCTGCCGTCCTGGTCGGGGTAGACCACCTTCACGGGCTTGCCCTCGTCCAGGGCCACCTTGCAGTCGTTGGTGTCCGTCCATCCCCAGTGGAGCTCGCCGGCCGCGACCTGGCGCATCACCTGTCCGTTGCCCTTGCAGATCACCACGCCGTTGTCCTTCATGGCGGTATAGAACTTTTTCGCCTTCTCCTCGCCCCACAGCTCGAACAGCGCCGCGGCGTGCGTGGCCGTCGTCCCCCCGAGCGGCTCGGAGATCCCGCACTTCCCGCTCCACTTCGGGTCGAGGAAGTCCTCGTAGGTGTCCGGCTCCTCGCCCTCGGGGACCTTCTCGGTGTTCACGATGAAGACGCGCGCCCGGGCGCCGAACGCCGTCCAGTATCCCTCGGGATCGAACCAGGGCTCGGGGATGTCCTGGGCGGAGGAGGACTTGTACTGCGCCAGGCATCCCTCCTTCTTGAGCAGGATCGTGTTGACCAGCTCGTTGTTCCAGTAGACGTCGGCGCGGGGGTCGTCCTTCTCCTGGACGATCTTCTTCCTGAGCGCCACCCCCCGGCTGGTCTCGGTGTCGTGCGCCGTCTTGATCTCGATGCCGTGCTCCTCGGCGAAGGCGTCGTAGATCGTCTTGTTGAAGATGCTGTCGCCGGCGACGTAGAGGACCAGCACCTTGCTGTCGCCTTCCCCTTCCGTCCCCCCGTTCTTGCCCTTGGAGCATCCGAGAAAGAATCCCAGGGCCGCCGCCAGGGCGACCGCGCAGAACAGCGTGTGCCGTTTCATCGCTCCCTCCTTCGTCTCGCGTCTTGCTTTCCGCTACGATTCACGCGCCCCCATTTTAGCGGGAGATCCCGCAGGATCAAAGCGAACCCCGTTAAAGACATTCATGTTGCCACCGATCTCTGGTTCATCCCTACAGCGGGGTCGTGATGCACGAAGCGTAGCGGAGTGCCGCAAGCCCTTTTGCTTGCAGTGCTGCGCCACTCCACTGCGTTCCGTGGCTCACGACGAACGTCAGTCCGTCCCCAACCGAAAAACGGAACCAGCACGAGTGGCGCCGCGCTGGCGCTGAAATCTCCAATCGAAAATCTGCTCCGAAAATGCGGGAAAAACCATGATCGACGACCGCCTTGGAGGGCGAGCCTCCCGGCGAGCCACATCTTTGGGCTCGGGAGGACCCTCGCCCTCCAAGTTTTCATGGTTTCCGGGAGAGGCGAAGGCTCATGGCCGACTGAAATCCCTGCATCGGCTTCGCCGATTCAGAACGGGTGCCCCACCGAGAAGTGGAGCGCCCACGGCGACTCGTCGGGCAGGGGCCAGGGGTTGACCCCGAGGTCGAGGCGCAGGGGGCCGATGGGGGTGTTGGCGCGAAGCCCCAGCCCGGCGGCGTAGCGGAAGCGGTCCTGTTCCGGGATCTCGCGCCGCCCGAGGTGCAGCCACCAGGCCGCGTTCCGCTTGAGCGACCCGCCCTCGAAGAAGAGCGCCGCCCCCAGGAACTTGTAGAACGGGATGCGCGCCTCCACGTTGAACTGCAGGTAGGCCTCCCCGCCCCGCGGCGAGCCGGAAGCGCTCTTCGGCCCCAGCTCGTCGTAGTAGAAGGACCGCACGGTGGCGTCGCCCCCCCGGAACAGGCGGAGCGAGAGGGGGATGGATTCCGTGCCCCGCTTCGGGTCGATGACCGCGCCCTGCCCGCCCAGAACGAGCGTGAACAGGTCCCCGGCGGGCGAGAGGTAGACATACCCCCGGAGCCGCGAGCGGTCGAAATCCACGGTCCCCCCCAGCGCCCGCCCGGCGAAGGTGTGGGACAGGGACAGGTAGGTCCCCCACCGCGGGTTGAACCGGTCGTCCCGCCCGTCGCGGGACAGCATGATTCTCACCGCGCTCACCGAGACGTCCTGCTTTCCCGGGTCCACGCCCGGTTCCACGTCGAAGACGCGCGCGAACTCGTACGCGTAGGACAGGGTCAGCCGGACCTTCTCCACGACGTCCACCGAGAAGGGCAGGTCCAGCCCTCCGCGCTTGACGTTGTAGGACACCTCCGTGCGCTGCTCGATGTAGGCCTCGAACGTCCCTTCCACCGGCGAGCCGAGGATCCACGGATCCCGCGCCACCGCCTCCAGGCGCCCGGACCGGAAGACGGTCCAGTCCCGGGGCGATACTTCCTCCTCCTGCTCCTCGAGCCGCCCCTGGGCGTTCTTGAACAGCTTCGGCATGTCGCCGATCGAAAGGCTTCCCGCGACCCACGCCGAGCGCCCCGTCCCCAGGACGTTGCGGTTGCGGATCTGCAGCTCCGTCACGAAGACCTGGTATTCCCCCGATCCGACGGAAGCCGTGAAGACGAAATCGTCCGCTTCCGAGACGTTCACGCCCAGATCCACGGTGTGGGGGTCGTCCTCGCGGGCGATCGTCTCGATCTCCACCGCGCGGAACAGGCCCGAGCGCATCAGGTCGGCGTAGGCCCGCCTCAGCGCGTCGGAGCGGTACAGATCCCCCTTCCCGAAGTCGGCCAGGAACCGCACGACCCCGTCGCGCGTGATCGCGTTCCCCCGCGGGCGAACCTCGCCGATCCGGACCCGGTTCCCCGGCTCGATCTCCACGGCCAGCGAGACCGCGGCCGCATCCCTGTCGATCGAGGGTTCCACGCGCACCCGGGCGAAGGGGTGACCGCGGTTCGCGTAGAAGTCCAGAAGGACGTTGCGGGCGGTCAGGGGCATCGAGGGCGAGAAGGGCTTTCCCACCGGTTTCCCGATCCGGGAGAGGATCTCCTTCTCGGGCACGTCCGCGCCCTCCACCTCGACCCCCCGCACGATGGCCTGCTTTCCCTCCTCGATGTCCACGATGGCCCGGGCCACGTCGTTCTCGTCCGACCAGGTCACCGCCCGGAGCTTCGCCTCCGCCCAGAGGTACCCGGCGTTCCGGTACAGGGCCTGCACGTCCGAGACGCCGTCCTCCACCCACCGGCGCACGAAGGGCCTCTTCTCGAACTCGATGGGCAGGACCTTCTCCGCCTCGAAGAACGGGGCCAGGTCGCTCTCGTCGAAGACCGTGTTGCCCACGAAACGCACCCGCCTCAGCTCGACCCAGGGCCCGGCGTCGACGCGGCACACCGCGGTCCTCTCCCCGTCGCGGGGCTCGAGGCGCACGCGGACGTCGGCGTAGTGGTAGCCGTTTCGCACCAGAAGGTTCTTCAGGCGCCAGGCCGCGTCCTGCAGGTAGCTCTCCCGCTCGCCGAACTTCGCGTAGCGCCGGAAATCCTCCTGGACGGCCGCTTCCATCGCCGATGTCGACAGCGGCGTGTCGCCCTCGAAGACCACGGGAAAGGGGATGGGCTTCTCCTCGGCCGTCTCCCCCTCGGCCATCGCGGGAAGGTCCAGGGCCTTTTCCTCCGGGCGCCTGGATTTCAGCCCCACCCGCGCCTTCAGCCGGCCGGAAAAACGTTCAAAGGGATCCCGCTCGCCCACCAGCCACAGCCAGTCGAGAAGGCGGTACTCGGCACGATAGAGGGGCGCCTCGCCCGCCTCCTTCTTCTCGCTGCTCAGCGTCAGCCGGTCCAGCAGGCCCTCCCCCCCGCCCCCCTTGCCGAAGAGGTAGGGCGACAGCTGCTTGGCCACCAGCGTCGCCACCTGGATGCCCAGCGTCTCCCCCGCCTTCTCCCCCCGCCAGGCTTCCGGCTTCACCCCCGTGGCCAGGTAGGCCTGGATGTCCGCCTCCGGCATGGGCGGCTCCGAGTAGAACCGGATCTCGTTGTCCCGGAGAGACCCGCTCACGGCCACGTAGATGTTCGTGTCCCCCTTGGTGGTCCGCGCCATGAAGTTCAGCTCCGGATTGTCCGGGTTCGATTCCAGGAAGTTCACGTTCCCCGTCACGATCTTCAGCGTGTAGAACGGCAGCTCCGCCTCGCCCTCCTGGGTGTACACGTTCCCCGACAGCACGGGCTCCTCGGTCTTCCCCGTCAGCTGCAGGTTCCCCCGCAGCATCAGGTCCAGATCCACCAGCGAAATGCCCGCCTGGTGCAGCTCGTAGAAGACCCGGATCCCCTCGGGCGTCTGGAGGGAAATATCCATCTCCACCGCCTCGAAAGGAGGCACGGAGAAACCGGGCACCAGCGGCTTCGCCCCCGTCCCCGGGGCCGCGAGGTCGTGCCGGATCCGGGCTTCCGAGTAGAAGACCGTCACCTCACCCTCGAGCCGGGCCTTGCGGCTGCCGCCCTCGAAGTGCAGGTCGAAATCCGCCCGCGTCCGCAGCGGGTCGCCCTTCCAGAGCAGGGGACGGTCACGGCCCTCGAGGTCCACCGTGATGCGCTCGAGGCGACGGCGGTCATCGAGCGCGATCTCGCCCGTCGCCTCCAACGCGCCCCCCCCCGTCTCCCCCGTCACCGTGAACGAAGCGTCCCGGTCGTCGAGCCGGATGTCGCCCACCAGCGAATCCAGGGAGGGCAGGGACGCGTCCTCGAAGACGAGAACCCCACCGGCAATACGGAAGTCCCCCTTCAGGACGGGATCGCGCACGGCCCCTTCCAGCGTCGCCTTCCCGTCCAGCCGGCCTCCCGTTCGCTCGATCCCCGAAAGGTACGTCGAGACCGCGTCCGCCCTCAGGGACCGGATCTCGATCTCGCCCGAGACGGAGGCGTCCGCCGGCACGGCCTCCGCCCCGCCCTCGAGCACGTGCCGGTCCAGGCGCAGGGGCATCTCCGCTTCCCCTTCGACGAACCCCTCGGCGAGATCCACCTCGAAGTCGCTCAGGGACAGCAAGCGGTCCTCGTACGTCGCCGTGAAACGGATCTCGCCGGGCGTTTCGAGCCGGGGGCTCCGGATCGCCTCCATGTCCGCCTCCAGCTCGATCCGGGGAGACGCCCACGTCCCCTCCACCTCGAGACGGACCTCCCCCCTCCCCTCCAGGGAGCGGAAACGCTCGGGCGCCTTCGCCGTCTCCAGGGCCTTCCTCACGTCCAGTCCGGCGACCCGGCCCCGCAACGAAAAGGACCCCTCCCCCGACAGGGGATCGAACGCCCATCCCCCCTCCGCGTCCCGGCTGAGCCCCAGCCGCAACGGGATCAGGCCGGAAAGGTTGTCGAGGCGCCCCACGGGAAGCGTCGCGCGGACTTCTTCGATCCACAAGCCCCCCTCCACGGAACGCGCCTCGGCGCGGATGCCGGAAGCCCTGAGATCCTTCATTTCCAGCGACTCGCAGGAAAATCCGGCGCGAAGCCCGGGAGCGGTCAGCGGCCCCGACAGCTCGACCGAACCCTCGAGACGGCCCTTCGGCGGCGCCGCCCCGCCCAGGGGCAGGAAGGAGGGATCCAGATCCCGGAAGGTCAGCTGCACATCCAGCGCCGGCGACGTGAACAGCGTCTCGGCGAACCCCGCTTCCTCCTCCTCGGCCCCGTAGGGAAGCGGCACCGTCGCCGACAGGGACGCGTACCCGGCGCCGGACCGGAGCTCGCACGCCTCGAGGGTCAGAAGGCCTTTCCGGTATTCCATCCGCCGGATCTCGGCGTCGGTCTTCGGGAACGCGCCGCATCCCACCCCGCGGCCCCGGACGTAGCCGTCCAGCTCCGGCGCACTCGCCGTGCCCCCCACCTCGAACAGGAAGCACAGGGCCCCGGACAGCTTCTCACGGAGCCCGGCCAGCCGCGCCACGCGGTCGAGCAGCACATAGTCCCCCGTCACGATCCCCGAGAGCGCGCCCCCCCTCTCCAGCGCCCCGGCGAGGCGAAGCCGCCCCCAGCTTCCCCGGAGCTCCAGAGGGGAGAGGTGGAACGCCGACTTCTCGACGCTGAACGTCGCGGCGTCGCGGGACTGGAGCGCCTCGCCCTCCACCTCGACGCGCAGGGGATGGATCGTCCCCCGGACGCCCCGGTCCCCGACCGACGCCTCCACGCGCGACAGCACCAGGCGCCGGTTCCCCTCCTCGAGGACCAGCGTCGACACGCCGACGTCGCGCCCCTCGGCGTCCGCCATGAATTCGAGACGGTCCGCGCGAAGGTCCCCGTAGCCCGGCCCCGTCCAGACGACGTCGATCTCCCCTTCCCGCTCTCCCCCGCCCAGCGATCCCTCTCCTGAGACACGGAGATCCCCGGACAGGGCGGCCTTCTCCCGCAGGACGGGCGGCAGGAGCTCCTCGAGCTTCTTCGCATCCAGCGCCCCCTCGAAGGCGATCCCTTCCGAGACGGGGAACCGGCCCCGGCACGAGCCCGTGAGGGAGCTCGTCTTCAGCGTGGCCCGAAGATCCTCAATGTCGAACGAGCCGGCGTCCACCCTCCCCGACGCCTGCAACGTGCCGGGCCCCGCGCCGAGCATCTTCTCGCCGCGGAGATCGATCCGGCCGGAGAACGACGGCGCCTCCGGCTTCCCCGCCACCTGCCCCTGGACGGTCAGGACGGCGTCGAGGGGATGCCCGGCAAGGTCGGGAAGGACCGGTCCCAGATCGCCGGTGGAGACCTCGAGGTGGGCGTCGGTCTCGGCCCCGAAACCGCCGTGAAGCTCCCACCGGGCCCGCCCCCCGTCCCAGGCCGCGTTCCCGCTCACGCTTCCCTTCCATCCGCGTTCCAGGGACGCGTCGAGCTCCAGGCGATCCAGCGCCTCTCCCGTCGCCAGTCCCGCCTCCGTGATCTCGATCCGCGCCCGCCCCTCGAAGGTCGCGGGATCCCACGTCTCCGCCTTCAGGGAGACGGCGTCCGCGCTCACCCGCCCGCGCGGAGAGCGCGGAAGCGCCCCGGCGATCCGCTGCAGGGCTTCGAGATCGAAGGCCTCGACGGACCCGCGCGCCTGGAAACCCTCGCCGGGGGGGAGAAACGCCTTCCCTTCGATCTCGAAGGCACCCAGCGTCCCCACTTCGCCCCTCGCCGTTCCTTCGAGAACGCCGCCCTCCAGCCGGTCGGGGAGGACGAGGTCCGCGCGCAGGGTCCGGGCGCCCGTCAGGGCGTCGACGGCGCGAAGGGAGGCGTCGCTTCCCTTCTTGTGGAAAGCCAGGAACGCGGCGGGGCACGAGAGCGTTTTCCCGCCCGCCTCGAGGGTCCACGTGTCCCAGGAGAGGACGCCGGTCAGGGGGCCGCGCGCCGTCCCCGAGGCGATCAGGTGCACGCCCTCGCCCTGCAGGCGAAAGCCCTCGTCCGTGACGAGGACGTTCGCGTTTTCCACGAGGAGGGGGGGAAGCGGGATGTCGTGGAAGGGCTTCGGCGGGGCCGTGCCTTCGGAGGCCTCGCTCGCGCCGCCGTCTCCGGGGGAGGGGGCCGGAGCCGCCGCGGAGCCGCCCGGGGGCGGGGCCTTCTCGGCTTCCAGGTCGAGATGCACGGTGACGCCGCTCGCGCGGACGCGCCGGACGCCGCCGAGTCCCCGGAGGAGAAGCCCGAGGGGATCGAATTCCACGTCCAGACGATCGACGGTCACCTTCCTGAGGCGGGGGAGACGGTGGGGCCGGCCTTCGAGAAAGACCCCGTCGACGGTGAAGCCGGTGACGTAGGTTCCGCGGACGGCGCCGAGATGCGCGTCGAGCCCCGCTTCCTTTTCGAGGATCTCTTTTGCCTTGGCGCGGAGGAATCCCTCGAAGAGGGGGCGTCTGAGCAGGTAGGCTCCGGCGGCGAGGCACGCGGCGAGGAGGAAAAGGGCGAGGACGAGCTTGCGGAGAATCCTGCGCCCCGAGCGGGGGGCGGCTTCTTCCCCGCCGGCCGGAGGCGACCCCTCCGTTGGTTCGTCCGATGCCTCTTCGGCTCCGGCGTTTTCGCTCCGGTCTTCTTCGGGGGGCATGGTCTCCTCGCGTCTCCTTCCCGTGGCATCCGGCCCCAGCCAACGTACGAACTATCGGTGGAGGATTCCAGGATTCAACGATGCGAGGCTATCGCGCTGCAAACACTTCTGCAACTTGGCAAGGCTGCTCCGCCTTCACCCTCTCTGATCCCTCTGCGTTCTCGGCGGTGCGCGTCCTTCCGCGCCGGGCGGCGCGCTACGCCGAGAGGGCGGCATGGATCAGCTTGGCCGCCGTGACGAGCAGCACGGCCACGAAGACGGCGCGCACGCCCCTGACGGGAAGGACCTTGGTCAGCCAGGCGCCGAGCCAGGCGCCGGTCACTGCGCCGGGGATCATAAAGGCAGCAGCGGCCGGCGCCGTCCACCAGGGCGCGCCGAACCCGCCCTGGCATCCTTCCCACAGGGAGAGGCCCACCGCCACGGCGACGAGGGGAATCATGGAGACCGAGGAGCAGGCGATGGCGTTGCGAAGGGGAAGGCGCACGAAGACCTGCAGGCCGGGCCCGGCGAGGGATCCGCCGCCGATGCCGAGCACGCCGGCCACGAACCCCATGGGCGCGCCGATCCAGAACGCGCGGCGGTAGGGAACCGCGTCGCCGTCCCCGGTGGCGAGGTCCCGCTCTCCCCCCGCCATGAAGATCCGCTTCACGTTCAGCGCCACGACGTAGAGGAGGAAGATCCCGAACAGGCCCTGGAAGAGGGAGGGGGGCATGTCCCGCGAGAGGAGGTACCCTGCGGCCACCCCCGCCCCGCCCATGGGGACCAGGAACTTGACGACGCGCCTGAGCACGAGCCTCGACTGGATGTGCCGCGTCGCCGAGGAGAGGACGGTGAAGATCATGGTGGTGAAGACGATGGCCTTGACGAGGAGGATGTTGCCGAGGCCGAAGACGAGGGTGAGGGCGGGGACGTTGATCACGCCGCCCCCGATGCCGAGCAGGCCGGCCAGGGTGCCGGCCACGGCGCCCAGGAGGATGAGACCGAAGACGGTGAGCGGCGTGAATTCCATGGTGCGGGGCAGTCTATCCGATCCGCAACGGCAACACAAAGAGAGCGTTTCGCGCTGCAAATAAGTCGTGGTCCTCCCTTCCTTTTCGTAGCTCCCCTTCATGGAGATACTCCAGGGTGGACCTCGCATTCCAGGTCCTCAGGGGGGTGCACGGGTTTTTTCGGGACCTTTCACCCCCGATCCATGGCAGGAGTGCAAGGGGGCTGCAGATTTTCGCATTGTCTGTAAGCCGTCACCTGTGACCCGTGTTGGCCGTGCTTTGTTGGCACCGGGTTGATGCAACCCACAGCATGGAAAGGAAACCCTTTGTGGGAGGCGAATCCTCCGGCGAAGCCGGAGGTTCGGCGATCCGCGTCCGCGGCATCGCCGTGGTCCCGGGCCGGGTGTCCGCGTGGCCCGGAACACACGCCTCCCACAAAATGCCGCGATGGGGGATTTGGATGGCCGGAGCCCGGGAGGTGTGTGAAAATGCGGGGACGGATCCAGCAGGCCGTCCATCCCGGAAGGTTGGGTTGCGGGTTGAGGATTGGGGATTCCTGGTTTCAGAGGAAGAAAGAAACATGATGCGCCGGAGCGCCGCCACCGTCATCGATTTCACGAAGGAACCGGACCCCGCGGCCGTCGAGGAGGCCGCCGAGGCCTGCCGTTCCGCGCGGAAGGCCGTCGCCTTCAGCGGGGCGGGTGTCTCGGTGGAATCCGGCGTCCCCGATTTCCGCAGTCCCGAAGGAATCTGGGCCCGGTTCCCCATCGAGGAATACGGCTCGATCGACGACTTCCTCGACGACCCGGAAAAGGTCTGGAACCTCTTCCGGGCCATGGGAGCGCTCCTGGTGGGCGCGGAGGCGAACCCGGCCCACCTCGCCCTGGGCGCGCTCGAGAAGGGAGGCTTTCTCGAAGGCGTGATCACCCAGAACATCGACGGACTTCACCAGGCGGGGGGAAGCCGGCGGGTCATCGAGTTGCACGGAGACCACCGGACGCTCCAGTGCGTCTTCTGCGGCGAGGTGACGCCGTTGCCGGAAGACCTGCTCTCCGGCGACCGGGTCCCCGCCTGCGCCCGGTGCGGTCACGCCCTCAAGCCGAACGTGGTCCTCTTCGGCGAAGGCGTCCGGAAGCTGGACGAGGTCGCGGCGCTCGTCTCGGGCTGCGATCTCCTCCTGGTCGTGGGCACCTCGGCCCAGGTCTACCCCGCCGCCGGCATCCCCGCCGCGGTGAAGGGCGAGGGGGGCCGGGTCTTCGAGTTCAACACCGAGCCGACCGCGCTGACCTACGGCGAGGCGATGGGGCTGATGTGGGGCGCGCCGAGCGCCGGCATGACGGACTACTTCTTCCAGGGGCCGGCGGGCGTGTCCCTGCCCGCGCTGGCCGAGGCCGTGCTGGGGGGGAGGGATTTGAAATTGTAGATTCCAGCCAGCAGATTTCAGCGGCAAAGCAGAGCGCTGTACTACTTGTGGGAGGCGTGTGTCCCGGGCCACGCCGGCTATCGGCCCGGGACCACGGCGATACCGCCCCCCCCTTGATCAGGTGGATCAGGGGGCTCAGCTGGATCCGTACGCAATCAGAGAGATCAGGTTCGAAAGACTTGCCGCACCGGATTTTGGAAGGAAGGCCATGAAAAGAACGCTGGCGTTGCTTCCCTTTGTGCTGCTGATCGCCCGGCCGGTTTCCGGGGCCGGGCAGCCCGCGCTGCCCGAGGGAATCGCCTCCCTCTACGCCCCGTACGGCCCCCCGGATCTGACCGGCTTTCCCGCCGGCGTGATGAGCGTGAAGACCCGCCTGCACGCCGTCCGGGGCGCCGGGCCGTGCCGCATCTCCTGGGCGTTCGAGCGTGACGCGGAAACGGGCTTCCTGGTGGTCCGCCACGGCGACATCGACGTCCTGGACGCGCTTCCCGGCGGCCGCATCGCACCCGAGGGCGCCGTCGAGCCCGGCCCGCTTGAGACCCTCCGGGCGTACCTCTCGGCCGCCGCCGCCTCGGACCCGGCGGGGGTCCGGTCGCGCCTTTGCCGGAAAAGGCGGGCCTCCTTTCCCGAGGACCCGGCGGAGGCGCTCGAGGCGTTCCGGACCTGGGCGCGCCTCTCCGGGAGGCCGCTCGACGTCTGGGCCGAGGAACTGACGCCCGCGCTCGGGGCGGGGCTCGAGCGCGCGGCCTCGATCCAGGTGGGCTACCGGTTCCCGGGCCTGTCCGGCGACCGGAAGGGGATCTTCCACGTGGATATCCGTCTCCTGCTCGAGGGGCCCGAGCCCTTGTGCTGGGTCGTGGAGGCGTTCGAGGCGAGGTTCCAGGAGAAGCCCGGCGCTCCCGAGCCGCCGTCCGGCGGAACGGAGAACCTGCGCGACGCTTTTCGGCCCTTTGCGGTGCCGGATTTCTCCGCCTTCCCCGGGGGCACGGAGGAGATCGAGTTGCGCTACTTTGCGCGTCGCCGCGGCGCCCTCTACGAGATCCGGGCCGATCTCGAGGGACGGAGGGGCGCCCCCCTCTACCTGGAGGGTTTCTCGGTGAAACGCCGGGAGCATCCGTCCTCGGGAAGCGTGGTGCCGGACCGTCTCCCGGAGAAGGGGATCGACGAATCCTTCCGGGATTTCGCGGACGCCGTGGAGGCCGCCGACCTCTCCCGGATCCTCTTGTACGGTCCCGCCCAGGAGCTGGAAGACATGGAGAAGCGGGGGATTACGCGGGAGCAGATGAAGGCGATGCTCATGGAGAGGCTCGAGAGGGAGAAGGAGCGCCGGGGATACACGCCCTTCGCCGTGGCCCGGGACCGCTTTCCCGCGCTGTCGAAGGAGCCCGAGGCCCTGGCGTTCCTCGAGCTCGAGTTCGAGTTCCCCGGCGCGCTGAAGGACCAACAAGGCGCCTGGCGCGTCGAGGTCAAGATGCTGATCGACGAGGCGAAACCGTCCCGGTGGAAGGTCGCGGACGTGGACGCGGACTTCTACAAGTGACCGCCGGGAGCCCACGCTGACGTTTCGAGGAATCCACCGTGCGCACCACCCTTTTCTGCCTCACGCTCGTCGCGGCCGCCGGGTTCGCCCGCGCCCAGGACGCGCCGGAAAAACAGGCCCGCATCCCCCGCCCCCTGGGCGTGGGGCTCTGGCCCGGATTCACGAATCCGGACCAGTGGCCGGATGCGTTGCGACCCGAAAGCCTCCGGAAGAAACGAGGGCCCGGCGACGCCGTCCGCGACGCCCTCGACTGGCTCGCGCGTCACCAGGACGCATCCGGCCTGTGGCGCGCCGCTGATTTCGCCGCGCAGTGCGAGGGCGAGCCCTGCGCCGGCAAGGGAGCCTCCGCCCACGACATGGGCGTGACGGGGCTGGCCATGCTCGCCTTTTTCGGCGCCGGCCACACCCACAAGCACGGAACCCACAAGAGGGTCCTGCTCGCAGCGCTGAAAGCGCTGCACGACGCCCAGGACGATAAGGGCTGCTTTACGCCCGACAAGAAGGACCCTTCCTGGATCTACTCCCATGCCGTCTGCACCATGGCCGCTTCCGAAGCCTACGGACTCTCCGGCAAGTCCGCCCTGCTGGAGCCCATGGCGAGGACGTCTGCGGCGTTTCTCCTGGAATGCAGGAACCCGGGGCTCGGCTGGCGCTACGGCGTCAAGCCCGGCGATACGGACTCCTCCTGCACCATCTGGGCGGTGCTCGCCCTGAAATCGGCCTCCCTCTCCGGCCTCGAGGTCCCCCCGGCCGCTTTCCAGGACGCCGTGAAGTGGTTCGACAAGGCCACCGACCCGAAATCGTTCCGCACCGGCTACACCTTCAAGGGCGATCCCGGCGCCCGGCTTCCCGGCATGCAAAAGAAGTTCCCCAACCAGGAAGCCATGACCGCCGGCGCCCTGGCCGCGAGGATGTTCGCCGGGCAGGCCCCCTCGCATCCCATGATCCAGGGCGGATGGACGCGGCTCGAGAACGCCCTCCCCCGCTGGGACGAGGCGTCGGGAACCATCGACATGGTCTACTGGTACTTCGGAACGCTGGCCGCGTTCAACATCGGCCGGGACGCCTGGAAGACCTGGTCGCAGGCCCTGGGCGAGGCGCTGATCCCGACGCAGAGAAGGAAGGGATGCGCGAGGGGATCCTGGGACCCGGCCGGGGCCTGGGGAAGCGCCGGCGGCCGCGTCTACGCCACCGCCCTCAACGCGCTCTCCATGGAGATCCTCTACCGGGGCCAGACGTGGAACGTGAAGGAACCCGGCGATCCCGACCTCTCCCGCGTGGACCTGCGCGCCCAGACCGCCCTGCCTCCCGCCCCGGAACCCGCCGGAGCCGCCGGGCGGGACGACCGCCGCATCCGCCTTCCCCGGGTCCACAACGCCTCTCCCATGCCCTCCCCCCGCTTTTTCGAATTCGACGTCACCCGCACCGGCCGTTTCCGGCGCCAGGGAAACGCCCTGACGCCCGGCGCGCTCTACAAGGCCCTGCGCAGGGAGGCCAACCTCGCGCGCGACCCCGAAGATCCCCCCGTGTCCGAGCGGAAACTCGTCGTCCGCGCGGACGAGCAGGCGCCCTGGCGGCACGTGCGCCACGTGATGCGCGTGTGCGCCTCCCCCGGCGTGGGTTTGCGCTGGGTCTACTTCAGCACGAAGGACCGGTACGCGTCCCGGCGGAATCCGGCCGTCCTCCTGGCCCGGCTTCCCCGCTGGCCGGAGGGCCCCGGCCCCTTCCCGCCGCCCGGGCGATACCGGGCCCTTCGCATCCGCTGGAAGGCGGGCGCGTCCGAGCCGGGCTGGGCGGTCGGCGACACGCCGGCGGGCTCGGGCGAGCGGGGCCTCGAGCGGGCGCTGGAGATCCTCGGAGCGGAAGGGCGCGCCCGGGACCTCCGCGTGCTGATCGACGCGGACGGCGCGGCGCCCTTCCGGTGGGTCGTGGAGGCGCTGGACCGCCTGGTGAGCCTGCTGGTGGCGGAAGTGTGGTTCCTGGGATGAGAACAGGCGGACGGGGATCTGGGATTGCCTGGGTAGGGATTACGGATTGCATATGAAGGGATTGTAGATTGTAGGGCGCCATGAAGGTGTCCCTGTCTTGCGGGTGAGAGTCCCGCCCGGGGAATTGACGATTCACCCCGGTAGCTACGGGAGCACCTGGAACGGGAGACCGGCCAGGTGAAGCTTCC
>Ga0180432_10000850_pt1 | contig 49486 bp, 30 predicted proteins | sample SS_ome_10_FD_132414 | JGI IMG/M metagenome (GOLD analysis project Ga0180432, IMG submission 132414) | Hypersaline lake sediment archaeal communities from the Salton Sea, California, USA - SS_1_MS_2 metaG | ecosystem: Environmental > Aquatic > Non-marine Saline and Alkaline > Hypersaline >...
AGGTGGTTCACCATGAGGCGGAAGTAGGTCTCGATGGTCTCGACGGGGGTGAACGCGGTGATGTCGGTCTGATCGAGCGAGAGGGCGACCACGTGCGGGTCGAAGCGTTCGAGTGCGGCGCCGGCTTCGAGCATGCGCTTGACGGGGAAGTGGCCCAGCGTGTCGCGTTCAGTGGCGAAGCGCCGCACGGTCACGGTGCGTGCGGGGAACTTCTCCTCGAGGCGCCGTTGGAGCATATCGAAGAAGAGCCGCGTCTCGTCGTAGCCGAGCCCGCCGGGACAGAGCGAGTTGTCAACGATCGCCACGCGCAACGCGCCGGGCGAGCCGGCGAGCACCTTGGCGAGCGGCTCGCGCTCGAGCTCGGCCGCGCCCGTGGTCTTGACGATGAGGTGGCTGCCTGCGGCGTCGAGGAGGTTCGGGTCGTGGCCTGAGAGCTCCGGGAACGGGTCGGTATCGAGCAGGATGCGCAGGTCCGTGCGGCCGATCTCGACCTCGCCGTAGCGGACGGCGCTGCTGAGGGCGAACGGGCCGGGCAGGTTCGGGATCTCGGCCTCGATGACGAGCTCGCGTTCGAGCCGGGTCTCGGCCGTCTTGGCCACGCGGTAGCGGGCCATGGGCGAGCCGCTCAGGCCGGGGAGCGAGAGCGGCGAGTCGAACGTGCGCGAGCCGGGCTTCATGAGCTCGTCGAGGTGCTCGGCGAAGAGCGTGACGGTGTGGCCGCGCCACTCGAGGCGCTGCTCGATGAGCACGTCGGCGCCGTCCTCCGTGAGAAACTTGAGGCCGAGGCGGACGCGGATGGTGGGGTCCCAGTCGGCGTCGGGGCCGGCGGGGCCGCGGACGAGCTTGGGCTCCTCCTGCTGGTTGAAGACGAGCTCCATCTTGGCGCGGACGTCGGTGGGCAGCACGATGGTGCGGCTATAGGAGCCCTCGTAGCCGAGCGAGTCGCGGGCGGTGAGCGTGGCGGTATAGGTGCCCGGCTTGCGGTAGGAATGCGTCGGGTTGGGGTCGGTGCTCGTCTCGCCGTCGCCGAAGTCCCAGGCGCAGGATGCGAGCGTGCCGAGGCTCGAGGTGGCGAGGCTGCGGAACCGCACGGCGGACAGCACCACGTCGGTGCGCACGAGGCGGACCTGGCCGAGCACGCCGGCGGTGAAGTAGGTATTGAGGGGCTGCTGGAAGCGCTGGAGCCCGGTGACGGTGAAGCCGACGTCGGCGGGGAAGGCGCTCGCGGGGACCGTCTCGTAGTTGCGGTGGCCGGGGGGTTGCCACTGGAGCTGAGCGATGTAGCTGGTCGGGTGGCGGCTGTAGAGGCACAGCGCGATCTTGTGGTCGCCCTGCTCGAGGAAGATCGAGTCGTCGCTCACGTACTGGCCGAGGGCGCGGGTCTGAGTGAGGCGCGTCCGTTCGTCGAGCAGCAGGTAGGCGAGGCCCGTGGCCTTGAAGCGGAGGCCGTAGTTGCCGCTGACGGGCGCGCGCAGGATGCCTTTGTAGATGGCGAGGCACTTGGGCGATTCCTTCGAGTACGGATTGGCGCTGTCGTTGATCTGCGCCCGTTGGCCGGCGCCGAGGACGGTCTTCGAAGCCTCGAACGCTGTGCGGAAGGCGTCGAGGCCGGCGATTCGGGCACCGGTGTGTGCGCGCATCTCGAGCCGGACGCCACCGGGAGACGCGGGCAATCCCGACACGGGGGGCGGTTCGGCCTGCGGATTGCCGTAGTAGATGTAGTACACGGAGGGGTCGCCGGGGGCGAGCTTGAAGCGGAGGCCCACGCGCCCGTTCCCGGCGGCGGTGACGACGTGGGGCATGACACGCGCGTCGGCGGAGGCCACCCGGACGTCGGCGGCGTCGGGCCGGGCGAGGTCGCCCACTTCGATCGTGGCCGCGCCGGTTGGGAACGTGCCGAGGTACTCGGGCTGGTCCACGTGAACGATCTGGCGCCACGGCCACGCCGGGTCGAACCAGGGCGCGGTGTGGGCGGGCGGCGGCTCGCCGGCCGGCGCGGTGGCGAAGGCGAGGGTCGCAGCGCATATCACGACCAGGAACAAGCGGCGATTAGTAACTTCCACGGCTCGCAGCCTAGTCATGATGGAATTCCCAGCTTTGAATCTCACGGCTTTCCGCGTCGTACCGGACGTAAAAAGCTTCGGCTCCCGCGTGCTCTGACACGCACACCTTCTCGGAGATACCGGACGGCAAAGCTTGGGACACATATGTAGCCACCTCGATCGTGCACCCCCATGCCTCCATCCGGGCCTCGAACTCCTCTATGGTTTCACCGCGTTTGATCGTGGCGCACTGAAGGATGAACCTCTGGTAGTCGTCACGCGGCACGAAGGACAACACGACACCAAGAAGGATGAGCAGGAACCCAATGATGGGCGGTATGCCCAGGAACCACCAGCGGCGCTGTCTGAACATCCATATCACGGCAACCACCACACCACCTGTGAGAACGAGCAGGAGAATGAGCGCGTGATACCACTTCATCAGGAAGGGAAGCGGCGTTATGCCGACCAAGGTACAAAACACAAGGATGACTCCGACACCCAGGCAGAGAGTCAGCCCGAGGTTTACCAGGGCGGGCGCCTTCCAACCGCGGGAAGACGGAGCTTTGGCGCGATGGCTAGGGCTGTTGTCTCCCTGGATCATCTGGTTCTTCCCCTGTCGCCGGCGTGGAGCGCATCCACGACATGCTACTCTCAGGGCGCGACCGCGGTCAACACGGTTAGCCCCTCGCCGTATGGGTTTGACCGCTCGCGGAGGCTGGGGTTCCATTCGACAAGCTCATGGCAGGCCATTCGACGGGCTCATGGTGGACCATTCGACAGGGTCATGGCAGGGCCCGCGCGGCGATTTCGCTTGGCGCGCCTGCGGGGCTTTGTTAGCGTCGCAGCACGAGAGGCTTGGGGCGAATGAAAGCGACAGCCCTTCTGCTCACGACGAGTTCAACGCCGACGCGGCTTCGCGGGTTGCGCGTGCACAACTATGCCGCCGACCCGGAGGGCGTGGAGCCGGCCCTTCGACAGGCTCAGGGCCCCTCGGCTTTGCTCGGGGCAGGCAGGCTGGTCTGGCTCGAGCCCGCCAGCGAGATCTATTACTGGCCGGCCGAGGCGCTGGCGTGGTTGGCCGGGCACGTCGAGGTCGGCGGCAGCCTGTTGGTGACCGGTGGCATCGGTGAGGGGTTCCTCTTTCGCACCGTGATCGAGGAGATGCTGCCCGCGCGCGCGGTCTTCCAGGAGGATGCGCGGCCACAGCACCACGTCCGCGACGTGAAGCGGTACGCCGACTCGGTGTGGTTCACGTCGGGCGAGATCGTCGTCGAGGACGCGGCGCATCCGCTTCTCGAGGGCGTTGGCCTGAAAACGGGCATGAAGCTTTTGGGCAGCTATGTCGCGGAATCGAAGCCGGGGGCGCGGGTGCCGGTCCGGTTCGCGACGTACGAGTCCGTCGGCGCGACGTTCGATCTCGAGCCGCTCGACATGCCGTGCGTGGCGACCTGGACGTGGGGCAAGGGGCGTGTGACGTACCTGGCGAGCGACGTCGGCGCGCTGCCGCGCGGGGCGAGGTGGCGGCGGCTCGTCGAGAACGTGGCGGCGCAACCACCCGCGAGCGCGAAGGAGCGGGCGCAGGACCGGTTCGCGTACCTGAGCGGAACGCTGGCTGAACTGCGGCGGCGGGCCGAGGTGCTCGGGGCGCTGGAGGCGAAGCCGGAGACGGCGCTGCTCGACGAGCTGGGAAGGCGCGTGGGCAGGGCGGACGTCTCGACAGCGAAGGGGCGGAAGGCGTTTCTCGACGTTGTGCCGGAGCTGGAGGAACTGGCGCTCGACGCCGGGGCGGCGCTCGAGGCGGCGGAGGCGGGGCTGTTCCGCAAAGCGTTCGAGGCGTACACGGCGTTTTACGCCGCGCTGGCCCGGGCGGAGGTCGAGGGCGCGGCGCCCGAGTCCGAGCTTGCCAAGCTCCGGCACGAAGGGGAGCTTGCGAAAGTGCATTTCAACGCCCGCGCATACCTCCAGGCGGCGCGCACCTACCGGGTCCTCACGAAGGCCATCGGGTCCCGGTAGCCATCTGTCGCCCCTCCGGGGCTTGTTTTTGTGGTGCGTTCCGTAGGCTGACGCCTACGGCTACTGACGTGGCGCCCCTCCGGGGCGGGGATAATCGTATTACGCGCTTTCGGGGCGCGGGGAGGGAGCGCGTTTGCGGGTTTTCCGTAGGCTGACGCCTACGGCTACTGACGTGGCGCCCCTCCGGGGCGCGGGTTTCTGCGGTGTTCTCTTGCTTGGGGGTCAGGGCGCGGCCCTGGGTTCTGTCGCCCCTGTGGACCCCACTTCTTTTTTCGGTTGGTTTGCTGATGCCGGGGTTTGCTTTGCTTCGTCGAGGCCTCGAACGGGTTGCGGCCCAGGAAAGGCCCCGCCGCGACGACGAGGTCCGGCATGGGGTCTTGACGGAGTAAGAAACGGCGGGTATCGGCGTGCGCTAGTTTTGCGAGTTCTTCTGCTTCTTGAGGCCGCGGAGGGGGTCGGTTTTGGCGGCGGGCTCGAGGAGCTTCTTTTCGACCCAGCCCTGGACGAGGATCTTTTTGTCGACGTACTTGACGTAGGCCCAGTCGCCTTGCTGCTTGAGGACATGGACCCGGGCCCCGGTCTTGAGGACGCCAATCTGCTTGTTGGGGGCGTAGTAGAGGTTGGCGTCCTGGGTGGTCTGCATAATGGTGGGCTCCGGCGGCGCGGGCTCGGTGGTGCCCGGCTCAGCGGCGGGGCCGGCCACGCACCAGAGCAGCAGGGCACTCAGCACAATCTTCCCGGGCATCGTTGTTCTCCTTGTATGTGGCGGCGCCGTGCGAACCGTTCAAGGCCGCAGCGCTCGTCATCGGGGCGCCGTTGGTGTGAGGTCCGGCGCCGCTTCAACTGACGAACGGGGCGATGGCTTTCTTGAATTCCTCCAGCCGTTTCGAGAACTCGGTGTTGCCCTTCGCCTCGAGCCGCACGCAGTGCTTGTCAACGAGCGCCTGGAGCTTTTGGGGGCCGGCGTCGGCGAGCGTGGCCTTGATCTCGCGCATCAGCGCGAGCAGCTCGCGTTCGTATTCGGGCTCGTTATAGCGCAGCTCGTGCATGTGTGAGTCGAAGAGCATCTGAAGCGTGGAGATCAGTTCGCTGTCGTCCCGCATCCGGTTACCTCCTGTCGTGACCCTGCAAAGACGCCGGTGGACGCCTTGCGAAGACGCCCGTGGGCGTCTCGCGTCATGGCCCATGATAGTCGAAATCGGGCGGGGCTTCAACGAGGTTCCGGCGGCCCTGCCGGAGGGTGTGCTTTGGCGGGCGAGAGGTTGGGCGGAGGGCGGGCAAGATGCCCCCCAGACAGCCGGCAAGATGCCCGCCGGACGGCCGGCAACCTTCAGCATGGCTGAGGTCAGGCGATGCCGGCGCTACACGTTACGCCGCTTGCTGGCGCTATCGGCGACCTGTCCAGTTCATTTTGGAGGGGGTTCGTAGATGCAGAAGGGCTCCTCGGCGAGGTAGTTGCCCTCGAGGGCGTAGGCGCGGGCGCGGCAGCCGCCGCAGACGATGCGGAAGCCGCAGACGCCGCACTTGCCCTGGAGTAGGTCGGGGTCGCGCAGTCTGGCGAAGACGGCGGAGGTGTCCCAGATCTGCTCGAGCGGCGTGGTGCGGATGTTGCCGGACGAGACGGGCAGGTAGCCGCAAGGATAGACCTCGCCCGAGTACGAGATGAAGCAGACGTGCTGGCCGGCGAGGCAGCCCTTGGTGACGGCCGACATGCCGTGGCCGCGTGGGAGCTCGACGCCGAGGGCCTTCGCTCGCTGCCGCATGATGCGAAAGTAGTGGGGGGCGCAGGTGGCTTTGAGCTCGATGGGCACGCGCTGCGACTCGTCGAAGAGCCACTCGAGGACGGCCTCGTAACGTTCGGGCGGGATCATCTGCTCGTCGCTGATCTCGACGCCGCAGCCGACGGGCACGAGCAGGAAGACGTGGAGGGCCTTGACGCCGAGCTCGATCGCAAGCTCGAGCAGCCGGGGCAGGGCGTCCACGTTGTGGCGGGTCACCGTGGTGTTGATCTGGGTCTCGAGGCCGGTGGCCTGGAGGCGTTTGAGGCCGGCGACGGCGAGCTCGAACGAACCGTCGCGGCCGCGGAAGGAGTCGTGTATGGCGGCGTCCGGGCCGTCGAGGCTGACGGCGGCGCGCACGATGCCCGCGGCCCTGGCCTTTTCGGCGACGGCGTCATCAACGAGCGTGCCGTTGGTGGCCAGCGCCACGCGCAGGCCGAGGCGGGTGGCCTCGGCGGCGATCTCGAAGATGTCGGCGCGGTACAGGGGCTCGCCGCCGCTGAGGATGAGGATCGGGTTTGAGCCGGCAAAGGAGGCAAGCGAGCGGACGAAGGCGAGGGCTTCCTCGGTGGTGAGCTCGCCGGGCAGTGCCTCGGGCGTGGCCGAAGCGCGGCAGTGGATGCAGTTGAGGTTGCACCGGGCGGTCGTCTCCCAGAAGACGAGGCGGAGGGGGTAGCGCGTCTGGTGCTGCTGCACGGGTCAGGCTCCGTTGTTGGTGGCTCAGACGCTCTCGAAGCGGGTGAGCGTGACGTATTCGAGGTAGCGGTTGGCGATGTCGTCTTCGGTGAGGCCCTTGAGCCGGTCGAGGCCGAAGTCCTCGACGTTGAAGGAGGCCATGACGCACCCGTACACGACAGCGCGGCGCAGGTGCATCTGGCTCAGGTCGCCCGACTTGGCCAGGTAGCCCATGAAGCCGCCGGCGAAGGTGTCGCCGGCGCCGGTGGGGTCGAGGACGGTCTCGAGCGGGAAACCGGGGCAGGCGAAGAAAAAGTCGCGGCCGAAGAGCAGCGCCCCGTGCTCGCCCTTCTTGATGACGACGTAGGTCGCGCCGCTCTCGAGGATCTGCTTGGCCGAGGCGATCAGGCTCGGGGTGCCGCTGAAGAGGCGGGCCTCGGCCTCGTTGACGATCACGACGTGCACCTTGCTGAAGAGCGTGGCGACGGCGTCGCGCTTGGTGTTGAGCCAGAGGTTCATGGTGTCGCAGGCGACGAGCCTCGGCGCGCGCACCTGCGCGAGGACGCCGAGCTGGAGGTCGGGGTCTATGTTGGCCAGGAACACGTCCTCGGCGTCGCGGTAGGCCTCGGGCAGCACGGGCTGGAAGGTCTCGAACACGTTGAGGCACGTGGACAAGGTCTTGGCCTCGTTCATGTCGTAGTGGTAGGCGCCGCTCCAGCGGAAGGTCTCGCCGTCGAGCACCTGGAGGCCCTGGGTGTCTATGCCACGGGCCTTGAGCAGCTCGACGTGCTCGGGCGGGAAGTCGTTGCCGACGACGCCGACGATGGAGACGGGCCGGAAGAAGCTCGCCGCGTAGCTGAAGTAGGTGCAGGAGCCGCCGAGGATGTCCTCGCGCTTGCCGAACGGGGTCTCGATGGTGTCGAGGGCGATGGAGCCGACGACCAGGATGCTCATGGATTGGCCTCGCCGATTAGTGTGTGGAGGCATTATAGGGGCTGTCGGGAGCAAGGCAAGGGGCTCTTGCCGATAGCAGGCCGCCCGGTCTGGCGTCGGGTGGCTCTGGGCCGGGCACTGCACGAATTATGCTGGTAGTCTCAGAAAAAACTTGACAATGGCTTTCCACATGTGCTACGATCAGCGTTGGTTATGTTTTTCGGGGAGTTCCGTCTTTTTGGCTGGGTGAACGAGGGGAAACATCTACAATTTCCATGAACGTGGCTGGGGAGGACGAATGATGTCTAGGGTGTTACTTTCAATCACCGCCTCTGCTTTTCTTGCACCGCTCGCGTTGTTGGGTGGCTCAGCGTGGGCCGATGACGTGTTCCCGGCTCCGTGGCGTGGCGATGCCGGTTCCTTTGTGACAACGTTCGATACGTGGCAGGAATCGTTGCCGGGAACGTATCTGCCAGACAGCTATGAGTACTGGCCCGTCGAGGCCAACCTGGGCGTGCCTCTCGCTTACATTGAATTTGGCGTGGGCACGGTGCTTGCCGGTTACGAGGGGCGGACGAACGTGCTGACGTTCGACCAGGACCAGGGTGGCGAGGACACCCCAATGCTCGGCTTCTTGCTCGACAACTTTGACGAGGACAAGCCGCTCAAGCGCATCCGGGTGCAGGTCACGTATCAGCACGTGATCGGATGCATCCCGTATTGGATCGAGGCCGAGTGGTTTTGGCCCGGTGACAGCGACCACACGAGTATGCCCGCGTTTGAGGTCTGGGTTGATGAGCTTGACTGGGGGGATGGCTGGCGGACGAGGGTCTACGAGTTTGAGCTCGACCCGAATCCGTGGGACGAGCTAGTTCTGATCGAGTTCTGGCAATACGGCGGTCCGCAGACGGCGACCTTCGTGGACCAGGTCGTGATAGACACGCTGTGTTTTGACCTGCCCGGCGACGTGGACGGCAACGGCGTGGTGGACGGCCTGGACCTGACGGCGGTGATGACCGCGTGGGAGACCAGGCCGGGTGACCCATTGTGGGACCCGGACGCAGACCTGGATGGGAACGACCTTGTGGACGGCCTGGACTTGACCGAGGTGATCTCGAACTGGACCGTGACGTCTGCCGCTGCGGCTTCTGATACGGACGCGAAACCCGGTCGCGGCAAAGGCAACGTCAAGGCGAAGAAGAAGTAAGCCGTACAGTATGCAGAGGGCTTTTGGGGCGGGGCCGCGCCTGAGCCCGCGTCAATGGGGCTGGCCGCGGGCCTCGGGCTCCTGACGATTCTCGCCAGGCGAAGACGCTAGCACGACATACGCAGGCAAGCGAGAACAGGCCATGGGCGGTGTGTCCATGGCCTTCTTGTTTGGCGCGGCTGGAACGGATGGTGGCGCCGGGGCATTCACCTGAGACGCCGTGTCGCAGCGACAAGCCGGCTGTCGGCTCGAGCGGGCCGGCGCTGGGGACGCGCGCCCAGGGGCCGGCGGAATAGCTTGGCCCGATGCCTCCTGCAGTGGCATCATGGGAAGGCGCGAGGCCGGATCACGAAGGGCGGATGCGCGGGCAAGGCGCGACCCACAGCCGCTCATGGCGAGCCAGGGAGGTCCGATCATGCGTCGTCTGCTGAGCTTCCTTTCATTTGTCGTGGTGCTGGTGGTGCCCGCCTGCGCGGCGGGAATGAGCGGGTTCTCGCCGCCCGCGCCGGAGCTTGGCTACTGGTCGCGGGAATCGAATCGTGAGACAGGGGGCATGACGCAGAAGGTCAGGCCCTGTTTCAACGCCGATGGCACACGGCTGTATTGCATCAGCACCTGGAATGCCGAGGACCGGCATGGACAGGTGGCAGTCCGGGAGGTCAAGAAAGGCCGTCTTTATCGAACGCACTACCAGTGGAAGGGAGACACCCATCTTGCGGTGGCTCCTTCGCCTGACAACAAACGGTTGCTGCTGCTCTCGACGTACGGCCGGGGGGCGCGAATCGCCGTGGCCGACATGTCGGGCAAGATCCTCAGGCCACTCGCGAGGCGGCTGGACCGGGAGCGCTCGCAGATGGCGTGGTCGTCCGACGGGAATTTCATTTACTACAGTCTTCCCGCCGAGGACGGCGACGGGATGGCGCTCAAGCGGGTGACGCCCAACGGCGAGACGCACGAGACGCTCATCGAGACGGGGGTGGCCGAGTTCGATGTTGCACGCAAGGCCGACCGCGTCGTGGCGCTCGCGGGCGGCAAGCTGCTCGTTCTGCACGACGGCGAGGTCGCGAGCACGTTCGAGCCGCAGGGGGTGATCGAGCGGCTCCGGGTCTCGCCGGATGGGACGAAGGTCGCCTGGGGCGGCCGACGGATCGTCGTGTTCGACCTGAAGGAAGGCAAGGTGGTTGCTTCGACCAGGGAGCCGGAGGGTGAGGCGGCGACGGACCACAGGCCCGCGTGGTCGCCCGACGGCGACGAGCTGGTCTTCGAGCGCGCGGTGCACCTGGGCGGCATGGTGGGGCCGATCGTCGCCACGCGCCTCGCTTTCTTCGATCCGGGCTCCGGCTCGGAGCGCGAACTGGACGAGGAAATATTCACCCGGGACCACATCGAGTGGTCACCGGCCGGTGACCTCATCGTCTACGACAGCTTGGAGATCGGGGCGGAAGATTTCCAGCGGGCCGAGGTGCACCAGCCATCCGAGCTTATGCCGGCCCCCGAGGGCGCGACGTGGACGCAGACGAACGGGCCTTACGGCGCCGGCGTGCGCGCCTTCGCCGTCGCGCCGAGCGACGGGCGGATCGCCTACGCCTACGCCCGGGGGCTGTACGTGACCGAGGACGGCGCCGAGAGCTGGCGGCGAGTTGGCATGCAGCCGCGGAAGAGGCTGAACGGTGAGGTCAGCGACATCGCCGTGGACCCGAGGAACCCGAAGATCGTGTACGCCGCGGCGGGCAACAAGCTCTGGCGCAGCGAGGATGGCGGCGCGAGCTGGGTGCTGTTCTGTCCGAAGGACAAGGAGTGGTCGGCCCTCCAGATTGCCGTGCATCCGACCGAGCCGGACGTGGTGTACGCGCTCCGGGGCGGCCGACGCCTCGTGCGCTGCAGCGCGGCGGGGACCGAGGTCATCAGCGAGTTGGAGAACACATCGGCCACCCAGGTCTCGGTGGATCGGCGTAATGCACATCTCGTTGTTCTCAGCGACCGCTATCGCTCGAAGCAGGTGGTCATGTTCTCGACCGACGACGGCGCAACGTGGCGCAAGCCGGCCCCGCCTGCGAGGGAGCAGGGCGTCCTCTTCATCACAGGGGACGCACAGGATGAGCACCTCCTGCTCGCGCAGGCCACATCCGGCCGCGTCTACTTCAGCACGGACGGCGGCGAGAACTGGGACCTCTACGCCGACCCCGAGGAGCCCGGCCTGTGGACCGACCAGGTGCGCGCGGTGGTCGAGACGTCCTTCCCCCTGCCCGCCGTGCGCCCGGCGGAAGGCTGGGTGGGCGAGCTGCTCAGTGCACAGCGCGACGCGCAGAACCCGAAGCGGATTTACATGAGCGTTCGCGGCCAGGGCCTGTACCGCTCCGACGATGGGGGCAAGCAGTGGCATGCCGCTAACGCGGGCCTCGGCAGAATGTCGATGGGCGCGTTTGTCGTCGCCCCGGACCGGCCGGGTTGGGTCGTGATTTTCGGCTCCCGCGTCATGACGACACGCAACGGCGGCGAGACCTGGCAGCCCTCGGTGATCCCAGCCGGCTACCTCGGGAACCTGACCGACTTCGCCGCCCACCCCGACGTTCCGGGCCTCATGTTCTTCTCGGCTGCCAACTTCGCCGTCACCCGCTCGACGGACTACGGCCGGACCTGGGGGGAAATCCTGGGGAACTACAAGACCTTCGACGTCGGCTTCGACTGGCGGTTCACCTTCGACCGCGAAGACCGGGACCACATCATGGTGTATGCGCAAGGCGGCGTGCTCGAATCGAACGACGGCGGAACGAACTGGAAGCGCGTGTCGAAGTTCCGCCCCCTGCCGCGCCGGTTCCACCGGCACCAGATCGTCGGGCGGGGCGACGTGATCACCGTGTGCGAGCGGGACAACTGGCGCGTCTTCCAGTCGCGTGATCTCGGCAAGACGTGGCGAGTCCTCGAGGGGCCGTTCCGGGGGCGGCGGCCCGCGGTCATGACGGGCCGGCCTGACAAGCCGAGCTCGATTCTGCTCGTGACAGAGAGTGAGCGCAAAACCTACTGCAGCGTGCTGTGGGCGACCGACGACTCCGGCTCAACGTGGGAGGCGCGCCCGCTGCCGCAGCGGTACGCGCACGCAACCGCCTTCGCGTGCAGCCCTGCCGCACCCGCGATGCTGGCGATCGGTTTCGACGACGGCACCGTGTGGCTCTCGCTCGACGACGGCACGCAGTGGCGCGATCTCGGCGCCGGTCTGGCGGCGAACAAGGAAGTCAAGGCGCTCGCCTTCAGCCCCGCGGATAACCGGCTCTACGCTTCGCTTGAGGACGAAGGGCTGTTCTGGATCGAGCTGCCTGCGGCAGACTAGCCTTCCAGCCCGGGGCTAATCCGGCTTCCGGCTTGCCAGCCATCGGCCGGTGAGCTCCAGCACCTCGGCCTTGAGGTTCATGTTCTGGCGGCGGACGGGCACGAGGTCCAGCACGTCGAAGCCGCACAGACCGAGGACGCGCTGCATGCGCTCGACGCACGCGGGGGCGCCGCCGCCACCACCGCCGGCGACGCACACGCCGACGGCCGGCTTGCCTTCGATGCCCGGTTTCGCCGATTCGTGGCGCGTGATGCGCCGCAGCCGGTCGAGGAACGCCTTGAGGCTCTCGCTCAGGTCGCTGAAGTAGACGGGGTTGGCGAAGACGACGGCGTCGGCGGCGCGGATATTCTCGACGAGGGCGGCGAAGTCGTCCTCGATGACGCACGCGCCTTTCTGGATGCAGTCGCCCCAGCCGCGCTCGTCGCATTGGCGGCAGCGTTCGATGGCGAGTTCGGGCAGGAAATGGCGGTCGCAGTCGGCGCCGGCGCTGGAGGCGCCCTGCAACAGCGCGTCGGCCATCGTGGCGGTTTTGCCGTCCGGATTGCGGCTGCCGGAAATCATGGTGATGTTCATCCCTTCTCTCCTTGGCGCGGTCGAGCGTGTTGACGAGCGCGCTTTCTGTCGCGCCCACGGGGCTTATCTTTTTCCTTTCCGTTCTGGCGCCAAGCCGGGGCTGACGCCCTGGGCTAGGTTCCGTGGCCCCTCCGGGGCCTCGGCGGGCGCGGGGACACCCAGCCTACAACACTATTTCAGGTAGACGCCGAAGCCTTCAGGCGTTTCGGCGACGTGGTGGGCGCGGAAGTTGTCGCGGCAGAACGCGTGAAAGCGCTCCAGAGACGCTGCGCGCGGTCCTTGCGCGTAGTCGTTGTGGACGACGAGCAGGGCGCCGTCGCGCATTCTGTCGAACATGCCCTCGACGAGGAAGCCGTAAATGCCCTTGCCGTGGTACGCCGGGTCGGGATTGTCGCGGCCCCCGTCGGCGTCGAGCAGCGCCAGGTCAATCCCCGGCGCGATCTGTGGGAAGACGTCCTCGGCCTTCTTTGCGCGCACCAGGGTCCGGTCAGCGAAGCCGAGCGCCCGGAAGTTCCTCTCGGCGAGGGCGCATACTTCGCGGTTGGGATCAATCAGCACCGCCTCGCCGCCCGCCGCCGCGACGCCGGGCATCGCCCAGACGGCCCAGTAGCCGTAATACGAGCCGACGGCCAGCATGCGCTTCGGCCTGATCGCCGTGGAGATCAGGTAGAGGAGCCGCGCCTCGTCGGGCTGGATGTAGGTGTGGCGCGTGCCGTGGTCGTACGCGGCGCGGATCGTGTTGCGGTACTCCTTGAAGCCGGCCGCATTGTCCGCTCCCGGCAAGAAGCCCCCGTGCACCAGCGCCTCGAAGACCTCGTCGGCGTGCGCGTCGAAATCCGGCGGGTAGCGCGACGCGAGACGCAGCAGGCCGGCCGAATCGCCAAGCGCGGCCTTGACCGTGGCGGCATCAGTCTCGATCCATCGCGTGTATTCAGTTCGCGGGATCCGGCCCGCACAGTAGTCGCGATAGACAGGGAAGTTCGAAAGGACCGCCTGCACATGGTCCGACACGGGCCCGGGTGGGATCATCATCGGCTTCCCGCTGCAGTGCTCGTCGTTGTCATGCCAGTCCCTTGGATCTGTCCTACCTCTTCTCGCCAAAGATCGGCAGGGGGCGGCCCTGGGCTTCGGGGGTGGCGAAGCCCAGCAGCGTGCCGACGGTGGGGGCGAGGTCGAGGAGGTTGTGGCGCGTCTCGACGGTGCGGCCGGCGGGGGTATCGGGGCCGATGGCGATGAGGAAGCAGCGGCGGCAGCCGGGGCAGGCGCAGCCGTGGTGCTGGAAGCCGCCGTGCTCGAGGTCGTGTCGGCCGTGGTCGGTGGTGATGAGGAGCGTGGTGCGGCCGGCGTAGGTGTCGCTTGATTCGAGGGCGTCCCAGAGCGCGCAGGCGATCCAGTCGAGGCGCCGCAAGGCATCGTCGTACATCCAGCGGACGCCGGCGTGGGCGATCTCGTCCATCTCGCCGAAGTTGATGACGAGGAGCGAGGGGCGCACGTCGGCGATGACGTGCCTGGTCACCGCCCAGGCGGCGGGCTCGGACCAGGTCGAAGTGGCCACGACGTCGCGGGCGCGTTGGGCGTCCTCGTCGCTCGGGTAGCGCTCGGAGTCGGCGGGGGCGTAGACGCTGGCGCCGAAGCGCGGGCCGTAGTAGCGGCCGCGGCAGTAGCCGCCGTACTCGTCGAGCAGCGGCCCCTCGAAGGTCGAGTAGTTCATCTTCGAGACGCGGCCCTTGCCGGCGACGAGCACGCAGCGGGTCGGGTCGTGGTTGATCGGGTTCGACGGCGTCTCGATCATCTTGTGGTACTCGAAGACGGTGGGCTTGTTGGGGCGGACCTCGCCGCTGTTGCCGACGTGGTCCTGCGGCGTGCCGGTCATCATGGTGGCGTGCGCCTGGCCGGTGGCGGTGTCGCCGTCGCAGAAGAAGTTGGGCAGGAACGTGCCGAGCGGGCGCAGCTTGTCGCTCAGGTTGGGCATGAGGTCTGCGGCGGCGCCGTCGCCGAAGGCGTCCTCGTAGCGCAGGCCGTCGAGGATGGCGACGACGACGTTCTCCGTGCGCGTTGTGCGGGTGACGTCGGGCTTGAGGACCCAGAGGTGGACCTTCGAGCCGGCGTCGTCGGCCTCGAGCAGGACCTCGCGCTCGGCGAGCAGCTCGCGCACGGGCCAGCGGACGGTGACGGGCGCGGTCTCGAGGACGAGGGTGCCCGCCTCGTCGGCGTCGAGCCACAGCGTGATCGAGGCGGGGCCGTGGGCCTCGCGCAGGCTGATGGCGTCGTCGTAATAGTGGCCGTGCTCGCCCGCTTGCTCGACGAGTTTCCGGTATTCCGCCTCGTAGTCGGGCCCGCGGCCAAGGGTGGTCACTCGCCACGTGCACGCCTTGGCGTCAAAGCGGTCGCCGGGCCGGCGGTCGAAGCCGCGGCCGGCGGCGCGGGTGATGGTGCCTTTCTCGACGAACGCCTTGCCGTCCCAGCGCACGTCGCGCTTGCCGAAGCCGAAGTCAATCTTGACGACGATTTTCATGCTCATGCCTCTCTGTCTGTTCCGATTGCCCTAGGTATCGCCCCACCGGCGCGGAAGGCCTGTTTCGACGAGCCAGGTCTCCAGCCGTCGGCGGAGCTGTTTCTTTCGGTTTTCGTACTGCGGTTCTGCGGCGAGATTGCAGGTCTCTCCCGGGTCGTTGTCAAGGTCGAAGAGCTGTTCCTCGCCCTCGTGGTGCCGGACGTACTTCCAGCCCTCGCCCCGGACCATGAAATGGCCCGATACGTCCTCACTGACATGACGGATGTGTTCGGGGTTGGCGGCCACGCGTTCGCAGAAGCGGAAGCGCGGCGCCTCCTCCAAGGAACGGGTACCCGACACAAAGGGCACAAGGCTGTGCCCCTGGACGTGGGCGGGCGCCGCGAGGCCGCACAGATCGAGCAGCGTCGGCATCACGTCGGTGAGATCGAGAGGCAGGCCGGTGACGCCGGGACGGACCTGTGGCGGGTAGCGCAGGATGAACGGCACCCCGACGACCTCCTCGTAGAATGCGTCGGTTGATTTCCAGACCATGCCGTGGCCGCCGCACATGTCGCTGTGGTCGGCGGTGAACACGACAATCGTGTCATTCGCCTGGCCGCTCGCCTCGAGCGCGCCCAGCACGCGGCCCACCTGATCGTCTATCAGCTTGACGCAGGCGTAGTAGACGCGCATGAGTTCGCGGGCGCCCACCTCCCCGAGGTCCGCCACAATCCGCCGGGACCACTGGTTCTCGTAGCGTGCCTCCCGAGCGTTGAAGTTCGCAGGGAGCTCGATGGCGTCGGGGTCGAACATCTCGTAATAGGGCGATGGGACGACGTTCGGGTCGTGGGGCCAATTGAAGGAGCACGTCAGCATGAAGGGTGGTCGTGCGCAGTCCCGGAGGTACTGGACGGCGCAGTCGGCGACGCGGGCGTCGAAGGTCTTCTCGACGGGCAATTCGAGCCGCCCCATCTTGGCAACGAAGTCGAAGTACTCCGCGTGGTCCCACCGGCCGCCCAGGGCGCGCACCGCCTCGGTCAGTGCGCGCGACTGGCGCACCGGCAGCGCCCAGCCGTACCACTCCATGTAGCTCTCGCGAGGGCCGCTGCGGACCCGCGCGAAGGTGTCCGCCATCTCGTCGGCGTACTCGTGGTGCTCGCCGTACATGTCGGGGTAGTACGGCAGGTCGTCGTCGCGCAGGTGCCATTTGCCGTACTGGTGCGTGTCGTATCCGGCGGCGTTGAGAATCCTCTCCGTCGTCGGCTCGTCGGCCTTGATGGCCTCTTCCGTTTTCGGGGCGGGGATGGCCGGATAGTCCCGCCTGTGGGTATTGCAGGTGATCCCGTGGGCGTGTGGATATAGACCGGTGATGAGCGAAGCGCGGCTGGGCGAGCACATGGGGCAGGGGCAGATTGCGTCCGTGAAGCGCACGCCTTCGGCGGCGAGGCGGTCAATGTTCCGCGTCGGCACCGGTCCGCCATAACAGCTCAGGGTGGCCGGGTTCAACTGGTCGCACATGATCAGGAGAATGTTCGGGCGGTTCGACATCAGGGGCCCTCCCATCGCTCATCGCCAACGGACCGGAGCGCGTGGTTCAGGTGGTAGCGTGTGCCAGGCCGGGTCTCAAGCTCGACGAGGTTTTCCGCATACCGGACCGTGCAGGGGCCGCCGCGCCTGGCGAGCAGGGCGGCCTCGGTCAGCGTCCCGTCTTTCCAGGTGATGCTCACCTCGAAGCCGCCTCGGGCGACGAGGCCGGTGACGCGGCCCTCGGGCCACGTCGAGGGGAGCGCGGGCAGCAGGTGGAGAGTGCCCGCGTGGGATTGCAGGAGCATCTCGGCCACGGCGGCGGTGGCGCCGAAGCTGCCGTCCACCTGGAAGATGCGCGGCGGATGCAGGTCGAGCAGGCTTGACGTGGTCCAGTCCGCAAGCAAGCGCTTGAGATAGGCCAGGGCCAGGGTCGCATCGCCCAGCCGTGCAAGCAAGCACGCCGTCCACGCGCAGCTCCAGCCGGTGTGTCCGCCGCCGGCGGCGAGGCGCCGCAGCACCGAGACGCGCGCGGCCTGCACGAGGTCCGGGTCCCCGTCGAGGGTCAACTGGTCGCCGGGGTAGAGGGCGAACAGGTGCGAGAAGTGGCGGTGGCCGGGCTCGGCGTCCTCGTAGTCGTCGAGCCACTCCTGGAGCTGGCCGTGGCGGCCGATCTGCAGTGGGGGGATTTCGTGGAGGATGGTCCTCCACGTCTCCCGCAGCTCGGCGTCCACGTCGAGGATCTCGCTTGCCGCGACGGCGTGGGTGAGCAGGTCGTGGATAAGCTGGAAGTCCATGGTGGCCCCGACGCACAGCGAGACGGGCCATGTCCCGCCGACGAAGGTGTTCTCCGGCGACTGCGAGGGCACCGGCACGAGGCGGCCCTGCGGGTCGCGCACGAGGTAATCCTCGTAGAAGGCGGCGACCTCCTTGAAGAACGGGTACGCGCGCTCGCGCAGGAACTCGTCGTCGCCGCCCCACTCGTATCGCCACCACATGTGCTGGGCGAGCCAGGCGGCGGCGCCGATCCAGACGTCCCAGCCGCGCGACTCGGGCGTGGCGCGGCCCCAGGGGTCGGTCTGAATAGGGAACCAGACGCCGCGGCAGTTGTAGAGGGCGCGGGCCATCTCGCGGCCGTGGGGCGTGAAGCGCTCGATGTGGCGGAACAGCGGCCCGGTGGATTCGGCCAGATTACAGACCTCGGCCGGCCAGTAGTTCATCTGGAGGTTCATGTCCTGGTGCAGGTCGGACTGCCACGGCGGATTGAGCGCCTCGTTCCATTTGCCCTGCAGGTTGGGCGGCAGCTCGGCCATGAGGGTGCTCGAGATGAGCAGGTAGCGGCCGAAGTTGAACAGCAGGGCGACGAGGTCGTTGTCGGACGTGTCGGACCCCTTGAGGGCCGCCAGACGCTCGTCGGCCGGCTTCGAGTCATCACCGGCGCCGAGGTCAAGGTCGAAGGTGACCCGGTTGTACATGGCGGCAAAGCGCTGAGTGTGCTCAGCGACGAGGGCGTCCCACTCGGGCGGCACGCCGGCGAGCTGCTGGGCGGCGATGGTCTCCACGTCCTCTCCGTCGTGGGCCACGGCGATGGTGAGAAGGATGAGGAGCTGGTCGGCGCCGCTGATGCGGCAGCACCCGTTTTGCGGATCAGGTGTGGCTGATCCGCCTGTGGGGCGGACGTGGGCGAGGACGCAGAAGGCGGGGCCCTCCACGAATCGGCCCACCATACGGATGCTGTTTTTTTGCGCGTCGAAGGCGAGGGTGCAATCGGGATCTTCGATGCGCGAGAGACGCGCGGCCACGTCGAGCCGGCGCGGCTCGGAGGCCATCAGGCGCACGCAGATCACTTTGCGTGCGGCATGGGCGAAACATTCGCGGCCGAACGCCACATCGTTGACCGTGTAGTGAACCGCGGCGATGCCCGTCGAGAGATCGAGCTCGCGTTTGTATTCCGAGACCTGTTCGCCGCCGGTGTCGAGGAACAGGTCGCCCGCGGGCTGGTAGGCGTCCACGCGGTTGGGCGTGCCGCTCGTGCCGCCCAGGCCGCCGAGCTTCTCGTTGGCAAGCGTGGCCGCTTCGAACGTCTTGCCCTCGAAAAACAGAGTACGGATGTCGTCGAGGTGCTGGTGGCGGGGCTCGAAATCGCGGTAGCGGCCCTCGGCGCGCCAGAGCCATTCGTGATTGAGAGCGATGCGCTCGACGGGGACCGTGCCGAGCAGCATGGCGGCGAGAACGCCGTTGCCGACCGGATAGCCTTCGATGTATTCCGACGCCGGCTTGTCGTGCCGCACGTGTGACGCCATTCGGCTGGCCCCCTACTCCATTGCTGAATCGTACGCGATGTCGTGTTCCGGATCATCGAGGGCGATCCATGCCCGGCGGCGCTTTTCTGCGGGCGTCTTGGGACGCAGGGTGATCTTGACGACGGGGGCGATCGGATCGGGCGCTTTCTTCGGCAGTCCCGTGATGATGTCGCGCGTGGGCTCGTGGGTGATCTTGAGGCGCAGGCCGGTATCCAGAAGGCGGGCCGAGGTGAAGTGGTGGTCGTGGATGTTGGCGATGGCGAAGGTCTCGCCGGGATAGTTGAGTAAGTGGATGTAGGCCGCATTGCCCTTGCCTGTGGCGATCCACGGGGCGAGCGCGAGGTTCAGGTCCGATCGCCGGCCGCAGCCGTAGATGGCCTCGCCGTGGACCTTCATCCAGTCGCCGATTGTCTCCATGACGCGGGCCTGCCACGTCTGGACGCTGCCGTCGGGCTTGGGGCCGATGTTGAGGAGCATGTTGCCGCCGTTGGCGACGCAGGTGATGAGCTGGGTGACCAGCTCGCGCGGCGTCTTGTGGTGGCGGTCCTGCGGCGCGTGGCCCCACAGATAGCCCATGTTATCGCACAGCTCCCAGGGCCGCTGCTGGGGCACCATGGTTTGTTCGGGGGTTCCGAAATCGCCGCCGGCGGAGGGGCAGGTCGAGCGGTCGTTGATCAGGATGTGGGGCTGCAGTTTATGGACCATGGCGTTGAGCTTTTTGCTCTGCCACGCCTCGGTGACCTCGTCGAGGCTCGGCGCGTAGCCCCACCAGGGCGAGGGCCATGCGCCGTCGTACCACAGGATGTCGATTTTGCCGTAGCGGGTCATGAGCTCACGCACTTGCTCGTGGACGAGCGCGACGAGTTTCCGCCACCCCTCGGGGTCCTTGCGCGGGCCGTCGGCATAGGCCTTATAGCGCCAATCGAGCATTGAGTAATACAAGCCGACCTTGAGGCCGGCGGCGCGGACGGCCTTGACGTATTCGGCAATAAAATCGCGCTTCGGCGTCATGCGGACCGACGAGTACCGCGTCGTGTTCGTGTTCCACAGGCAGTAGCCTTCGTGGTGGCGCGTGCCCATCACGACGTACTTGCAGCCGGCGTTCCTGGCGACGCGGGCGAAGGCGGTTGCGTCGAACTTCGTGGGCTTGAAGCGGCGTTCGAATCGCTCGATGTACTCGGGAAGCGGGATGCCCATGTCGTACATCTTCCAGCAGTCGAGGCCGCCGACCGAGTAGAGGCCCCAGTGGATGAACATGCCGAAGCGGGCGTCGAGCCACCACTTCATTCGCTGCGCGTCTGACTGTTTCATGTTCGAGCCTCTCTCCTGGGCGGTGCGGGCTACGGTTGTCTCATGAGCGTGCGCGTGCCGAGGTTTTCCACCTTGACCGTGTAGCCGGCCGGCATGTCGAGCCGGTACGTGAGCGAGTTTTTCTCGGTCGTCCAGCGCAACGAGACCGGCCCGTCGGGCGTGGGGACGCGGCCCTCGCACCAGTCGAGGCCCACGTCGGCGAAGCGCAGCGTGATTTCTTTCCGGACGCTGTCGACGCGATAGAGGCCGAGCACGTCGCGGTAGAGGGTGTGGACGATGTGCGAGGCGAAGCCGTGGTTGCAGCTTGCGTAGGCGCCCGTGTTTTCCCAGAGCGTGCCCGTGCGCTCGGCCATGTACATAAGGTACTCGACCGACTCGTCGAGAATCCGGCGGCACTTGCCGTAGCGGGACAGGACCTCGACGCGCAGCATGTTGCCGATGAACGAATTCGCCGCGTGCACGTCGGGGAAGGCCCCCGTCTGCGCTCGCTGCGGGCCGAATTGCTCGCACAGCGTGCGCCACAGCTCGGGGTGCGTGTCGGGGGTGGCGACATCGAAGTAGAAGGCGTAGTACTGGCAGACCTCGCTGCGGTTGCGCGTGGGCCGGAGCCGGCCCCGCGTGCGCTCGGCGTTGTCCACGAAGAAGGTGCCGTCGAAGGACTGTTCGCGGACCACGTTCCTGATTGTCTCGGCGTCTCGGGCGAGCGTAGGCATGTCGTACAGCCTGGCGGCGGCGTCGAGCGCGGCGGCGTAGAGCATGTTGGCCGGGTAGTTGACGTCCTGGGTGAACTTGTTGGCTTCGGACCACTCGACGAAGACCCAGCCGTCGAGCTTCTCGAGCAGGCCGTCGGCGTTGCGGAACGGCTTGAAATAATCGAGCAGCTTGAGCACGCGCGGGCGCAGGGCGTCCACGGTTTCGCGGTCGCCGCTTCGCGCGAGGTACTCCTCGAGCTGGACGATGAACCACAGCGCCCAGTTGGGGATGAAGAGGCCGTCGTTGTGGTCGGCCGGGTAGCACATCGGCAGCATGCCGTCGGGCAGGAACGCGAATGTCTCCGGCAGCAGATAGGCCTCGAAGAAATTCTGCTCGACGGGCGTGGTGCCGGCGAGATCGTAGGCCACGCGCGCGGTGAAGAAGCTGTCGCACAGGTAGCCGCCGCGCTCGCGCGAGGGGCAGTCCATGAAGACGTCCACGGCGTTCTGGCGGAAGGTCTCGCGGCCGGCCTCGAAGAGGCGATTGAGCCGGGCGTCGCTCGCGGCGAAGTGGGCCTCCCGCACGTCGGGATTGGCGTACTCTCGCAGGGACACGTTCTCGACGGTGCAATCGCCCTCGAGGACGATGAGCTTGAGGTAGCGCAGTGTGTAGGCCTCGAACGATTCGAGCTTGTAGCGGCCGGGGGCGAGCTCGTAGCTCACGATGTTGACGCATCCGAGGCGCCTGAAATTGACGTCGCCGTCGGTCAGGACCTCGTCGAAGGTCACGAAGAGGCGCGTCTTTGTGCGGCAGGTGACGGTGGCGCCCACGAAGCCGGTGAGGTTCGTGCCGAAGTCGAGGATGCGGTAGGAACGGGGCCGGAGGCGGACTTTGTGGCGCGGGCCGATGCGGCGGTTGAGCTGCGCGGTGGGCGTCGAGGCGATGGTCTGGAGCTCGAGGAAGGGCGTGACTTCGAGCTCCTTTTCGCGGTAGCCGCCGAGCTTCGGGCCGATGCCGGTGAGGGCGCGGTCCTTGTAGAGCTTCCCGACCTTGATCCCGGTCCGGATCGTGCCGTGCGAGACGTGGCGCAGCGGGGACCGCACGGCGAAGCGGGGATACGGGACACGACGCGGCAGAAGACGGCGCGTGCCGGTGGGTTCGGCGCATGTCACTGCCGGGAACGCGGCGGCGGGATCGGTCTTCCAGGCGGGATTGGTCTTCCAGGCGTCGTCGCCCGGCGTGGGACGGTAGGCTTCGGAGAAGGCGCGCATGAAGCTGTAGCGCTGGACCTTCTGGATGCGCTCGTCGAGGATGCGGGCCTCGAACGGCGCGTCCTCGCCGCCGGTCGCCGCGAGGACCTTGCCGTCTGAGACGGCCTCGGCCTGCAGGAACGAGGGTGCGTCGAGGGTGTAGAAGCTGTTGACGTTGTAGCCGGCGACCTCGATGGCGACGACGTTGGGTCCCGGCACGACGTAGGGCGTGATGTCCCACTCGTCGACGCGAAAATGGCCGTGTGGCGCCCGGGCAGGGCCGTAGCCGACGAAGCGGCCGTTGACGCTCGCGCGGTAGAGGCTCGAGGCCGTAAGCCGCAGGACGACGGGCGCCTCGCCGGTCGGCTCGATGACGGCGCGGAAGCCGACGAAGAGGTTCTTTTCCGTTGCACGGTCCTTGGGCCAGACGGCCTTGGCCGCGACGAAGCGGGCGCGTTCGGCGTAGGCGGAAAACGACACGCTCAAGGCGCTCGACGCGAACAGGATCAGCACCAGCAGTTCGCGCCTCATTCTGTGTCGTTCCTCGTGTTGTGCGCCTTCGTGCCGCCGGGATGCTTCGGTGCCGGGTCGCCCAGGCGGATCATGGCCGCGGCGGCCCAGAGGAGTGCGGCCTGGCCGTGGAAATCGCCCAGCGCGTACCGCGGATGGTTCAGGTACGTGGCCGCCGACGGGTCAACGATGCCGGCGCTGATACGGTCTACGCGGCCTTCCGAGTCCACGTACTGCGTCAGCGCAAGCCACGCGCGGCGCGCGGCGTCCCCGTGCGGGTCTGCGGGCAGCCACCCGTGTCTCACGCCGGTCGCCAGGGCGAAGACAAACATGCCGGTGCCCGATGACTCGAGCCAGGCCTCTGGGTTGTCGACAAGCTGGTGCCACATGCCGCTCGTGTGTTGGTGGCTGACCAGGGTCTGCATCAGTGTGCGGTAGGCGGCGAGCAGTTGTTCGCGTTTCGGGTGGTCGTCCGGTAGGGCGAGCAGAACCTCGGTCATACCGGCCGCGGCCCAGCCGTTACCGCGTGCCCAGAAGTGGGGCGACTCGAGCAGGGTGTGGCGCAGGAGGCCGTTGGGCTGTTGGAGGTTTTCGACGTAGGCCAGGAGGTGATTAACGCCGCGGTCGGCATACTTCGGCTCGTGCAGGGCCTTGAAGGCCTGCGCCTGCAGGGACCCGACCATGTACATATCGTCTAACCAGAACCGGGTGTACCGGGTGAGGCCGTCCTCGAGCGGGTCCTCGAATTCCTCGTCGGCCAGATACCGGGCCAGGGGCAGGTACTCGGGATTGCCCGTCTGGCGGAAGAGCTCGAAAGGCACGATGCCGAACACGTTGTAGTCCACGTGGCCGGTCTTGGGTTGTATCGTGCCGGACAGGCACGGCGCATAGGCCGCCTCGATGCGGGCGAGGAGCTTCGCGTCGCGCGTCGCGTCGGCGAACAGGAGGGCGCCGTAGTAGGCACAGACCCGGTCGTAGTGTATTTCCATGTGGTGCTCCTGGCGGGCGACGACGTTGTCCGCCACCCGCCGGCCGACGGCGGCAGGGGAAGCACCGGTTGGGATTGTCTTTGGTTTCATCATCTTGTTCCCCGGTTCTCCGTGTTCGGCATTCTCCTGGCCGGCGTCTGCGCTAACGGTCGCGGCCGGCGCGGCGCGTCTCTTCGATCCATGCGTCCAGCTTCGTTTCGAGGTCGTGAGCGATTTCTTTAGCCCGCTCGACGGGCGGGGTGTCGGACAACTGCGGCCAGCCGGGCCGGCCCCTGGGCGGAAGGAGTGCGTAGTGCTCGTCGGGATCGACCCGCAGGTCGTACAGCTCGCGGATGACGGTGCCGGCCTCGAGTTCGGCCGGGTCGTGGCCGGCGCGCAGCAAGATGGCTTGCAGGCGCTGCTTCCAGTCGCTGAAGAGCTCGTCGGGTTCCGCGTGCACCTCGGTCCGGATGAACTTGAAGTCAAGCGTGCGAATGGCGAAGTGGTCGAACTGCGCGGGGCCGAACTTTTCCTGGTCGCTGTGGACGGTGTGGGCGCAGACGGAGTCGGGCGCCTCGTCCGAGCGGCCCAGAATGCGCGGCGCCAGGCTGGCGCCCTGGGCGTCGGGCAGTGGCGGCAGGCCGGCGAGGTCGAGGATCGTGGGCGCGACCATCGCGGACTCGACGAGGCCGTCCACGACGCGGCCGGCGGGGATCCGCGCCGGGTAGCGGATGATAAGCGGCACGTCGAGGATTTCGCGATACAGGTTGCACTTCTTCTCGAGGAATTCGTGCTCCCAGAACTCCGTGCCGTGGTCAGCGGCGACGACGATGAGGGTGTCCTGGAGGACGCCCATTTCGCTCATCGCCGTGAAGACGCGTCCGAGGTAGTGGTCCACGTACGAGAGCTCGCCCTCGTACCTGTTGTGATACGACGGCCCCCACATGCTCAACCACGGCTCCGGCGGCTGGAACGGCTCGTGGGTATCGTTGACGTGGACATACATGAAACAGGGGCCGGATTCATGGTGTGCGCGGAAGCGCTCGACGGCGGCCTGCTCGGTCCACGGCATGTGCTGGTTGAAGTCGGCGCCGACGACGTGCTCGTCGAAGCCGCGGTCGAAGCCGAACTGCGCGCCGCCGCCGTAGTGGTTCTGGTTGACGACGGCGAACGTGCGGTAGCCGCTCTGCTTGAGGTGCTCGCTCAGCAGCGTCCAGCGCGGGCTCAGCGGCGGGTTGTCGAGTTGGATGACGCCGTGGGTGAAGGGATACAGGCCGGTCAGGAGCGTCATGTGCTGGGGGAGCGTCCAGCCGCAGTTGGCCACGGAGTCGCGGAATCGCACGCCGCCGTCGGCGAGGCGGTCGAGGTTCGGCGTCAGCTCGCGCCGGTAACCGTAGCAGCCGAGGTGGTCGCGCCGAACGGTGTCGAGCGAGATCAGAAGGATGTGCGGATGATCCATGTTGGTGTCTCTACTCACTGTCACTGCCCGTCGCCTGCGGCCGGCGGTTGCGGGTTCCATGTCGAGTCGGCGTCGGCCGCGAGGTCGTAGTACGGGTTGCCGGCGGGGTCGGTGACGCGGAAGAAGAAGCCCCAGCCGCCCCCGCCGTTACAGACCTTCATAAGGACGCGGTTGTCGCCACGGCGGAGCGCGGCCTTGACGGTGTCCTGGTCGGGCGCGGCGCCCCGGGCGATGTCGTGGCGGTGGACCTCGGCGCCGTTGAGCCAGACGACGACCGAGTCGTCGCTGCCGAGCTTGAGCAGGACGTCGCGTGCATCCGGGCTCTGGATGACGGTGGTGACGTAGATGGCCTTCCACTCGGCCTCGTCGCCGAAGTGTTCGTGGAAGAAGACGCCGTGCCGCTCGTCGTAGAGGGCCTCGGGAACGGTGACCCAACGGCGCTGTGTGCCGTCGGGCATGACGACGGGCTCGTTGATGGCCACCTGCTTCTCAGGCGGGTAGGCGGTGGCGAGGCCTTCGTTCTTGGTGTTGTCGAACAGGCCGCACATGCGCCAGGGGATCGGGCGCTCGAGGTCGAAGCCGGCGTCGTACGACTGCTTGCCGTAGGCGAGGCGGCAGCGGACGCGTGCACGGAGGCCTTTCCAGTCGAGTGGCACGGCGACCTCGAAGGGGCAGATCGTCGTGCGGTTCGGGGGCAGGTCATAGCCTTGGCGAGCCGACCGCGTGGCGACGCCCGTGCCTTCCGGCTCGGCCGCAAGGCGGATGGCGGCTTTGACCTTGCGGTTGTGGTTGTTGGTGACGACGAGCTTGCCCTCGTAGCGCTCGACGCGGTCGCCGTCGCCGACGGGCGCCTTGCGGACGACGAGCGTCCGCTCGAGGAGGTCGTGGAGCCCGATCGAGGTGAACGCGTGGGCCGTGCCGGCGCCGGTGTCGATCTGGAACGCGGCGGTGACGACGCCGGGCTGCTCGTCGCGCGGGCATTCGAGGGCCGCCTCGATCCGCTTGGCCTCTCCGGGCCCGAGGGTGAACGGGCAGGCTCTGTCGAGGTCGTCTTGCCGGAGCGTCCCGGCTTGGCCGATCTTCGAGGTGATGCGTTTCACGTCGAGGGGCCGGCCGCTGACGTTGGTGATTTCGATGAAGACCTTGTTCGGCCACTCCTTGCGGAAGACGCCGCGGGCGGGCGTCATGCGCACGGCGAAATCGGTCGGCGGCGCGAGGACGACGGGCGGGCCGCTCTCGCGGGCGACGACGATCCGGTTGTGGGGATCGAGGGCGACGGCGACGGGCTTGCCGAGGGGCGCGCCGTCCGCTTCGGTGATCTCTCGGACGACCCTCGGCTCCTTGCCGGAGAGGTCGAAGACACGCACGCGGCCGGCGCCGGCCTCGGCGACGATGATTCGCTCATCGGGCGAGACGGCGACGGCAATTGGCTCTGCGAACTTTTCGAGGGTATCGACTCTAGTCTTGAGTTGGCCATCGGGCCCAAAGACCCAAATGAAGCCCACGTCGCCTCCCTTCATGTGCTGGGACTTACCGATGACGTACATGCGGTCCTTGGGGCCGGTTGCGACTGAGATCGGTTTCGATATGACATCTGTCAGACTGATACAAAGAAGTTTCACCTGGCTCATGGAGCCTTTGTCGAGCGTTCCATCGGCGTTGAATACCCAGAGGTGGGGATTGCTGGCGTCGCTATTCATAACAGCAGCCCGGCCGCTCGAGTCCACGGCGATGGCGCGGGGCTGTTTGAGGGCGAGCTTGTCGTCGGCGGGGACGCCGTAGCGGGCCTTGAGCTCGGCATCGGGGCCGAGGATGACGATGCCGGACAGCTTCTTTTTCTCGTCGCCTGTGCCCTCTTCCCAGGTTGCGCCGGCGAAGTAGATGGTGCTGTCGGGGCCGGGGGTCATGGCGGTAGCGCCCTCAATCCAACGGGCCCACTCGCCGACGCGCGCGCCGTCGGGGCCTACTACGTGAAGACGGCTACCGGAGAGCACGTAGTCGTTGCCGTCACGGCCGACGAACATGGCTTGCGCTTTCGGCTCGATGCGGCGGTACCACGGCGAGCGCGGCGTTTGGCCGTGGCCCTCGTACACGGCGCTCACGGCGTACTCGGAGTTGCCGTCCCACGGTGAGCGGAGTTCCCACGACGTGTCGCGCGTCTCGGCGACGGACTGGACGCGCTGGCCGCCGGCGCGCCGGTAGATGCGGTAGGAGCTCGGCGCCTTCGTGTAGCCGTAGTTCGACAGCGGCCGCTGCCACTTGAGCAGGAGCTTGTTGCCCTCGCCGCGCTCAGTGCGGACATTGCCCGGCGGGCCGGGGGCGGCGCTCGAGTAGTTGACGGGGATGGTGAGGCGTGCTTCGCGCCGACCGCCGTTCCAGTAGGCGAGGTTGAACTCGGTGACGTCCTTGATGTGGTTGAGGGCGCGGTCGCCGACAATGACGCGGAACAGGACGTGGGAGTTGCTGAGGTAGCCGGAGATCCGCTTGCCGGAGAGGGGGCTGCCCTCGATGGTGAAGGCGCCGTCGCGGTCGGTGGTGAAGGCCATGTCGGGCGGGTCGTAGACCTGCTTGTCGTAGAAGTCCGTGCGCATCTCCCACGGCCGCGGATCGGCCACGCTCTGGTAGACGAGGACGACGGCGCCGGGGACGGGCCGGCCGTTGACGTCCACGACGGTGAACCGCGTGCGAGCGGGCAGGTCGCTGAGGTACTCGCCGAGGTCGGCCGACGCGTTGTAGTTGCCGCCCCATGGGCGCACGTTCAGCCGGCGGTTGAGGCCGCAGGCGGAGTGGTCGGAGTAGCCCCAGAAGTAGCCGCTCGACATCATGACGCCTCGGAAGGTGTGGTGCTCGAGGCCGGAGAAGGCGTTGTAGAGGCGGCGGCCGAGGGCGTCGGTCGCGCTGATGTCCTCGCCTCGGATTCCCACGCCGTAGAGGTCTATGAGATAGCGGGCGTGGCTCATCTCGTGCGGGAGCGAGCCCTCTTTGTAGGCGAACATGTCATAGTTGGTCTTGTAGAAGGCCTCGTTGTCCAGGTTGGCGGTGTCGAAGCCCCACATCACGTCGCAGGTCTTGTCGTCCTTGTCGGCGTAGTTGCCCGGCGGGCCTTCGCCGCGTAGCGGGAGCGCCGCGTCGTCCACGAGGGTGATCTTGTCGAGGCGGACGCGGTCCACGACCCCCTCGGGTGAGAGCAGCGTGACCGAGCGGCGGAAGCCGAAGTTCCAGATCGTCGTCTGGCGCTGGGCCCAGTCCTCCCAGGAGTTCGAGCCGATGTTGAGGTAGAACTGCTCGTCGTTGTAGATCTTGTAGCGGCTCTTCTCGACCCAGAGGTGGGAGATGAAGGCGTTGGTCTTGTCCTCGAGCGCGTTGTTCACCTCGCTGACCTCGGTGACTGCGTTGTCGGGATCGAGGACGCACTTGACGTAGTGGGGCCCGGCCTGCCAGGTCCAGGTCTGCTCGACGCTGGCCTGGGCCTCGGGTTCGAGGCTCTCGACGGTGCCTTTGCCGGCCGGTTGGCCGTCGAGGTACCACTGGTAGGCGAACGCGCCGGTGGGCTTGGTGCCGGCGTTCTTGATGTAGGCCGTGAAGGTGACCTCGTCGCCCGGCGCGGGGTTGTTCTTCTCGGCGTCGAAGTCGTAGCGCGGCGTCCGGCCGATGTAGCACAGGTCAATGTCGGGCAGATCCGGCTTGGCTAGCAGGCCCATCTCGGAGAAGTCCTTCGTTGCCAACTTTTCCTTGTTCGCCTCCCACCAGGCTCTTTGCCTCTCAGGGATGCCGCCTGGGGGATTCGTCTTGAAGGGGATACCCCAATGGCGCAGCGCATGGATGGTCAGCGCAACATCCTTGGCGATCAGTGGGTTCTTGTCGTCGAGAAGGGGGATCAGGCGCTCGATGAGCAGCGGATCGCTCGACGAGCCCACGTAGTGCACCGCGCGAGCACGCACCTGCTCGTCGTCTTGGCGAATCGCCCCGATGAGCTCGTGATACCGGCCCTGCTTGTAGAGGTTGTCTACGCACGCGAGGCGGATGTTCTCGTCGTTGTCGTTCAGGCCTTCGCGGAGGGCGGCGGTGGCGCGGTGGTCCCAGAGGGCGCCGAGGACGTTGGCGAGCTTGATTTTCTCGTCGCCGGACGCCTCGTCGAAGGCGGCGATGATGTGCTGGACGGCGAGGAGGTGGTCCTGGAGCTCGTGGGCGGCGATCCAGCGCACGACGGTATCGTAGTCGTACTTGATGTAGTTGGGGCCGGCGTCGTTGACGAGTTTCGTGTCGTTCTTGAGGAACTCGATGATGGCGTCCGCGCGCCCGAGGGAGCCGAGGGCACGGATGGCCAGGGCTCGGACATTCCAGTGCTCGTCCTCAAGGGCGGGGATGATGGCGTCGGCTTCGCCGAGGTCGTGCAAAGCGAGGACGGCGCGATTGCGCACGCGCCAGGCGGGATCTTTGCGCAGGACGAGGGCGGTCTCGACCGCGTAGGGGCCGCCGATCCGGCCCAGCGCGAAGAGCGCGATGAGGCGCGTCTCCTCGTCAGCGCCGGTGTCTCTGGCGACGGCACGCAGATCGAGGACGACCTTCTCGCCGCACAGGATGATCGTCTGAATGATGGGATCGTTGGCCATGACCTGGACGAGCGAGCGCTCCTCGGGCAGGTGGCGGTCCATATAGAGGCGCAGGCCGTCGGCGACGATCGTTTGGTGCTCGTGCCTGGCGAGGAAGCGCTGGGCGGCCTGGAGTTCTTCCCAGTTGCCGTCGAGCTCGTACAGGCCGGCGATGGTGTACGTGTTCGACTGAACGGCGGCGCGGGCCGTCGCGCACGACAGGATGAGAACTGCGAGGGCGATGAAGAAGGTGCCGGCCCGAAGGCGCAACCTGCATGGGTACTTCATTGTGGGAACCTCCACGGAGGAGTTTTTCTGTGTTCGAGTTGTTGACGGGTTCGGGCGGTGCATGGTTCTCAGTATTCCTTGTGCTCGCGGTACACGTCGAGGGCGTAGCGGTAGTCGTCGTAGCGCACGTTGGGCGAAAGCGAATGGTCGGAGGCGAAGACGTAGCGGGCGCCCCGCGCCTTCATGCCCTCGATGAGGCGCACGACCTCGCGGCGGATGAGGTCGCGGTCGCCGCTCTCGAGGACGCGGGCGTCGAGGCCGCCGATGAAGGCGAGCCGGTCGCCGTACTGCTCGGCCAGGCGCAGCGTGTCGCAGCCGGCCTTGACTTCCATCGGGTTGAGGGCGTCGAAGCCGGCCTCGACGATCAGCGGCACGGCCTCGGTGATGCCGCCGCACGAGTGGAGCACGACGGGCAGGTCGTAACTGTGGAAGAAGTCCACCAGCTCCTTGAAGTAGGGGAACACGAGCTCGGCGAGGCTGGCGGGCGAGCAGAAAAGGCCGTTCTTGTAGCCGAGGTCCTCGTAGAGCCACATCCCGTCGGGTATGCCCGCCTCCTCGAGCAGGATGGTGTAGTGGGCCTTGTAGAAGTCGGTATAGACGCGGCCGTAGTCGTGGATCCAGTCCTTGTCGAGGGCGAACGACTCGTACATGCACACGTCGCCCATTGTGGCGCGCATGTTCTCGAAGATGAACAGGTGGCCGTAGTGCGTCCAGAGGCCCTGGGCCCGGCGGCGCTCGAGCTCCTTCTTGCTGCCCTCGATGTCGATGCGTTCGCGGTCGGGCTCGAGTAAGTGGGGGCGGTAGTCGCGGTCCCAGATCTCGCGGCTCGTCATGCGGAAGTCGATGTGCTCGGGCGTACCGGACTTGTTCTTCCACCATTTGAACGAGGCGCCGGCGCCGTTGCGCACGATCTTCCACTCGTCGGTCTCCTCGAGGATCTCGTTGACGTCTCTCAACGGCATCTGGTCGAACCAGCCGCCGACGCCGGCGAGGTCGAAGCCGAAGTGATCGGTCGGGTTGACGGGTTTGCCTTCGTCGTCGGTAGGGTAGCCCTCCTCGGCGGCCCACTTTTTGAGGGTGTCGCCCCACGGGCTGTCGAACAGGCCGACGCGCTCGAAGGGCGGCTGGTTACGAAAGAGGCGGTCAATGACCTCGCGTGATGTCTGCACAGGATCCTCCCGTTGCCTCCTGCTGGTGCTTGCTGCTCGGCCGCAGGAAGCGCGCGCATCCTACAGGAACGGAGCGGGGGAGGCAACCCGCCTTCGCTAAGGCGGAGGCAAGGACGGAGGGGACCTGACGCATCCTGCTTCGCTCTGGGGAGCTACGCAGGACAGGGAAGGCGCAAAGGGGCAAGGCCGGTTTCGTGTTGGCATGAAACAGGATGCGTTGACGACAGCGCCGGTTCGGGTGATGATGGGGTCCCTACAGGACAGATGCACCAGGGAGTTGGATGCTGCGAGACTACAAGGGGGCGTTGCACGTCCACAGCAAGCTGAGCGACGGGACGGGCTCGCCGATGCAGATCGTCGAGGCGGCGCGGCGCGCGAAGCTCGATTTCGTCGTGCTGACGGACCACAAGACGGTCGAGCTCCGGGGCCAGGGCAAGGAGGGCTGGTACGGTCCGACGATGCTGGTGGTCGGCCAGGAGATCTCGCCTCGGGTCAATCACGTCGTGGCGCTCGGCCTCGACCGCGTGGTGCGCGCGGCGCGCCGCGAGCGCCTCGGCCACGTGCACGAGGTGGTCGAGCAGGGCGGGCTGGCGATCGCGGCGCATCCGTGGCCTCGGCGCCGCCTGCTGCACGTGCCGTTCCGGCGTCTGCCGGCGCCGTGGTACGACTGGACGGAGGCGCCGGTGATGGGTGTGGAGCTGTGGTCGTACATGGGCGACTGGACGCGGCACGTCAACTTCCTCAGGCCGGCGTACTTCATCGAGCTCGTCCGGCGCCCGGAGCTGGGCATCCGCGGGCCGCTCACAAGGACGCTGGCCGACTACGACGCGGTGTGCCAACGGCGGCGGATGGTGGCGGTCGGCGCGGTGGACGCGCACGCGCTGCGGGGGCCGTTCGGCATCAAGGTATTCCCGTATGAGTTCCTTTTCGGGACGATCCGCACGCACCTGCTTGTGCCGGACGGCTTCACGGGCGACTTCGCGCGCGACGAGGCGATGTTTTACGCCGCGCTGCGCGCGGGGCACTGCTATCTCGCGCACGACGGGATCGCCGACGCGACGGGAACGGCGTTTGCGTGCTCGGGGGCGGGCGGCGAGTGGATCATGGGCGACGAGCTCGAGTTCCGCCAGGGGCTGACTGTGCGGGCTACGGTCCCGGTTGAGGCGGCCCTGCGGCTGATCTACAATGGCTCGGCCGTCCACGAGGCCACGGGCCGGGCGCTCGAGTGGCCGGTGGCCGGGCCCGGCGTCTATCGGCTCGAGGGGCGCGTCGGCGGCCGCGCCTGGCTCTACACGAACCCGGTCTACGTCCGCTAGGTGGATCGGCGCCGGTCGTCGCTTGGCAAAGGACAATTCATGAGGAAGCCCACAGCGATCGTTCTTTTCGTCTTCGCCTCTGCTTTGCAGATCATCTTGGCGGTGACGGGTTGGGCCGAGTTGTTGCCGATGCTCAGACAGGGCCTGAGCGATTCCTGGAAGGCAGTACTACGCCACGGGATATGGGATTACGCGGGTTATGCTTTTGGGCTGCTGTCGATAGCCTTCTTCTGCCTTCGCATCGGTGGGGTCGTGTCGTCTTTTGATGTTGTACCGGATGATTCAGGTAAGGCAGAAACAGACAAAGCCAAGGGCGGCGAGACCGGTGATGTAGATGCTGGAACGAGCCAACGGAAAAAAGGAGGACGTGGGAGTATCCGGGAACGGTACGGACTCCGGCAGCGACTTCGAAGTACTGGTGTGAGGTGGGCTGTGGCGGCTGCAATCATCGTGTTCACCACTGCGCGATGGGTCCTCTTTGCAGCCGGCGGTGCGCGTTGCGCTTCGCTGCTTCGCGGAACATCGGAGGCATGGTGGACAGTTTTCCTGAATCGGGGGTATTGGGCCGCCGGAGGGATTTTTTTCGCGATGTTTCTCCTGATCTTGGCGGTCCATATTCGAGTATTTCTCGTACACCGAAAGGTCAAGGTCCAGAGGAAGGCTTAACGACAGCGGTTCGTTACCGATGTTTGATCTGAGCGCGCTTCGACAGCTCGATTGGCTGCTGGTGGTGGCGGTGGTGCTGATCGTCGCCGTGGGCATCGTTGTCATTTCGAGCGCCGCGGAACGCAACGAGGCGAAGAAGCAGCTTATCTTCGCGGGCGGCGGCGTGCTTGCGCTTCTTTTCCTGAGCTGCTTCGATTATCAGTGGTTCCGCAGGGCATCGCCGTGGCTGTACCTGGCGGTGCTCGGCGCGCTCGTGTTGGTTCTGCTCATCGGCACAGGGCCGCGCTACGCGAAGCGATGGTTCCGGCTGCCGATGGGGTTCATGCTCCAGCCGTCCGAGTTCATGAAGGTGGCGTGCATCTTCCTTGTTGCCTACGTGCTCGACCGCTACCGCGACAACCGCGCCAACGTGCTCTACACGCTCGTGCCGCTCGGACTATTTCTGCTGCCCATGGCTCTGATCGTGAAGCAACCCGACCTGGGGACGGCGGTGGCGATGCTTCCCGCGGTGTTCGCCCTGCTCCTGGCGGCGCGGGCCAGGGCGCGCAACGTGCTGCTTGTGGTGCTGGCCGGGCTGCTCGCGCTGCCCGTGCTGTGGTTCAAGATGCAGCCGTACCAGAAGAAGCGGGTGCTCGAGTTCCTCACCGTGCCGCAGCGCCGCGTGGCGGTCGGGCTGATGCCGCGGGGCGAGCGTGAGAAGGTGCGGATGAGACTCGCCGCGGAGCTTGACCCATCCGGCGAGCGGAGCCTCGACGAGCTTCTTGAGACGATGCGCGGCGGCTGGAACTCGGAGCAGTCGAAGATCGCCGTCGGCTCGGGCGGGCTCTACGGCCGGGGCTACGGCAAGGGGCCGCAGGTCCAGCTCGACTTTCTGTTCGCGCCCGAAACGGATTTCATCTTCCCGACGCTGGGCGAGGAGTGGGGTTTCTTCGGGTGCCTTGTCGTGCTGGCGCTGTATTTCCTGCTGCTGGAGCGGGGGTTGCGGATCGCCTCGCAGGCGGTGGACACCTTCGGCCGGCTCGTGGCGGTGGGGATCGTGGTGCTCCTGGCGTCGCACATCCTGATCAACGTCTCGATGGCGATCGGGCTGCTGCCGATCACGGGGCTCCCGCTGCCGCTGCTGAGCTACGGGGGGTCGTCGCTGTTGATGACGATGGGCTCGGTGGGTATACTGCAGAGCATCCACACGAGGCGCCACTACTTCAAGAGCGGCAAGTACTCGCTGGGGGTCCAGGGCGGTTGAGCCGCCGGCGGGAAATGCCGCACTTGCCTGACGGAGATATCCCCGATGCGTCCTGACGAGCTCGCCCGAATCCTCGAATCCGAGCTGCTGCCGCTGGTCGAGAAGCCGGGCCGGTACATCGGGGGGGAGCTCAACCGTGTGGTCAAAGACCACGCGGGGCTCGAAGTGACTCTGGCGCTGGCCTTTCCGGATGTGTACGAGGTGGGCATGAGCCACCTCGGCTTCAAGATCCTCTACGAGATCGTCAATCGGCTCGACTGGGCGTGCGCCGAGCGGGCCTACGCGCCGTGGCCCGACATGGAGGAGCGGATGCGCGAGCGCGGCGTGCCGCTCTACTCACTCGAGACGTTCACGCCGCTCAGGGACTTCGACGTGGTGGGCTTCTCGCTGCAGTACGAGCTGTGCGCCACGAACGTGCTCAGGATGCTCGACGCGGCGGGGATTCCCCGGACCAGCGAGGAGCGGCTCGAGCGCGGGGGGCCGCTGGTGATCGGGGGCGGGCCGTGCGCGTTCGCGTGCGAGCCGGTGGCGGCCTACTTCGATGCGGTCGTTCTGGGCGACGGGGAGGGGGCGGTTGTGGAGGTCCTCGACGCGGTGCGGGCGTGGAAGCGCTCTCACGACGTGCGCGGCGACGCGGAGGGGCGCCGCGGGCTGCTGCGGTGGCTGGCGGCGAACGTTTCCGGAGTCTATGTGCCTCAGTTCTACCATGTTACGTACACAGCCGAGGGCGGGGTCGCGGCGATTGAGCGCGACTACGACGATGTGCCGCTGCCGGTCGAGCGGGCCATAGTGCGGGATTTGGACACAGCGCCATACCCCACCGCGCCCGTAGTGCCGCTGGTGAGCGCCGTCCACGACCGGGCGGTGCTGGAGGTCATGCGGGGCTGCACGCGCGGGTGCCGGTTCTGCCAGGCGGGGATGATCTACCGTCCGGTGCGCGAGCGGCGGATGGAGACGCTGATGGCGCAGGCGCGTAAGACGTTGCGGCAGACGGGCTTTGATGAGCTGTCGCTCTCCTCGCTCTCGACGGGCGACTACTCGCGGATCGGCGAGCTCGTCACAGCGCTGGCGGACGAGCTCAGGGCGGATGCGACGAGCATTTCGCTGCCGTCGCTTCGGATTGACACGTACTCGGTACATCTTGCCGAGCAGGTGGCTCGAATCAAGCGGACTGGCATAACATTTGCTCCGGAGACGGGGACTGAGCGCCTGCGTGCGGTCATCAACAAGCCCGTGCGGGACAGCGAGTTGCTGGAGGCGGCCACCGAGGCATACCGCCGGGGATGGAACGTCATCAAGCTCTACTTCATGCTCGGGCTGCCGACGGAGACCGACGAGGACGTCGAGGCGATCGCCGCGCTGATCGGGAAGGTCTCTGCGGCGCGTCGGGCGTTCGACGGCCGCCGGGGAGCGGTGAACGTGGCGGTCTCGTGCTTTGTGCCGAAGGCGCATACGCCGTTCCAGTGGTTGGGGTACCGGCCGCTGGCGGAGTTCGAGGCAAGGATCGGCGCCCTGCGCAGGCGGGTGCGATCGAGAGCGATCAAGCTGAGGTTTCATGATCCGAACAGGAGTTATCTCGAGGCGGTGTTCTCGCGGGGCGACCGGCGGCTGGCGCCGGTCGTGGCGGAGGCGGTGCGTCTGGGGGCCCGGTTCGACGACTGGTCGGAGCACTTCAGCTTCGAGCGTTGGCGGGCGGCGTTCGATGCCACGGGCGTGGACCCCGATTCCTACGCGTACCGCGAGTTCGCGCCCGACGCGGTGCTGCCGTGGGAGCACCTGTCGCCGCGCGTGGACAAGGCCTTCCTGCTGGCCGAGCTTGAGCGGGCGCAGGGGGGCGAGCTCACGGGCGACTGCCGGGAAGTGGGCTGCCGGCTGTGCGGCACGATCTGCGATGTCTGACACGACGATGACGCACCAAGAAACAGAGACGATCACCGCGCGCGTCCAGTACGCCAAGCGGGGGCGACTGCGGTTCATCGGACACCTGGACACGGCGCGGCTCATCGTGCGCGCGGTGCGGGCCGCGCGTCTGCCGGCGCGCACGACGCGCGGGCACAGCCCGCACCTCGAGGTGTCGTTCGGGCCGCCGCTGGCACTGGGCCACACGGGGGACTCGGAGTTCTTCGACGTGCGGCTCACCGAGCCGGTGGCGCCGGACGCGATGCGCGCGGCGCTCCAGGCGCGGCTGCCCGAGGGCATCGAGGTGCGCGCCGTCGAGCTGATTATGGGCAAGGCCGAGTCGCTGGGCGTCCGGCTCGACCGGGCGGACTACAGCGTGCGGCTTCCAGCGGAGACGGCGCTGGAGCGGGCAGCCGTCGAGCGGTTTCTGTCGAGCGATGAGGTGGTCGTGGTGCGCACGCGCGGCGGCCGAGAGAGCGGCCGAGAGAAGCGCCGGGAGAAAGCCGTCAACGTGCGCCAGTGGGTCGAGCGCCTCGAGGTGTTCGACGAGGCCGGCGGCGGGATGCGGCTCGAGATGACGATCCGTATCACGCCTCAGGGAAGCGCCAACCCGCTGGAGGTGCTCGAGGCGCTCGCCGGGGCGGACGCCGCGCGGCAGCCCGGGGTGCGCGTGCACCGCATACGGCTCTACCATGCGGAAGGACCCAGATCGAGTTAACGGGAGTGGGAAAGGAGCGAGGATGTATCGGCGATTTTACGGCTTGAGCGAACGACCGTTCAACCTGACGCCGGACACGGGTTTTCTCTACCCGAGCGCGGCGCACAGGGAGGTGCTCACGCACCTGCTCTACGGGATCAACGCGCGCCGAGGGTTCATTCTGGTCACCGGCGAGGTGGGCGCGGGCAAGACGACGCTGTGCCGGGTGCTGTTGAACCAGCTCGACGAGACGACCAAGGTGGCGTTCATTCTGAACTCGTTCCTGTCGGAGTTCGAGCTGCTGCGCGCGATCAGCCAGGACCTGGGGCTGCCGACGAAGGGCCGCACGAAGATGGACCTGCTCGACGAGCTGAACACGTACCTGCTCGAGCAGAACCGGCTCGGCCACAACGTGGTGATCGTCATTGACGAGGCGCAGAACCTCTCGTTCGGGGTGCTCGAGCAGATCCGGATGCTGTCGAATCTCGAGACGGAGAAGGAGAAGCTGCTGCAGATCGTGCTGGTCGGGCAGCCGGAGCTCAGGCGCAAGCTGGCCTCGCCCCGGCTGCGGCAGTTGAGCCAGCGCATCACGGTGCGCTACCACCTGACCCCGCTGAGCCGCGAGGACGTGCGGAATTATGTCTATTACCGGCTCCGGGTGGCGGGCTCGCGCGGGGACATCGTGTTCACGCGCGGGGCGCTCGATGAGATTCGGTACGTCTCGGGCGGCGTGCCCCGGCTCATCAACGTGGTGTGCGACCGGGCGCTGATGGGTGGCTACGTGAGGGGCACGCGCCGGATCACGCGCGCGATGGTGTGCGAAGCGGCCACGGAGGCGACGGAACGCCGGAGCACCGGGGCGCTTGCGACGTTCTTCTCGATGCGGCTAAGCGTGCCGCGGGTGGCGATGGCCGTGCTCTGGATGATCCCGCTCGCGGCGGTCGCGACGCTGGGCGCGGTCGGGGTGGCGCGGGCGCGTATCGCGCGCATCGAGGACCCGGCGCAGATGGCCCGCGTCGCGCAGGCGCCGGACGGGCCGCAGCTCGCCGTGCCCGAGACGGCCGAGCCGCCGGAGGTAGCGCCGGAGGCCCCGGCACCGCCCGATCCACCTTCCTTAGCGGCCTCGGGGCAGGATGACGAGTCGCCCGAGCCGACAGAGGCGCGGAGCACGTCGAGCATTGCGCGCTTGATGCGCGAGGAGGGAGCCGGGACGAGCCTGGGTGCGCCGCTGAGCAGCGTGCGCACGACGCTGCCGCTGCGTGCGCGGTACGCGAAACCGGACATTGATTTCGTGCCGCCGGCGCAGAACTTCACGCCGGCCACGGTGGCCGATGCGGCCTTTGCGGGCGTGGCCGAGCCGGTCGTGCAGTTGTTGATGCACTGGAAGGTGCCGGCTGCGGAGGCGGCGCAGATCCGCCGCGACTGGCTCGGGCACTCGGAGGTGGACCTGGCAGCGATCTCGCAGACGTGCCGGATGGGCGTGGCGCAGGTGCCGTGCTCGTTCGAGGAGCTGCTCGCCTACGACCTGCCGGCGGTCATCGCGGTCAAGCACGGCGAGTCGCAGCCGCGCTACATCACGCTGTTCTCGATCAAGAAAGAGACCGCCACGGTGTTCATCAAGAGCAAGCGGGTGGTGGTCAACCTCTCGTCGGTGCGGGAGCTCTACGCCGGCACGGCGATCTTTTTCACCTCGGATACGTTCGTCAGCGCGACGAGGCTGAACGCGGACAGCGGGCTGAGCCTCGACGTGCGCAAGCTGCAGGACTATCTCAAGGCGCTCCACTACTTCACGGGGAACGCCACCGGCTGGTACACGCCCGATACGGAGTCGGCGGTACTCAAGTTCCAGTCGGAGAACGGGCTTAGGCCGACGGGCGAGGCGGACCTGGCGACGAAGCTGCGGCTTTACACGCTGGGGCCGCCGGAAGGGATCCCGCATTTGAAGCAGTGACGCGGGGGCGCCTACGCGGAGGCGCCTACGCGGAGGCGCTCAAGCACAGGCGCCGACTTCGGACCGGTCTGGGAGGGCTGCCGATGAGCTCGATCATGGACAACCTGAGGGCGCTCCAGGGGGAGCGTAGCGGGCCCGGGCCGCCGGGCAGCCCGGAGCACAGCCCGGCCACGGGGCCGGGGGCTGTTGTGCCGGCGCCTGTTGCGGCGCGGGCGAGGCGCCGCCGGCGCAGCGGGCCGGTGCTCGGCGCGCTGGTTGCCATTGCGGCGGTGAGCGGGGTGCTTGTGGCGATCACGGTCGGGAGGCCGTTGCGCGGGGGCGAAACCTCGATAGCGGCCGCGCCCGGCGGGCCCTCGAGCGCGGAGCCGGTGCAACCCGTCGGGAACCCGCCGAAGGTGACGGCGAAGGTAACGGCGAAGGTAACGGCAAGTGACGCGGGGGGTGACGCGGCGGACGATGCGGCCGCCGGGACGGATGAAAGCGGGGCGCCCGACGTTGACGTTGCCACGGCCGCCGAGCCTGAGGCAGCACCTGAGACAGCCGAGGACGCAGAGGAAGCGCCTGCCGACGAGGCTTTGGTCGAACCGGTCGAGGTCGCCCGTGCCGAGCCCCTCGAGGAGACACCTGCGGAACCGGTTGAGGAGACACCCGCAGAACCGGTCGAGGTTGCGCGTGCGGAGCCGGTCGAGGAGGTTGCCTCCGAGCCGGAGGAGGTTGCCTCCGAGCCGGAGGAGGTCGCCTCCGAGCCGGAGGAGGTGGCCGCTGAGCCGGTCGAAGAAGTGGCCGCGGAGCCGGTCGAAGAAGTGGTTGCCGAGCCGGTTGAGGAAGTGGCGCCTGCGGCGCCGGTGCGCGTGCTCACGCGGGCCGAGGACGAGGCAAACAAGGCAGCCATTCGCGGGCTGAAGGTGATGGCCGTCTTTGGTGACGAGCGTGGCATCGGCGTGTACACCTCGGGTGGAGAGCTGCGCCGGGGCGGCCGATTCAAGGGGATGGACATCACGCAGGTGACGCTCAAGTACGTGGTTTTTGAGTGTGGGAACAAGCGTTATAAGTGGATGCTTCGTCGCTAGCGAGGACGAGGCGCTTCCCCGCCGAGCGCCGGCGCGCGTGCCGGGCACGGGGTATTGTGCTATACTGGGTGTGCATCGACAGCACGAGGAGTCGTAACTGATGGATGAGAGATCCAACCGCCGGCTGTTGCTCCTGATCGCCGGTCTGGTTCTGGTGTTGGTGGCGGTCTCGACGCTGACGCTCAAGCAGTTCGCCCGCGATATTGACGAGCTGATCCGCTGGTCCCTGCTGCTCGGGGTGTCGTTCAACGTCGTGATGCTGCTCTTCACGGCGCTGATCGTTGTGGGGCACTTCGAGCCGCGGCCGGTGGCGAGGTGCGTCGCGCTCGTGCTGGGCTGCAAGGTGATCGAGACGGTGCTGACGGCCTCGGGTTTCGTGCTGACGGGGAACGCCGAGAGTTTCGGCAAGGGCCTGGTCGCGGCGGGGCTCGGAAGCCCGTTGGCGTCGGTGCTGCACGTGATCGGCGCGTTGGTCGTTGCGCAGGTGCTGCGCGACATGGTGATGGGCCGCCGGCTCGGGCTCGAGGCGCCGCCCAAGCCCGACACGGCGGCGCTTGAGCGGGCCGCGCTGGGGCTATTGGAGCAGACGGAGGACGAGGACGAGGTTGAGGACGAGGTTCAGGTCGAGGTCGAGGACGAGGACGAGGTTGAGGTAGAGGACGGGGACGAGCTCGACCGCGTGGTTGCCGCCGTAGCGCCTGCGACGGCGGACCTCGAGGCAATGCCCGACTTGCCGTCGCTGGAACCGAGTGCTGAGGAAGAGGCCGTCGTGGAGCAGGTCACGGTGCCCGAGGAAGTGGCGGCATCCGAGGAAGTGGCGGCGCCCGAGGAAATGGCTGTGCCCGAAGAGGCGACAGCGGAGGAGCCGCTTGTTGAGGTCTCGGCCGCTGAGGCACCGGCCGCCGAGGCACCGGCCGCCGAGGCGCCGAGCGCTGAGGCGGCGGACGGCGGGCCGGCCGAGATTCGCCTGAGTGTTGGAGAGGTTCTGGGTTGCTTTCGCCCCGAGGACGTGGCGCTGACCGCGAGCGAAGTGGTGCAGGAGCGGGGCGGCGACGACGTGGTGCGTGTGCCGCTCGACGTGGTGGTGCCGCAGTTGGCGACAGGCGTCGTGCGGGTGGCGCCCGAGCTGATCATGACCCAGTTGCCGCGGAGCGCGTTCAGCCGGTCGGCTGAGGAGATCGCAAGCAAGTTGTGGCGGGGCAAGGTCGAGCTGCCCCTCGAGCGGGTCGTGGCCCAGGTGCCGTCGGACGCGATGGTCAGAGCGTACGAGGCCGAGCAGGCCGGGGCCGACGAGTTCCCTGATCCGTTCATGGACACGCTTGCGTCGCCGGAGGCGGTGGCCGCCGGAGCCGGCGAGGAGCGCGAGGAGGCACCGGTCGAAGCGGCACAAGTGACCCCGGCCGCGGAGCCGGCGCCAGGCGCTGCTGCGGTGACGGGCGGAGCGCCTTCACCGGGCGCGCCGTCCGGCGTGCTGAGCGTGAACGTGGAATACATCGTGGCTCAGTTTCCCGAGAACGCGATGGCGATGGCCATCGAGGACATCGAGTCGAAGCTCGATCCGCCCGGTAAGCTGCAGGTCTACGTCGAAGACGTGCTGCCGCAGCTTGCCGAGGGGCACGTGGCCGTGGACGTGCGGCCGCTGCTCGAGCAGCTTCCGGCCGGAGCGACGGCGATGAGCTGGGAGGAAATCGCGGCAGCACTCCCGGAGGGCAAGGTCGAGCTGCCGCTAGAGGCTGTTGTGGGCCAGCTTCCGGCCGACGCGCTAGCGCCGGGTGCCGCCCAGCATGAACAGGCTGCGGCCGAAGAGATCCCCGAACCGTTTGAGGAGGTCGCCGCTGGGCCGGTTGAGGCCGCCGGGCCGGCGCCGGCCCACCCGGTGGCGGAGGCACCGCTGCAACCGGGACCCGGGGAGGTGCCCGAGGCTGCGGCGGAGGCGCCCGAGGCTGCGGAGGCCGTGGAGATCGGGTGGGGCGATCTGCTGCCGCAGTTCCCTGCCGATGCGTTCTCGGTCAGCCGGGGACAGCTCGCAACGGCGCTCGAGGGCAAGGTGGCCCGGATCGATGTGAACCTGGTTCGGGCCCAGATCGGGGACGGTGGCGTCACGGTCCCGTGCGGCTATGTGCTTGCGCAGTTCCCAGGCGAGTACCTGGAGCTGTCGGTCGAGCAGATTGCCGAGCGGGTGCCGGGTGGCCGCTTCGAGATCCCGCTGGCGTCGGTGGTCGAGCAGCTTTCGCCCGAGGACCTGGCCTTGCCTACGGAGCAAGTGGTGCAGGAGTCGGCCGAGGAGATCCCGACGGTCTTTGCCGAGGTCGGCGCCGAAGCGGCGGCCGGTGGTGAGGCCGCGGAGGTCGAGGAGCCGGTGGGAGCGCCAGGGGCGGAGTCGGAACCGGACACCGAGAAGATGCGTCCCGAGGAGCTCCCCGTGCCAGCAGCGGGGTCCGAGCTCACGCAGGAGGATGTCGCGCAGCTCGAGAGCCTGCTCGCGGGCCAGCGCCGGGAGGGGGTCGAGCGTGAGGGCGAGTTCATTGACGAGCTGTTCGGCTTGGACCAGGCCGACGAGGTGCTCGGCGCGGCGGCCCCCGCTGCCGAGCCGGGCGTTGTTGATAAAGAGGCCGAGGCGGCGGCGGGACGCGTGGCCGGGGCGGCGGGCGATAGCGAGGCGTTCCGCGAGGTGCTGGAGGGCTACTCGCAGTATCACATCGAGGACGGGGGCGCCTACCTCGAGGAGGGCCGGCTGGTGCTGGCGTTCGTGCCGCCCGAGATCAGCGGCGAAAAGCTGGCGCACGAACTCCCGCCGCGGCTCGATGCGCTCGCCGGCTTGGCCGAGCAGCTTGGCTGCGGCGCGCTCAAGGGCGCCGTGCTCGCGGTGGGCAAAGGCGTGATCGTGTGCCAGTGGGTGCCGATGGAGACGGGCCGGGGCCTGGTGGTGATGGCCACGACCGAGAAGCAGGCGGCGGGCATCGTGCACTTGAGGGCCCAGCGCGATACGGAGCTTCTGAGCCGGCTCTCGACCGGGTTCGGGTTCGCGCTCGAGGCCGCCGGGGACAGGCCGCTCGAGCTCGAGCCCGAGGCGTGCGAAGTCGAGCGGCTCGACGGTCACCCGTACGACGAGATCGAGGGGCTGCTGGGCGCCTACGAGGTCAGGACGGTGGCGCGGCTGCGGTTTGCCTCGGGCGCGCGCTGGGTGCTGGCGTCGTGTGTGGACCTCGACGAGCATGGCCGCTCGGGGGGCGCGCCTTCGACAGGTCCGGGGCAGTCGTGCTACAATCCGGACACGTTGGTGCAGTTGCCCGAGGCGCTTCGGCTCGGGCAGGTGCGGTCGGTGCTGGCGATGGCGGAGCGCAACATCATCACGGTGAACGCGCCGCCGGCGGGCGACGGGGCGGGCCTGATCTGCGTCTTCCCCGGGCAGTTCCGCGAGGGGTTGCTGAAGATGAAAGCGGCGAGGGCCTCGGCGCTGTTGTCGGGGGCGTAGGCGCACCGGGGGGCGTAGGCGGACCGGACGGCGGTCGGATCCCCGAGAGGGCCGGCGGCCGGAGGCGGTGGCGCTCCCCCCGCGCGCGGCGAGGGGCCGTTCCGCGGCATGGCTCAGTCCGCGCGAAGGCGGCGCCAGCAGCGCGGCAATGACCGGCCAAGCGAAAACCCACCTTTCTCCTCAACTCGCCTTTCTCAATTCCGATAATCCCTGGTGAGCCCCTTGTATCCCTGGGCCGCGACGAGGGCCTGGACAAGCGTGGCCGAGCGCAGGGCCGCACCGCGCGCGCCGCCCACGGCCGCGCGGACCTTGCCGTTGGGCCAAGCTGAGGAGAAGCGCGAAGAGTGATGGAGCCGGCGTTCTCCACCGAGGAGATTGGCCAACTCAAGCGTGCCGCGCAGATGTTCGAGATGATCCTCGAATCGGGCGCGGAGACTCACGAGGCGTACGAGACTCTCAAGGACGTCTACAGCAAGCTGCGCATGGACGAGGAGTTCAAGCGCGTGACGGCGCGGTTCGCCGACTATCTCCTCGTGCGGGAGGACCGCGGCGGCGGCATTGCGCAGTTGAGCGAGCTTGCCCGGCGCTACCCGGACGAGTCGCAGTGGCGCGAGCGGCTCGTGGCGCTCGGTGCGGTGCCGCCGGCGTCCGACTCATCGGCCGCGGAGCGCGACCTGGCAGGCGCGGTGGGCGAGGCGAAGGAGATCCTCGCGGGGTTCGACGGCCCGGCGGGGCCATCGGCGTCAGATGGGCCGGCGGGCGGACAGGCGGTCCGGCGGGCGACAACCAAGGCCGCCATCGAGGGGGTGGACGACCCGGAGAAAGAATTCCAGAAGTCGCTCCGGCTTGGGGAGATGCTCGTCGAGCGGGGCGTGATTACGCGCGACAACGTCGAGACGGCGCTGGCGCACCAGCGCGAGACCGGAAAGGCCTTCGGCACGGCGCTCGTCGAGCTGGAGTACGCCACGGAGGCCGATGTGGTCAACTGCCTCGCGCTGCAGGCCGGCGTTCCTTACCTGCCGCTGGGGTTCTACGAAGTCCAGCCGGAGGTGGCGGCGCTGTTGCCCGGGTGGTTCGCCAAGCGCCACCGGGTCGTGCCAGTGGACGTCATTGCCACGAGCGTGGTGGTGACGATCGCCAGCCCGCTCAATCCGGAGACCAAGCGGGAGCTTGAGTCGCTCCTCGGCGGGCGCAAGGTGAACTACTACATCAGCGTGCAACGCGAGATCGAGGAGCGGCTCGCGCAGTTGTATCCGGAGCCCTGAGGAGCCCGGGCGGTCACAAGGAGACAGGACGGATGGCCACGGTATCGTTGAGAGACCGGCTGCTGCAGATTCTGATTGACGGGCACGTGATCACGGGCGAGCAGCTCGAGCACGCGCTCTCGATCCAGAAGGAGCGCGGCGGGCGACTGAGTGAGATCCTGGCCGCGGAGGGCTACATCACCGAGTCGGAGCTGATGGTGACGCTGAGCGAGCACCTGGGTATTCCGCCGATCAACCTGGCCAAGATCAACATCCCCGAGAACGTGGTGGGCTTGATCAGCAAGCAGCTCGCCCGCTTCTACCAGGTGGTGCCGATCTCGCGGATGGGCAACACCCTGACGGTCGCGATGGCGGACCCGCTCAACGTGTTCGCGCTCGACGACCTCAAGCTCATGACGGGCATGGACGTGCAGCCCGTGATCAGCAATCCGGGCGACGTGGCCGAGAAGCTGCAGGAGATCTACACGCCGACGGCCGAGCTCGACACGCTGCTCGGCGACCAGCGTCTGGCCCAGGAAGTCGAGATCGCCGAGCAGGAGCTGGAGGAGGAGATCGACGTCGAGGCCCTGGTCGAGGCGACGGGCGACACCTCGATCATCAAGATCGTCAACGTGATCCTGGTGCAGGCGATCCAGGAGGGGGCGAGCGACGTGCACATCGAGCCGTTCGAGAAGGAGACGAAGGTGCGCTATCGCATTGACGGGGTGCTCTACGAGCGGACGGCCCCGCCGAGGCATATGCACCCGGCGCTGGTGTCGCGCATCAAGATCATGGCGAACCTCGATATCGCCGAGCGCCGCCGTCCGCAGGACGGGCGTTTCAGGATCAAGCTGATGGGCCGGGAGGTGGACTTCCGGCTCTCGGTGCTGCCGGTCGCCTTCGGGGAGAAGGCCGTGATGCGCATTCTGGACAAGAGCGCGCTGATGCTCGACATGGCGGACCTCGGGTTCAACGAGGAGCCGCTTCGGCGCTTCCGGGAGGCGATCGCCCGCCCGTACGGGATGATCTTAGTGACAGGCCCAACGGGCAGCGGCAAGACGACGACGTTGTACTCAGCGCTGAACGAGATCAACAAGCCCGACGTGAACATCGTCACGATCGAGGACCCGGTCGAGTACCAGTTGCACGGGGTCAACCAGATACAGACGAACGCCGAGATCGGGCTGACTTTCGCCGCGGGGCTGCGCTCGATCCTGCGCCAGGATCCGGACGTGGTGATGGTGGGCGAGATCCGCGACTCGGAGACGGCCGACATCGCGGTGAAGGCCGCGCTGACGGGGCACCTGGTGCTCTCGACACTGCACACCAACGATGCGGCAAGCGCGATGACGCGGCTTTTCGATATGGGGGTGGAGCCGTTCCTGATCTCGTCATCGGTGCTGTTGGTGCTCGCGCAGCGGCTGGTGCGGCGTGTCTGCAGGCATTGCAAGCAGGAGGTGGAGATCGACGCGGAGGCGCTGCAGGAAGCGCAGGTCCGGTGGCCCGAGGGGGAGCCGCCGCCAACGTTCTGGCAGGGCAAGGGCTGCTCGAACTGCAGCGGCTCCGGCTACGCGGGGCGCTGCTCGGTGGTCGAGGTACAGCGGGTGACCGAGGAGATGCGCAACCTGGTGATCAAACACGCGAGCGCCGCGGAGATCAAAGCGGCGGCGATCGCCGACGGGATGTGGACGATGCGCATGGACGCGATCGACAAGGCGACGCAGGGGATCACGACGTTCGAGGAGGTGCTCCGGGTGACTGCGCCCGATGAGCACGCGCGCGCCGCGGCGGGCGGGGGCCCAGGCGGCGTTGACCGAGGCAGCAAGGAGACATAGCGATGGCTACTTTCCGCTACGTAGCAAAGGACCCGGGCGGCGCGACCCGGACGGGGCAGCTCGAGGGCGAGACCGAGCTGGCGGTGGTGCAGCAGTTGCGCAAGCAGGGGCTGACCATCCTCTCGGTTGACCTCGACGAGACGGGGGGGCAGCGCAAGAAGCGGCGCCGACGGCGGGTCAAGTCGAATGACCTGGTGATCTTCAGCCGCCAGCTCGCCACGATGGTGGACGCCGGGCTGCCGCTGATCCAGGCGCTCGATGCGCTCCACGAGCAAACGGACCACATGGGTTTCAAGGCCGTGATCGGTGAGCTGATCGCCGCGATCGAGCAGGGGGCGAGCTTCAGCGAGGCGCTCGCGCAGCATCCGAAGGTGTTCTCGGGCCTGTTCGTCAACATGGTGCGCGCGGGCGAGACGAGCGGCACGCTCTCGGAGATTCTCGACCGGGTCGCCGGCTACCTGGAGGCGAGCGCGGCGCTGCGCCGCAAGGTCAAGTCGGCGGTGATCTACCCGGCGGTGGTCTCGACCATGGCGGTGGCGATCACGATCCTGCTGATGGTCAAGGTGATCCCGGTGTTCGAGGACATCTACGAGAGCTTCGACTCGGCGCTGCCGCTGCCGACGCAGATGCTGCTGGCGGTGAGCACGTTCATGCGTCGCTACTTCTTCCTGGGGATCGGCGCGGTGGTCGCGGCGGTGATCGGTCTGAAGATGTGGATCAAGACCGAGTCGGGCCGGTTCCGTTTCGATCGGTTCAAGTTCCGGCTGCCCGTGTTCGGCGAGCTGAACAAGAAGATCAGCGTGTCGCGCTTTGCGCGCACGCTCGGCGTGCTCGTGCGCAGCGGCGTGCCGATCCTGAGCTCGCTCGACATCGTGGGCAAGACCGCGGGCAACAAGGTGATCGAGGCCGCGGTGGGCGAGGCGGTCGAGGAGATCAAGCGCGGCGAGAACATCGCCGAGCCGTTGGCCGCCAGCCAGGTGTTTCCGCCGATGGTGACGCGCATGATCAGCGTGGGCGAGCAATCGGGCAAGCTGGATGTGATGCTCGAGAAGATCTCGGATTTCTATGATGACCAGGTCAACGCGATGGTCGCCGGGCTCACGTCGCTCATCGAGCCGCTGCTGATCGCGTTTCTGGGGATCGTCATCGGCGGGATCGTCATCTGCATGTTTCTGCCGTTGTTCAAGCTCTCGACAATCGTGGCGAAGTAAGGGCTCCGGACTGTGGCACACGCGCAGCAGAGGTTCGCCGACGAGGAGCGCTCGGCCTTGCGGCCGCTGATGGTGTCGCGGCTGCTGTTGGCGACGCTGTTCCTGGTGGCGAGCATCGTGAGCGGCGGGCGGCACTACCCGTTCTATCTCGGGATCGGGCTGTTCTTCCTGGTCACGGCGCTGTCGCTGGTGCGCGGGCGGCGGCGGGCGCTGGCACGGCTGCTGCTGGTGGGACAGATTGCGGTGGACCTGGTCGTGATCACGGCGCTGGCAACGTTCGAGCGCTACGGCGGCGGGCTGCTGGTGTTTCTGTACCTGGTGCCGATCATCTCTGCGAGCCTGCTTTTCGGCCGGCGCATCGGGCTGCTCGTGGCCGGCCTCTCGGGCGCCGGGTACGCGGCGGTCGTGGTGGCGAGCACGGTGGCGCTCGCGCCCGACGAGCGGCCTGCCAGCGCGGCGCAGTGTGCCTACTGGGCGGGCATGACGCTGGTGGTGTTTGTGGCGGTGGGCATCCTGGTGCGGCAACTCGTCGAGCACATCCGCCAGCGCGGCCGGGAACTGAGCCGGTTGCGGTCGCTGCACGATGTCATCTTGGTCAATATGAACAGCGGGCTGGTCACGACGGACCCGGACAACCGGGTCATCTACGCCAACCCGGCCGCTGAGGCGATGCTGGGCCGGCCGGGCGCCTCGCTTGTGGGCCAGCACATTGGGCGATTTTTCGCCTACGAGGGCGAGGGCGAGCCGCTGCCGTTCGATCCGCCCGCGGCGCACGTGGCGCGCGGGCAACTCGAGGCGGCGGAGCTCGTCGGGCTGACCGAGGCGGGCGATCAGGTGCCGATCGGCTACAACCTCTCGTTGATCCCGAGTGAGGGCGGCGAGGGGCACGCAGGCAAGATCATGCTGTTTACGGACCTGACCGAGGTCAAGCGGCTCGAACGGCGCCTGCGCCAGGCCGACCGGCTGCGGGCGGTCGGGGAGCTGGCGGCGAGCATCGCGCACGAGATCCGCAACCCGCTCGCGTCGATCGCCAGCTCGATCGAGATGTTGAGCGAGTCGGCGTCGCTCGACGAGGGGGAGCAGAAGCTGCTGGGCATCATCTTGAAGGAGTCCGGTCGGCTCAACCACATCATCGAGGAGTTTCTTGCCTACGCGCGCGAGCGGGCGCCGGAGGTGGCGCCGCACAGCATCGGCACGATCCTCGAGGAGGTGGTCATGCTGTTTCGCAACACGGCGGCGGCGCGGGGCACGGTGATCGAGGTGTGCGCGCCCGACGAGGCGCCGCGGGTGCTGGCCGATGAGGGCCAGCTCAAGCAGGTGTTTTTCAACCTGCTGCGAAACGCTACCGATGCGATGCCGGGCGGTGGTAGGATTCAGATCGATATCGAGCCGGGCGCGCCCGGGGCGGACGAACTCTGCGTGCGGGTGCGCGATACGGGCTGTGGGATGCCGCGCGAGATGCTCGAGCACGTGTTCGACCCCTTCTACAGCACGAAGGGGCAGGGGGTCGGGATCGGCCTGGCGACGGCGGAGAAGATCGTGCGCGCGCACGCCGGCACGATCTCCGTCGAGAGCGCGCCGGGCGGCGGGACGACGTTTGCGATCACGCTGCCGTGCGCGGTGCCTGCGGCGGCCGGACTCGATGTGCCGGTAGGGGGACGGTGATGAGCACGATTTTGGTCGTTGACGACGAGCTGAGCATGCTCGAGGTGCTCTCGGAGATGCTCTCGCGCGAGGGCTACGTGGTCGTGACCACCCCGAGCACG
>Ga0180432_10000851_pt1 | contig 49454 bp, 52 predicted proteins | sample SS_ome_10_FD_132414 | JGI IMG/M metagenome (GOLD analysis project Ga0180432, IMG submission 132414) | Hypersaline lake sediment archaeal communities from the Salton Sea, California, USA - SS_1_MS_2 metaG | ecosystem: Environmental > Aquatic > Non-marine Saline and Alkaline > Hypersaline >...
GCGCTCAGACTGGGTTGCGAGCTGATCTGGGCCCTGATGATCGGGCCGCTACCGCTCAGCTTACTGGATCGTCCCCTCCCCCTGGCGTCGGAGAACACGCTATGAAACTGGGGACGAGCCAGGGATTGTCCGCCTCCGCAATCATGCGGATGCGGGCGCTCCTTGAGCTTGCCGCGACGATGGTCCCTGGATTATGATCGTGGCGTGCAGCTTGCCCGTTCTCGGAGGCGCCGTCGCAGTGATCGACGTTTTCATTATCCTCGGGCTTTTCCTGTCCGTGCTGTACGGCTACTTGCGGGGGGCGCTTTACCACTTGCTTGGCCTGTTGGCGATGGTCACGGCCTATGCGGGCAGCGCGGCGTTCGGCGAGGGCCTTGGCGGCTGCATCGCCCGGCACTGGGGGACATCGGCCAGCGGGGGATACGTGGCGGCCCGAGTGATCACCGGAATCCTGATCTACGTCTCTCTGAAGATCGGCGCCGGCGTGGCCAACCGCAGGCTGGGCAAGACGGAACTGGGCGTCACGCGCCGCTGGAACCGGCACCTCGGTGCCGCCTGCGGCCTGCTCTGGGGCGTGGGAGTGGCGCTTGTGGTGCTCTTCGTCCTGGACAGCGTGGCAAGGGCCCTGCCCGAGGACTCGAACGCATTCCTCAACGCGGCCAGGCAGTCGAAGTTCCGCCGCCTGGTGTCGGGCATCAATCCCGCCGACCGGCTGCTTCTGACGGACGGGCTTAGCCTGCTCCGGCGGGCGCGGGACGACCCGCAGGCGTTCAGGCGGCTGGCGGATACCCCGCAGGTGAGAGAGATCCTGGAGGAACCCGCCATAAGGAATGTCCTCGACGACCAGGGACTGCGAACCGCCATGGAGAGCAAGGATCTGGCGGCGATCCTGAACAACGAGAACCTGCGGGCTTTGCTCGGCGACAGGGACCTGATGCGGCGCCTGGTCTCGCCGGAGACGCGCGCCGCATTGCGGGAGGCGATGAAGGCGGGCGCGGAAGGGCAGGGCGAGGCGCCCCCGCCGTGAGCGACGGCTCCGCTCAACGCAGGCCGGTCTTCTGACGCACCTCTTCCATGGTCTGCTCTGCGATGGGTCGGCATGTGGCCGCGCCGTCCGCCATGATTTCGTGGACGCGGCCCGGCTCGGCAACGAGCTCCGCATAACATTCCCGGACGGGCGCGAGTTCGGCGTCCATGTTCTCCGCCAGGCACTTCTTGCACTCGATGCACCCGATGCCGGCCGAACGGCATCCCTCCGCCGCCCACTCGACCTGGTCGGCCGGCGAGAAGGCGCGGTGCATCGTGAAGATGTTGCATAGCTCTGGCGTGCCGGGATCGGTCAGCCTGATGCGCGCCGGGTCGGTGGCCGCCGTCCTCAGCTTGTCCCAGATTTCCTCCGCCCCGTCGAGCAGGGAGACGTAGTTGTCCAGGCTCTTGCTCATCTTGTCCTTGCCGTCGAGGCCCATCAGGCGCGGCACGTCGCTGAACAGGGGGCCCGGCTCGGGGAACGTGTCCCCGAAGCGGCTGTTGAAGCGGCGCGCCACCTCCCGGGCGAACTCCAGGTGCTGGACCTGGTCTTCGCCCACCGGCACCACCTCGGCCTTGTAGAGCAGGATGTCCGCTGCCATCAGAACGGGGTAGGCGAACAGGCCGGCGTTGACGTGCCCCGCCACCCTGTCGCTCTTCTCCTTGAACTGCGTCATGCGGCTCAGGTCCCCCATGGCGGCGCAGTTCATCAGCGTCCAGCACAGCTCGGCGACCTCGGGCACGTGGCTCTGCACGAACAGACGGCATCGTTCCGGGTCCAAGCCGGCGGCTACTTCCATGGCGAAGGTCTCGACCACGCGCCTGCGCATCTCCTCCGGGTCGTAAGGCACGGTCATCGCGTGCAGGTCCACGACGCAGAAGATGCAGTCATAGTCGTCCAGCATGTTGGCCCAGTTACGGATGGCGCCGACGTAGTTGCCGACGTGGACGACTCCGCTGGGCTGGATGCCGCTGAAAACCTTCTGCTTCGCTCCGACGGTTTCTTGCGAGCAGCCGGATTCGGTCATTTTTGATGCTCCCGAGGTTTGCTTTCTTCAAATGAAAAAACCCCGCAGCTTCTCACCTGAGGCCCCGGGGCTGGTTTCTCTCGATCGGCTGGAAGACAAAACCGTTCCCGCCTCAAGCCGCTGGCCAACGCCAGCGCCAGGCGCGCCACCACACGACGAAACACGCTGCGGAATGGTCTTCTCGCCCGATCATGGCGGCGGGATTATACAGCCGCGCCCGTCACGTGTCAAACCGGACAATGGCTGGGCAGCCCGACAGGCAAGCTGCAGAGGCGCCGACGATCACCGCCGCCTCAACGGTCCTCTCGCAGCTCACGCGCAATCTCAGCAAGCTCACGGGCGTTGATCTGCTCTATGCTCTTCCCCCGTTCGTCGATCTTCTCATTGAACTTCAGGGCGGTGTCGACCATCCGTCCATGGGTGTCCTGGGAGCCGCCGTAGAGCCAGAAGTTCGCGCCGCGCGTGACACGCAACTCCTCTCGGCGGCCATCCAGGCCGACGCCCAGAAGGCCCCGTAGATTGAGAGGTTTCTCGTCGAACCGAAGGCCGGTCATCTGCGCTCCCGCTGCTCAACCCAACCAGTATGGTAGCCCTGTGCCAGGCCGGTGTCAAAGCCGCGCTTTATAGCTGGCGGAAGTAATATATCTGTCGGGCCACTTCCTCGAACCCCAAGGAAGGGTACAACTTGCGCCCCTTGGCGTTCTGCTCGAGCGTCTCGATTCGCGCGTACTTCAGGCCGCACCGCCGGAAGTGGTCCAGTGCCTCCTGCAACAGCATCCTGCCGATGCCGCAGCCTTGATGGTCCATGGCAACGGCCACGTTGGCCACGTGCCCTATGGAGGCGTTTCTGTACGCGCGGGTGGCGACATAGCCCACGACGCTCCCGTCCACTTCCGCAACAAGCGTATGCTTCGGATGGTGCCGAAGGTCGTAGTCAATTCCACTGCACTTGCGTTCCTGCCAGGTGGTGCCGGTGACCGAGCCGAACCGGTCCTCAATGTTGCTGTCCACGCAGAACCCGCCGAAGCTCTCTCTCGTGATGCGCAGCACGGCATCCCGGTCCCGCTTCCTGTATTTGCGTACCCTGATTTCCGGCACCGCCTCACTCCTCGCCCGACGTCCCCGCTTCCCCTGATTGCTCCGTGGCTGCGCCGGCGGGCTCAGGAGCCGCTTCTCCCGTGTCCGCCACTATGTCGAACCGACGCGTCTTGGGGTTCCAGCGCAGCTTCTGCTTGTTGGCTTGGTACCACTCCTCCCATCGCCGCATCGCACGATCACGCCGCAGCGGCTCCCCGTCGGCGTCAAAGCCGAAGTACTCCCCGAACCCCTTGCGCAGCAGCTGCACCCCCGTCTCGCGCACGCCCTTGTCCTTGTCGCGCAGTGCCGCTATGAACACTTCCGCCACCTTGTGCGTCGGCGGGGCGATCACCGTGCAGCACCGCAGCGCGCCCTCGCGCACGAGCGGATCGGGATCCTCGCCGAGGACCTCCTTCAGCGTCTCCAACGCGGCGACGCCCTGAAGGACCGCCAGCGTGTGCAGCGCGTCGTAGCGTACTTCCGGCTCTTCGGCCTTCAACACCTCGCGCACGGCCGGCAGGGCATCCGCGTATTTCTTCGTCTGTATGAGGCGCAGGCTCCAGCCTCGGACCAGGGGACTGCCGTCCTGCAGCTTCGCCACTACCTGATGGCGCACCTCCGGCCGGTTGAACCAGCGTCCGAGGTGCCACACGGCGACCGCACGCACAAGGGGCGTCGGATCGTCGAGCCGCCCTGTGATGGCACCCAGGGCCCTGTCGCCTCCGATGCTGCTCAGAGCTGCTATGGACCAGTAGCGCACCCTTGCGACCTCGTGTTCCGTTGCCGCCACCAGCGCCGGCAGTGCAGCCTCCCTCATCTGGGCCAGCCTGCGCGAGGCAGCCATGCCGCTGTAGTCGTCCTGGGCCATCTGCTCGACCAACTCGGGGATAGTCTCGGCCCGGGTCTCCACCGGCTGGTCCGGCGGCTCCTCCTGACAGTGGACATACGGCGCCCCAAGCAGGCAGAGGAACGCCGCCGTCGCGAGGAAGGTCCTTTGCGCCATACCCATCTCAGTCGTCTCGCCTTATAACCACCTTCTCGCCGGCCGCGTGGCTCCTGAGTGCTTCCCAGCCGTGCATCCGACCCACCGGGTTGACGGGCGAGGCGGGCACAATCTCCTCGTCCGACGGGCTCATTGGAGTCCGGCCGTAGAACATGCAGAAACAGCTTCCTGCGGGCCAGTAAGCCAGGTCCCCCTTGCTGACCCTCTGCCGCGCGTTCTCCTCGTCCGCGTGCACCGGTATGTCAAAGTAGATCTCGTCGCCCCATTGCCTGGCCGTCGATTCGATGGGCAAAGCGTCCAGTATCAAGCGCACGGTCTCCGGCGCGCTCTCCTCAGTCAGTTCGGCTTTGAACTCCTCTTCCCCCACCTGGATGATGATCGCAGCCATTGCGCTTTCCGCCCCCTGGGCAAATGGAATCCGCGACACCGCCTTTATACCGAATAGCAGGGGTGCTCTTCAATTCGGAACGCCCCCCAAAACAGAAGCACCCCCGGGAGCAACCGGGGGTGCATGGTGAATCCGTCGCGCCGACGTGTCAGCCCAACATGCCGCGGGCCAGGTCCACGGCGGACGCCGCGTCCGGGGCATACCCGTCGGCCCCGATCTCGTCCGCGTAATCCTGCGTGATGGGCGCTCCGCCGATCAGAACCTTCACGTCGAGGCCGGCTTCCTTCACTGCCTCGATCACCGTGGCCATCTGGGGCATCGTGGTGGTCAGCAACGCAGACAGGCCCAGGAGCTCGGCGCCGTTCTCCTGGACCAGCTCGATGAATCGCTCCGCTGACACGTCTATGCCGGCGTCAATGACCTGCAACCCTCCGCCTTTGAGCATCATGCCAACGAGGTTCTTACCGATGTCGTGCAAGTCGCCTTTCACCGTCCCGATGACGATGGCACCGGCGGGCTTGACGCCGCTCTCGGCAAGCAGGGGCTCCAGGATCTCCATGCCGGCGTTCATGGCGCGGGCCGCGATGAGCACCTCCGGCACGTAGAACTCGTTGTTCTTGAACCTGACACCGACCACGTCCATCCCCGCGACCAGGCCCTCGTTGAGAATCTGCTCGGCAGAAGCGCCTTCATCTACGGCCTGCTGGACAAGCGCCAGCACCGTGTCCCGATCGCCCTTGATCAGGGCTTCAGCAATTGCCTGCATGTCGGCCATCGCGGGCCTCCATCATCCAGTGTGCAGAGGAATCACTCGAAAAGGTAAGTGAGTCTCAAACGACGTAGTCTACCAGCACGTTCCGACGACTGTCAAAGGACTCGCAAATTCACTCCTGCGGGGCCGCCTCGCCCGGCGTTTCTTCCTGCTCCGAACCGGCAGGGGCGCCGACCGACGCACGGGTCGGAACGGGGGGCTCGGGTTGCGCCGGCTCGGACACGTCGGCCGCCGGAGGCAGGCGCAAAGGCTTCCCCTTTGGCAACTCCGCCAGCCTCGCCTCCGCCAGATTGCGGAATCTCGCGGGGACATCGTGCTTCAGGAACGCACGGTAGCGCTCGGCGGCGCGTTCCGGCTCGCCATTCAGTTCCCGGCAGCGCCCGGCGTCCAGCGAATGGATTCCGCCATCGGGTCCGGCCAGGGCCTCGTAGACGCCTGCCGCTTCGCCGTACTCCCCCAACTGCTCCAGGACGGCGGCATAGGCGGGCAGGGCCGTCGTCTCAGCTGTAGTGCCCGGAAAGCTGCGCAGCAGTTGCCGGTAGGCATCAGCCGCCTCGGACCATTCGCCGCCCGTGGCCAGAAGGCGGCCGAGCTGAAGCAGGACCCACGGGGTGGCGCTGGTACCCGGCGCGTTCTCCAGCAGGTCGCGGCATGCCTGGACGGCCTTCTTGCGCTCTTGCTCGGACTGATCTTCGGGCGCCAGGAACAGTTCCACACTGTCCGGGATACCACTCAGTGTCTCCCAGGCAAGTTCCGTCTGCGCGTCCCGGCGGTCGACGTGCCACCTGTAGACCGTGCTCGCCAGCAGCACGACAGCGACGCCGATGGCGATGCGCAGAGCGTGCCGGAGGAGGAAGTCCTTGATCCGGTTCAGTATATCGAGGAGTTCCTCGTGTTCGGGACGTTCCTCTTGTGTTTGCGTCGGACGCATCGGCCCTCCACCCATTACCCACACGAACCAACAATTATATGGCAAGCCCCACCCCGGTGCAAATCACCGGAACCGCCCGCGGCGCGGCGCTGGCGGGTGATTATAGCGTACCCGGGCGCTCGGGCAACGTGCGAATCCGCGGGGGCGGCTTTTTGACGCCTGTTCTGGCGCTCTGGTATAATCCGCACGGGTCGGGGCGTAGCGCAGCCTGGCTAGCGCGCGTGCTTTGGGAGCACGAAGTCGCGGGTTCGAATCCCGCCGCCCCGACCAGCCTGCGTCGCTCGTCGCGGGCGAGCTGTGAAGGTCTGGTTTTCGTCGTGCCTTCGCGAAGCGTCATCTGTGGTGATCCCATGCTCTCAATGACAACTGACTACGCCGCGAGTGTTGGGGACCCGTCGCCGTACCTGCGCCGGATAGCGGACGCAGGATTCTCGCACGTGCACTGGTGCCACCAGTGGAACACCGATTTCCTCTACTCGCGGCATGAAGTGCAGCAGGTCGCGGCATGGCTCAGCGAGTGCGGGCTGGCCCTGCTGGACCTCCACGGCTCCGTGGGCCCGGAGAAGAACTGGGCAGACGAGGAGGAGTACCGCCGCCTGGCCGGCGTGGACATGGTGAAGAACCGTCTGGAGATGACGGCCCGGCTCGGCGGCGACGTCGTCATCATGCACAGCGGGCTGCGCGGGGCCTCTGAGGAGCCGCTGCGAAGGTCGCTGGACGCCATCCAGCCCTATGCCCGCGATCTCGGCGTGCGCATCGCCATCGAGAACGGAGACTGGGCCCTGATCCGCCGCATTCTCGGCGAATACCCCCCGGATTACGTTGGCCTCTGCTACGACTCGGGCCACGGGAACATCCCGGGCGACGGTCTCTCAGAACTGGAATCGGCAAAGGACCGCCTCATTTCCATCCATCTGCACGACAACGACGGCACCTCCGACCAGCACAGGCTGCCGTTCAGCGGCACGGTTGACTGGGCCACGCTGGCGGCCATCCTCGCGCGCTCTGCCTACGCCAAGTGCGTCAGCATGGAGGTGGGCATTGGCAACGAGGGGATCGACGACGAGGATGAGTTCCTCACCAAAGCCTTCGAGGTGGGCCTCAGGTTTTCCACGATGGTCGAGGACGCAAGAGCCGGAACTACCGGGCAGGGCGCCGACCCATGAGAACCGACGGGGCCTGAAGACGAGGTCAGGCGGCGACGTCCCGATCACACACAATGCACAGCGGGCCGCGCGGGGCATCTCTCAAAGGCGGCAGAGTGTTCGACAGGTCGCCGTCAGCCGCCGCCGGGGCTCTGCTCGCTCCGCCTGAAGTTCAGTTCTTCCAATTGCTTGGTGCGTTGGCGGTACTGCTCCATGTCCTTCTCATACTGCTTCACCCGGGCGTCATAGTCTGCCCTCCGCTTCTCGTATTCGGCAATTGCCCTCGCGGGCGCTGGCCCGCTCCACGGCGGCGCCTCACTGCGAGGCCACGGGACTCGGCTTCTTTCCGGCATCAGGCCCGGCGGGTTCCCGCGTGAACATCATCGCCGTGAACCCGCAGCCGGGGACGATCCCATCCAGAACGGGCGGCTCTCCGAGTTCTTGCTCCGGCCCCATCGGAAGCGTGCTGGCGGCCTTGAGGAAGCGGAAGCCTGCCGCACCGGTCATGTCCAGCGCCTCAGAGCACGTGTAGAAGCGGGCAACCGAGTAGAAGGGTTGTCCCTCCCCGCCTTCCCGCAGGTATTCACGGCCCCACGCGCTGTCGGCCGGCACGAAACCGACAAGCAGCAGCCCCCCAGGCCGCAGCACGCGCGCGAATTCCCGCAGTGCCGCCTCCGGATCATCCAGGAAACACAGCGTGACCACCAGGAGGATGCCCTCCAGTTCGCCGTCTCCGTAAGGCAGCTCTTCAGCAACGGCCCGAACCGTTTTCATGCCGCGTGCGGCGGCTTTCTCCAGCAATGGCAGGGAGGGGTCCACTCCCTCGGGCACTTTCAGCGCCTCTGCGAAGCGACCGCTGCCCACGCCGACCTCCACCCAGCCCGGGCGATCCTCGGGCATGAGCCGCCGCAGGCACTCCACTTCCGCTGCGAACAGCGCGGCGCCCCGAGCGCTGTCGAACCATTCGTCGTAGCGATCTGCCAGCCTGTCGAAGACTTCAGAAGCCATAGTGTGAACTCGCCTGCTCCTGCCGGCAGGGCGGTTCCCGCCCCCCTGATCAAAGGATCTCGTCCAGCAACTCCAACTGCTGAACCGTCTGCTCGGCGACTTTCTTCTGCTTCGAGAAGTAGCGCTTCATGCGTTCAACGAGCGCGCGCCTATCCTCAGCGCTGTCGAAGTGCTCCAGCAGCCGCCGCGTCCATGCAAGGTTCGCCTCAATCTCTTCGGGTATCTTCTCGCTGTCGTGCCGGACGGCCTCCTCCGGGCAGACATCGTGACAGCGCCCGCAGCGAATGCACTCCTCGTCGTCGATGCGAGCGGTATCATTGACCATGGACATCGCACTGACCGGACACTCTTCCACGCAGACACCGCATCCGACGCACATCTCTTCGTTCACCCAGGGCATTCACTTCTCTCCTTTGGCTGTTTCTCCGTCACGGTTTCTGCTCGCTGCGGGGGCTTCTTCCGGCCCGCACAACCAGGTAATCACCTGCCTTATGGAAACCGGGCTCCCCGAACCCGCACTGCGGCAATAGCTGCGTCCATTCCTCCCTTGAGATGGCCAGGAAGCTGTGCCAGCCGTGGTGCAGGAAACCTTCCAGACCGACCAGGAAATCCATGCACAGAATCGTCCCCTTCGGCTTCAGCAGGCGGTGGATGGCCTCCAGGCACTGTCTCTGGTCTTCCATGCAGTGCACGGCCTGGCTGGTGACTACCCAGTCGAAGCGCTCGCGCGTCCTCACCAGGTCAGCAACGGCAACGGCCCGGAACTCCACCTCTCCGCCGCGTGATTCTGCCCTCTCGATGGCTTTCTCTATGCTGTCCTTGGAGTAGTCGAAGTTGCCGGAATCGATTCCCAGGACCCGGTAGCCCTTGTCGGCAAGCTTGAAGGCAAGGAACCCCTCGCCCGTGCCGACGTCGAGGACCGTATCCCCCGGTCGCGGCTCACCCATCAGTTTCAGCAATTTGCGGGCGGCTTTCTCTTTGCCCCGGGCGCCAGCTTCCTTCTGCTCTTCGTATGCGGCAAGCCTGTCCTCCCCAAGCGCGGTGAGCCGCCATCTCGCTCGGCGCGTCTCGATCAGGTCACGCCTTTCCAGTTGCCTCAGCACACGGCGGAGGTCGCGCCTGACGACCAGAAGCTGCCCCGACAGCCGGTAATCCCGGTTCCCGGCGCTCTGCTCCTTGATGGTAGCCTGCATGTTTTCGGCTGACATCCGCCCGTCCTGCAGCAGGACAAGGACGTAGTAGCGCAGGAACTCCCTTATGCTGGGGCCCGCACGCGGCTGCGGAGCACTGCGATGCATCTGTCCTCCCCTCCAGGCGTGCCCTTCACCCGCCCCGTGCCATGTTTTTCATCCCGGCGAGCCAGCAGGGAACGGGATAGAGCACATGTGTTCGACTCTTTGAATCTTATTCTAGTCATAGTATAATGTCGAGTGGCGATAACTTCAACAGCGGGAGGATAGGCACATGGCCCAGCAACTCAGCGCCACGCTGGAGGACTACCTGGAGGCCATCTTCCGCCTCGAGCAGGAGAGACACTTTGCCCGCGTGCGCGACATTTCGGCAGCCCTGGACGTGGCGAAGTCCGCCGTAACGACCGCGCTGCAAAGCCTTTCCGAGAAGGGATTGGTCAACTACGAGCCCTATGAGCCGGTGACGCTCTCTGCCGAAGGCCGCGAGAGAGCGGGCAGGATCGCGCTGCGTCACCGGGTCATCCAGGATTTCCTGCGGGACGTGCTGGCCCTGGCGGCAGAACGGGCGGACTCGATTGCCTGCGGCATGGAACATGCCATCGACAGGGACGCGCTGGATCGCTTTGTGTGTTTCCTGGCCTTCGTGGGGAGACGACGGGAGAAGGGGCAGAGCTGGCTGGAGGAGTTCCGCCGGTTCATCCGAGAGGGAACGGACGAGAAGACCTGCGAGCAGTGCATGCAGGAATACCTGGAGAGCGCGGGAATCGCGGATCAGGCTGAGGCGGTCTGATCGCGGGCCTCGGGGGCGGCAAGATGCGCAAACGCAGAGGGCTGGTCTATCTGGTTGGCAACCTTCCCTACCTGGCCATGCTCCTTCTCGGGAGTGCGGTGCTGGCGGCGGTTCTGCGCTGGTCCGCCTGGGCGTGGGTGGCGGCGGGCGCGTACCTTGTCTGTGGGGTGCTCGGCGCCTTTTGGATCATGGTGTTCCTGTGCCCTCACTGCGCCCTTTGGGGCAGCCCGGCGTGCCCGAGCGGCTACGGCCTGTTGGCTTCACGAATCCGCGCCAGACAATCGGGCAGGCAGTTCGCCGAGAAGTTCAAGAGACACATCCCCGTTATCGTGCCGCTGTGGATCGTCCCGCCCCTCGCGGGAGGGTGGGGGGTTGCGTATCGTTTCTCTTGGTACCTTGTTGGCCTCGTCGCAGTGTTCGTGCTGAGTGCTTTCGTTATCCTGCCGCTCGCGTCCGTTGCGCACGGCTGTGCGGAGTGCCCGAACCGCAACCAGTGTCCGTGGAGGCGCAGGAAGCGGCACACCGCACACTGATTTCCAAAAACCCGCAGAGAACTTGAAGGAAGGGATTGCCACGTTGCAGGGGCAGACGAGAAACATGCGTGAAGGGATGCAGCAGCCCGGCTCAACGCCACGAGCGAAGCAACGAGCCGTGGTGGAACGATCGCGCTGCACGGGCTGCGGACTTTGCGAAAGCCTTTGCCCCGCCGGCGCAATCCGGTTAACCTACGTCGCCAACGTCGATGCGCAACGCTGCACGGGTTGCGGCACCTGCGTGGAGAACTGTGCCCAGGATGCAATTCACCTGGCGCCAGTGCCGGCAACACCTCCTACGGAGCATTATGGTGCTTGAGTGGATAAAGGACCGCGATCACCTGCGCAGGGCGCAGCAGGAGCACAGTGATTTCCTCGTGCTGGCTTTCTGGGGGGAGTTCTCCGAAGCCGCGCAACGCGCCCTCGCCGAACTGGAGGAGTTCGACCGCGAACAGGATGACGTGCCTGTGTACGTGGTCGACGTGGAAGAAGTGCGAGGGCTGCACAAGGAGTTTGGCGTCGAGAAGGTCCCCACCGTCCTCGCCCTCAAGGAAGGCAAGGTGGCCATGTTCATCGAAGGGGTACAGAACGCCAGGTTCTACATGGTCCATCTCGCGGGAGCGTCAGCGAGCAGCGCCGGAGGAACGGGGCAGGCGATGGTGCGCAGGGTCGTCGTTTACAGCGGCCCGGGCTGCCCGGCGTGCGGGCAGTTGAAAACATACCTGCGCCGGCACGGCGTGGCCTTCCACGAAGTGGACATCTCGCGCGACCAGCGGTCGGCAGAGAAGATCGCGCGGCGCAGCGGTATGATGGCTGTTCCTCAAACGGACATCAACGGCCGTCTGGTTGTCGGCTTTGATCGCTCGAAACTGGACGGCCTCCTTGGCATCCAATCGGAAGGAGTGAAGTCATGAAGATACGTCCCATCAACGCTCACGTGCTGGTGAAGCCCCTGGAACCAGCCGACAAGACCCCCGGTGGCGTCTACCTGCCTGATACGGCCAGAGAGAGGCAAAACGAGGGCAAGGTGATCGCCGTGGCGGAAGATGCCACCGAGGAAGTGGCAGTGGGGGACCGCGTCATCTACAAAGGGTTCGCCGGCACTGAGATAGACCTGCAGGGAGAGGAGCACGTGCTGCTGCCTTCCGAGGACCTCCTGGTCAAATACGTGGCCGCAGACGCGATTCCCGAGTAGCCGCCGACCACGCTGCAGACCCTCCGCGTGCAACAGGGCGGGCGGACATGGACGATTTCAGCTTCCAGGAGCGGATAGCGCGCGACATAGCGGCCAGGCAGATAGCACGGAAGATCCTTGGGGTGGGGGAGGGCGCCTCCCAGCAGGAACTGAAGCATGCCTGGCGCAAAGCCTGCAAGGAACATCACCCTGACCACAATCCCGGCGACGGCGACGCGAACCGCAGGCTTGCGGCAATCAACTGCGCCTATCGGCTGCTGGCCTGCGGCGAGCCATGCGACATGATTCTCCAAGACGAGCGTGCAGAGACCGCCGACCCTGGAGACGAGAAGTACAACCTCAGGTCCGCGTGGGGCTACTTCCTGTGGTGGCGGGATGAGTACTTCGGATAGGCGCAGGGCACGGAACTCGGCTGAAGGAGGCCGATGCCGTTGACGTGGCTCCTGGTTGGCGATAACCAGTGTTGAAGATGGCTTTCAAGGGAACAGGGCCGTAGCAGGAGAATTGAAGATGGCGAAGGTGCATTTCCCGCAGTACCGGCGGGCCCGGCAGGGGATCGAGCTGTTCGCCGGCACCCTCCTCGAACACGCGCGCAGGGCCGGGGTGGAGATCCCCTCGGACTGCGGCGGTCTGGGCAAGTGCGGACGCTGCGTGGTTCGCTGCGACCGGGGGGCGGAGTGCCTCAATGCCAAGACGGAGATGGAGCGCCAGAAGCGCCTTGCCCCGGGCGAAAGGCTGGCCTGCCAGGCGCGGGTTGTCAATCCCGTGGCCGACATGGCGGTCTTCGTCAAGGAAGTCGGCAGGTACAGCATCGTCACCGAAACCGTCGAAACCGATGACGTGCCGCTGGAGCCGTCGGTCAGACGGGACGGAAGGCACGTAGTGTACACCTCGGGCGAGAAGTTGGGCCGCTACGAAGGGGAGATATATGGGCTCGCCCTGGACGTCGGCACAACGACGCTCGCCATGCAGATCGTGGACCTCGAAGACGGTCGCATCGTCGCGACCACGGCCCGGACCAACCCCCAGATCTCGTACGGCAACGACGTCATCTCCCGCATCGGCCACACCATGCAGCACGACGACGGACTGCACGCGGTCCAGACCGCCGTCATACGGGGGGTCAACGAGCAACTGGAGCGACTCGAGCAACAGCACGGTGAGTTGAGCAAGAACATCTTCGAGGCGGTCGTCGTGGGCAACAGCACGATGCGCGGGCTGTTCTTCGGGCAGGACGTCAGCTCCCTCGGCGTCATTCCCTTCGAGCCGGTGGACGTTGACCCGGTGGAGGCGAAGGCGGGCGAGCTTCACCTGCGCATCAATCCCCAGGCCCACGTTTACGGCGGCGCCCTGATTGGCGGTCACGCCGGCGCGGACGCCCTGGCCGACGTGCTCGCCAGCAGGCTGCACGAGTCAGACAGCGTCTCTATGGTCATAGACATAGGGACCAACGGAGAGGTGGTGATCGGCAATAAGGACAGGATGATGAGCGCTTCCTGCGCCGCCGGGGGAGCTTACGAGGGCGCCACCGTCACCTGCGGCAGCGGGGCGGTGGAGGGCGCGATCAGCAACGTCTGGATCACCGACGGGCGCGTCACCTACGAGACCATCGGCGGAAAACCCCCGGTCAGCGTGTGCGGATCGGGGCTGATCGACTTGCTGGCAGAACTCCTGCGCAGTGGCCGCATGAGCAAGACGGCAAAGATAGGCGAGGACTTCTGCCTCGCCGACGGCATCTGCATCACTCAACAGGACGTGTACGAGCTGATCACGGCCAAGGCCGGCCTCAGGCTCGACCAGGACCTGCTGATGCGCTACTACGGCGTCGAACTCGAGCAGATACAGAAGATATTCCTGGCCGGCGGCTTTGGGAGCTTCATCAACCCGGAGAATGCCGTCGCCATCGGCCTGCTGCCGCCCGCACCGGACAAGGTAGTGCGCATAGGCAACGGGGCGCTGGCCGGGGCCAGAGAGATGCTGATCAACATCAGCATGCGCAGGGAATCGGAGCGGATCGCCCGGGCCATCGAGCACACCAAGCCTAACGAGAGGGAACCCGATTTCCCTTACCTGGTGGCCGAGAAGATGTACTTCTGAGCCCGACGACACCCGGGTTCCTGCGCCGCCAGCGCCGTCTCGGAAGGCACTGTGGAAAAGGCCGTAGAAGAGCCACGGCGGCTCGGGGTCTGCTACCAGGTCAACAGTGCGCACCAGCTAAGCTTCAGACGCTCCGCCCTGGTCAGCAGCCACGTGGACTCGCGGTTCGACGCGCACTTCGGTGCGGAGGGACTTGGATACCAGGCATCCCTTTTCAGCTCGTTGTATTGCCTGCTCGGCTTTACTGCGGTCTGACTCCGAGGCAACCACCACCTCCGGCGCCACGTTGACCGCTGTAAACACCAGTCCCTCGTCCCCCAACTCCAGGATTCCCTCGGCCGTGCTGCGGTAACTGACCAAACCGATGCCGTTCTTCGCCTGATGATAGAGAAAGGTGGTCATGACACAGCAATTCACCGCGGCGACGAACAGGTCCTCCGGGCTCCAGACTCCTTCGTGCCCGCCGAAGTCCGGCGGCGTCGCCATGTCAATATCGGGTTTGCCCTCGCCGGTGAGAGCCCCCCTCTTTGCCTCCGTCCAACTGACGGAGTTGGTGTATCGCCAGGACTTGGGTCTCACGGTTACTTTCGACATGCCCGATCCTTCCAGAAGCGGCCCTGTTCCCCCTGACGGAAGCCAACGGCCCCCTAACGGGCTGAGAGCATCCTGTGAATCCCTTCGACTGCCTTCTTGGCGTCCGCAATGGCAGTCACAGCGTCCATGTTCAGGTTCACGATGTCGCCCCCGGCAAACACGCCCGGTATTGACGTCATGCCGTCCTCATTCACCTTCACCTTCCGCCGGTCCGTGAACTCCAGCGACTCCATGACGTGCTCCGGAACGAACGAGAGGTCGTATCCCTGCCCGATGGCCTCGATGACCATGTCTCCTTCCAGGATCATGGTCCTGTCTTCATGGAACGTGGGACTGAACCTGCCGTCCTGGTCGAACACGGACTTGACTGCCACGCATTCGAGGCCCTTGACCCCGCCATTCTTCAGCAGGATGCCCCTGGGCCCCCAGGCGGGGTGGAACTCGATTCCCTCTTCCTTTGCTTCCTCGATTTCCTCCTCGGTGGCAGGCATCTCGTCCCATGACTCGAGGGAGACCGTCTTGGTGACGGTCTCTTCGCCCGGGTATTGCATCCGCTGGAGCCGCAGGCAGGTCCGGGCCACGTCCATGGCCACGTTGCCGCCGCCGATCACTATGACCTTGCGACCCACTGCCGGCTCCGGCCCGAGCCGTGCCCACTTGAGGAAGTCCAGTGCCATGAGGGCCTTGTCCTCGTTCTCGATACGGGCGGTGCGGCTCCGGTTGGTTCCCACGGCTATGAAGACGGCATCGTAGCGTTCCCGCAGCTTCTCGAACTCGACGTCCTCCCCGACCGTAGTGGCGAATCGGAACTCCACCCCAAGCGAAGCGATGTAGTCCACGTCCCGTGCCACGGCCTCCGCCGGCAGCCTGTACGTGGGCGGCCCGATCCTGAGCATCCCGCCGCCGGCATCCTGCGAGTCGAACACCGTGACCCCATGTCCCCTCAATCGCAGGAAGTAAGCCACGGCCAATCCGCTGGCGCCGGCCCCGATGACGGCCACTTCCTTCCCCGTGTCCGGGGGAAGCTCTGCAGCCAGCGTGCCCCGGTAGCTCTCGACGCTGTCGGCCACATGTCTCTTCAGCCAGCGAATGGCGACCGGTTCTCCCCTGAGGCCGAGAGAACACGCATCCTCACAGTGTTTCATGCAGATGCGCCCGCAGATCGCCGGCAGCGGATTATCCTCGAATATCACCCTGAGGGCCCCTTCGCTGTCGCCCTCGCTGACGGCCTTTACGTAGTCCGAGATTCTCAGATGGGCCGGGCAGGCATCCTCGCACAGACCGCACTCCAGGCAGCGGTCCGCCTCGCGTCGCGCCTGCTCGGCGCTGTAGCCCTGAACCATCTCGACGAAGGAGTCCCTCCTCTCCGCCGCCGCCAGCTCCGGCATGGGCACCCGTTCCGGCTCGAACAGCGCGTAGTCGAGATCGGAGGAGAAGCCCTCGTAATCCCTCCTGCGATGGGTGAGACTCGCCTTGAGGATCGAGTACTCCTCCGCCGGCAGGAACGTCTCCTGCTCCTGCGTCTCGTCCTTCGGGACGAACACGAACGTGTCGGTGTCAAAATGGATGTGGAAGTAATCCCTGGACAGGCGCAGCGAAGCGGGGGGACAGATGTCGACGCAGAGCCCGCAGAAGCAGCACCTGCCGTAGTCGAGTTGCGGCCGCTCGTTCTTTGCGCCCGGCTCCGGCTCGATCTCCGGCACCTCGATCATCGTGATCGCTTCGTTCGGGCAGATGTCGGCGCAGTTGCCGCAACCCGTGCACCTATCCCAGTCGTTGAGATGGAAACCCCGGTATCTCGGCGCCGGTTCCTTCCCTTCGAAAGGGTACCTCAAGGTTACGGGCTTTTGGAACAGGAACCTGATCGCCTTGAAGGGGCTCAGGATGCTCGGCTTTCCCATCCGATTCTTCCCCTATCTGTCTATTTCGGGAGCGACGACGTAAAGGCTTATCATCGTGTTCCCGACGTCTGCAATGCTGGCGCCTTCGAGCGCCTTCTCCAGAATGGTAAGCCCGTGAGGGTATGAGGGGGTTCTGAAATGAACCCTGTACGGCTTCTCCCCGCCGTTGCTGACCAGGTAGAGCCCCAACTCCCCGCGGGACGACTCGCACCTGACGTACGCTTCGCCAGGCGGGATTCGCCACTTGAACGGGTTGGGAATCCTGTTGTACACTTTGCCCCCGGGCATCGCGTCCAGAAGCTTGAATATCATGTGGACGCTTTCGATCATCTCATCTCTGACCACCCATATCCTCGAGTAGGCATCGCCTTGTTGCCTTGTGGGCACTTCCCATTCCACTTTGTCATAGGCCGCGTAAGGCTCGACTTTTCGGATGTCGAATTTCATGCCGGTGGCCCGCAGAACCGGCCCGGTTGCGCCAAGGGCCTTTGCCTGCTCCTGGCTCAGTTGCCCTACCCCACGGCCCCTGTCGTAGAACAGGCGGTTGTTGAAGAACGTCGCGTCGTAATCGGGCACGCAGCCGCCGATGGAGTGCAACGTGCTGACAATCCTGTCCTTGAAGCCCTCCGGGAAATCGCGTCTCACGCCCCCCGGCCAGATGTATATATGATAGACGCGCCCGCCGGTCAGCTCCTCGAACAGGTCGAGCACAAGGTCACGGTGGTACATGGCCCACTGGGCCGGCGTGTCGAATCCGAGCATGTTCGAGTAGGCCCACAGTCCGAAGAGGTGCGAGGCGACACGGGCCAGTTCCAGGTAGATGCTCCTTATGTACTGCGCCCGTTCCGGCACCTCAATACCCGCCAGCTTCTCCACGGCCATGGCGTAGACCATTTCCATGGAGTCCGGCTCCACAACATTGATGCGACAGACCATGGGGAAGTTCTGGATCCACGTCCTGTATTCCATCAGCTTCTCGAACCCGCGGTGCAGGTAGCCGGGGTTGGCCGTGGCCTTCACCACCCTGTCTCCCTCGACCTTCAGCGTGATGCTGAAATTGCCGACCATGCCGAGGTGCTGGGGACCGAAGTAGAGCTCCAGTTCCCGCCCGGAGCCGGTTGACGCTTTCTGTGAAACCTGGACCATGATCGCTGTTTCTCTCGAAGTCGCCTCAGTCTTCCACCGGCGGAATCGAACCGAAGGTCTGCTCAACGTACGCGCGTGTATCGAAGTCCTTCCTGAAAGGGGGGACCTCGTAATGTCTTTCCAGGAAGAGGGGAATCAGCCGCGGGTGACCCTCGAAGTGCACACCGTAAAGCTCATGGATCTCCCGTTCGTAGGGCTCGGCATTCGCGAAGACCTCGATCACAGATCGGAGGCTGGGACTTTCCCGAGGGACTTCCGTTCTCAGCAATACGTGCAGCCGCTGCTCGGCGCTGTAATCGGTGTCATTGCGCATGTAGCAGGTCAGCAGGTAGATCACTTCGAACTTGCCCTGGTCGATCCAGTCCACGCACGAGACGAGCGCCAGGTGGTCCAGCCCCTGGTCCTTCAGATACCCGAGCACCACGGGGATGCTGTCGCTGGGCGCGGAAACGGACATCATCCCGTCCCGGGGGCCAGTGACCTCCACGCCCTTGAAAGTCGCCTCCAGGCCCGTGCGCAGCGATGCGTTCATCGTTTTGCCTCCTCTGCTTCGTCGCCGACCGGGTACAGCGGGGACCAGTCAAGCTCCCCAAAGAGCATCTCCTGGTTCCTCCTGTAAGCCGCGTAGTTCTTCCTGTATCGGAGGTACCCGTCGGCCTTTCCCTTGTCGATGAGAGTCCACAGATGAGTCACGCCGACGAACACCGCCTCGGGCCGCGGCATGCAGCCGGCGATCCATCCGTCCACGGGGATGTACCTGTCGAGGTGCTTTATGGTGTTGTACGAATCCCAGTACATTCCGCCGTTTATGGGACACGACCCAAAGCCCACCGTGTATTTCGGGTCCGGCATCTGCTCGTAGGTCCTTATGATGGCTTTCAGGGTCTTCAGGGACACATAGCCGGTGATCATGAAAAGGTTGCCCTGCCTGGGCGTGGCCACCGGCAGCACGCCGAACCTCTCGGCGTCCCACCTGGTGGTGATGACAGGGGGGATCTCGATTATCCCGCATCCCGTGCAGAAGTACACGGCGTGCAAGGAGTACTTGTTGGCCATCTTGGCCGGGTTTCTGAGCCACTTGCCTATTTGGTTTCTGTCCATAATCAGCTCTCGCCGCCGGGCCTCACTTCGACAGAGTCGTCACGACCATCTGCAAACATGCCAGCGCCGCCGGCCACTTCCAGCAGAACTTCACAGCGGTCTCGATCCTGACCCTGGGCAGGACGGCACTGATCAGTTCCGCAACCACGAAGACAGCCATCACTTTCAGCAGGAAGGTCGCGAGATTCACGCCACCGCCCAGGAACAGGTCAGTGAAAAGAGCGATCACCACGAAGAGGTGAAGTGCTTTCTGCACCGCGAGCAGACCCAGGTACGTGCCGCCGTACTCCGCCAACGGGCCGGACGCTATCTCCTGAGGGGCGCTCGCAACGTCAAACGGCCTGATGCCGAGCATGGCCGGCAGTATCAGAAACGCCGCCGCCGCCGACAGCGGAACCGACAGGACCCCCCATCCCGACTCCTGCTGCCGGGCGACAATCTCCGTTATGGAAATCGTTTCGTAGTGGGACATGACCGCCAGGATCACCAGCAAAAAGGGAACCTCATAGGCGAGCGCCAGCAGCAGCTTGCGGCTGACGCCTATGCTCGCGTTCGGGTTCGCCGATTCACCGGCCGCCAGGGCAATGCCCAGAGGGCCGTAGAGCATCAGATACATCACTACCAACAGGCCGCCGGCCGACGAAAGGGGACACAGCACCCCGTGGGCGAATGGGTGCGCCTCGCCGGCGAGTTCGGTCCCTCCCAGGGGTATGAACAGGACCGTCACGAAGGAGCCGGCCAGGGCAAACACGACGCCCAGCTCGAACACGGCGCCGTGGGATACACTGCGCTGAGTCATCAGCCTCAACACGTCGATGACGGGCTGATAGATGGGGGGGCCGTAGCGGCGGTGGATGCGCGCTATGATCTTGCGCGACAGGCCGAGCAGGAACACACCCGTCACCAGGGCGATCAGCGGGGAGAGCACGAACTGGATGATGTCACTCACCATACGCGCCACACCATTTGCACGAAGACCAGGAAAGCCAGCAGCCCGACGATGTACATGACGTAGTTGCGCACGTCTCCGGTGTAGATGCGTCGCAGCCCGTCAAAAACGCCCTGCGCCCGGCCCGCGCCCCAGGTGTAGAACTCATCCACCCGATCCCGCAGGTGACGGGCGGTCATCCTCTCCAACGGATCGTAGAACCGCACCGTGTGGTGGTACTTCCCCGCGGGCACGTAGGCCCCGGCGGCGTAGCTGTCATCCTGCGCCACGCGCCTGGGAGCGGCGGCAGCTCGGAGGAGGAGCGCGATAACCACCACGGCCACCACTGCGGCGGCGCAGATGTTAAGCATGTTCAAAGGCCCCACCTCGGGGCCGAACCCGGCCAGAGTCGCACTCACAGGTGCCAGGCCGACCGATTCCACAATGCTCCCGATTGCCTTCAAAGGAATGCCGGGCAGTATCCCGAACAGGATGATGAAGAGGGCACAAACCGTCAGCGGAAGTCTCATGCTGAAGGGGGCCGCGTCGAGTTCGGCGTACTTCTGCGGAAGCTGCCCGAGGAACATGTTGTGCAGCAGCTTGTAAACGTAGAGGATCGCTCCCCACGTTCCCACCAGGGCCGCCAGCGCCAGGAAGGGACGACCCTCGGCAATCAACGTCTTATAGATCAACCACTTGGAGACGAAGCCGCTGCTCAACGGCACCCCTATCAGGCCCAACCCGCCGACCAGGGCGCACGCAAAGGTGACCGGCATTCTCTGGATCAGGCCCCCGAGTTCGTTCAGGTCTCTCACGCCACCCGTCCGGTATTCCACCGCGCCCACGGCCAGGAACAGCAGGGCCTTGAACACGGCATGATTGATGGTGTGGAACAGGGCGCCTGTGAGCCCAAGGCTGGTCGCGAAGCCTATCCCGAGGATTATGTAACCGATCTGCCCGACGGAACTCCACGCCAGCAGCCTTTTCGCGTCAGTCTGAAGCACCGCGATGAAGGTGGGCACCAGAATGGTGACAGCCCCCAGCCAGCAGAGCACCGAGTTGAAGCTGACCCACGCACCCCTGACCCCGAGCAGGAGCTTCAGCCCCACCAGGGCATACATGACAAGGACAAAGCCGTAGACGCCCATCTTTATGAGGACCCCCGAAAGCACCGCGCTGAAAGGGGAGGGGGCCTCAGAATGTGCGTCGGGCAGCCACGTGTGAAGGGGGACCATTGCGCTCTTGATGCCGAAGCCGATGCCGAACGCGATGAGGACGCCAAGCAAGAGCCCCGGGCTGCTGGATCCTATTCCTTCGGCCAGCCTGGAGATGACCAGCGTATCGTGAGCAGCATACAGGCTGAGCAATCCCACCAGCATGGCGCAGGAGCCGACGATGGACATGACGATGAACTTCAGGCCGGCATAAAGGGCTCGGCCCTTGTTGTAGCTTATCAACAGGTACGCCCCCCAGCTCATCACCTCCCAGAAGATAAAGAAGCTGAGCAGGTCGCCGCTGAACACGATGCCCAGCATGGCGGCGTTGACCAGCAACAGGGCGAAATAGTAGAAGTTCGCTTTCTCCTTGCCCCGCACGTAGTGGAAGGAGAACACTACGCTCAGGCATCCCACCAGGGCCACGGTGACGGCGAAGAGCCAGGCCAGGGCGTCCGTCCTGAGGACCAGGTCCAGCCCGAGGAAGTCGCGGTAGTAAACCTGCTCACCGGACTGCCCGTATAGACCCGCCACGAGGCAGAGCAGCAGCGCAGACACAGCGATGGGGAACAGGCCGCGGCCCCTGGCTGAAAAGAGGCCGAGAAGATAACTCAGCACGGCCCCGGCAAAGGCCGCTATCAGTATCACCTGTGCGCTCAAGTTCAGTCTCCCATCACCCGTTCCACATAGCCGTCCCTGTCCAACAGATCATTCGCTGCCGGCCCGAGCGCCCGACCCACGAGCCCGGGATAGATGCCAACTGCGACGATGAGGGCCGCCAGCACTCCCACGGGCACCAGCGCGGACAGTGGGGCCTCTTTCCGCGTCCCTTCTTCGGGCGCCTCCTCCGGCGTGGGCTTGAAGTAAAGCCCCTGCACTATGCGCAGGAAGTAGGCGCCCTCTATCACAGTGCCAACCAGCGCGATCGCCAGAAGGACCACAAAGAAGGGGTCCGCCGTCGCCAGCGCGGCCCGCACGATCATGAACTTGCTGGCAAAGCCGACGAACGGTGGCAGCCCTATCAGCGAGAAAGCCCCTATGGCAAAGCAAAGGGACGTCAGGGGCATCCTCGTGCCCATACCGTCCAGCGACGAGATCTCCCTCGATCCGCTGCGGTAGATCATGTATCCCGAGGCCAGGAACAGCAGCGCCTTCGCCAGGGCATGGCTGAAGATCACGAAAAGCGCAGCCGAGACGCCGATCACCGAGGCCATCCCCAGGCCAAACACGATGAGCCCCATCTGCCCGATGCTGGAGTATGCCAGAAGCCTCTTGATGTCGCTCTGATTGAACGCGCACATCTCACCGACCAGGAGCGTCGCAACACCGATCACCGCCACGCAAGGGAGGGTGCTCTGGGCGCCGTAGATGGTATAGACCATGCGGGCTATGGCATAGACGCCTGCCTTGATGGCGATACCGGACAGGATGGCACTGATGGAGGACGGGGCAGAGGAGTGGGCGTCCGGCAGCCAGGCGTTCAGCGGGAATACCGCCGCCTCCACCCCGAAGCCCGTGATCAGGAAGGCCAGGGAAACGAACAGCCTGAAGGTGCTCACCGAACGGACGTTTGCTGCTATGTCGGCCATGGACAGGGTGCCAAACATGCCGTACACCAGACCGATGCCTATGAGCACAAGGCTGGAGCCGATGGCCCCCTGGAGGAGGTACTTTATTCCGGCCTCCGCCCCCGCGCTGTCGCCCCGATAGGCCACCAGCGCATAGGAGGAGATGCAGAGAATCTCGAAGAAAACGAACAAGTTGAAGATGTCGCCCGTCAGTACCATGCCGGTCGCACCGACCAGGATGAGGATGTAGAGCACGTGGTACTTGGCCTGCGCTCCCTCGCGGATGTAGCCCATCCCGTACACGGCCACCAGTAGCCCGATGAAGGCAATGAGGCAGGACAGGAGCAGCCCCAGCGGCCCCGCCACCAGGTGTATGGAGAAAGGAGGCGCCCAGCCGGCCGTCCGCACGATAATCGGCGCTCTGAAGGCGACCGGCAGGAGCGAGACGGAAACGACCAGGTTGAACAACATGGCCACGACGGGGACGAACTTCGTCAGTCTCTTCGAAGCCAGGCCCACCAGGGACGCGGCGAACGCCAGGCCCAGCGGAACCGCTATCAGAAGCACGGGACTCACCATCTCAGCCCCTTTATCCTGCGAAGGTCCAGAGTCCCGTAATGGCCGTACACCCTGATCGCCAGCGCCAGCGCCAGCGCCAGCACGGAGACTCCTATCACGATGGCAGTCAGGACAAGCGCCTGCGGCACGGGGTCCACCATCTTGTCGGCCTGCAGGGCCGCCTCAGAAAAGATCGGCGCCGTCCCGGCACGGATGTAGCCCACGGCGATAAGGAACAGGTTGACCCCCGTGTCGATAAGGTTGATGCCGATGATGACCTTGATCAGGTTCGGCTTGACCAGCACGACGTAAAGGCCGATCAGTATCAGGGAGAAGCAGCCGACGTAGTGAATGTAGGAAGACAGGAAGCTCATTCGCTCCCCCCGGACAGGTTGTCGATGATGCCGCCGAGTTCCGAGCCGACCTTGAAGCCGATAAGAACGTAGATGAGCGGGATGATGCCGGCGCTGAGCAACCCGTACACGGTGCCTTTGGGCAGGAAGTTCAGCAGGAACGAGCCGCCGACCGTGAGGCCGACCAGCGCCACGGCGACAAAGGCCAGCCCCGACAGCGATTCCACCGCGCCCACGGCGGCTTTGCTCAGCTTTCTGTCCGGGCAGCCGAGGTAGATCAGCAGGAAGCCCGAAGCCACCACGGCGCCTCCCTGGAAGCCGCCCCCCGGCGTCAGATGCCCGTGGATGAAGATATATGCACCCAGAAGCAGAATGAGCGGAAACAGGAAGCGGCAGCCGGTGAAAAGGACCAGGCTGGACGGTTCTGCTCCGGCGGAGGCCGCCTTCCCCGTTCGGGTGTAGAGAACGGCGGCAAGCCCCACCGCGGCGATGAACAGCACGGTGACCTCACCCAGAGTGTCAAAACCGCGGTAGTTCACCACGACAGAGGTGACGATGTTCGCAGCGCCGTTCTCCTCCAGCCCACGCTCGTTATAGCGCCTGCCGAAGTTCACTTTGTCCGGTGCCAGTCCTGCGCCCTCGTCCGCCCCTCGCGCTCCGAAGGGCGCGCCGGACAGGCAGAGCGCGAGCCCCAGCGCGACTATAAGAAGCAGCAAGAGGCTAATCAGCCTTCTCATTCCCCTCGTACCTTACCGTCTTATTGATGGCAAAGATGAAGATCGCCGTGCTCAGCCCCGCCCCGATGCTCGCCTCCGCCATGGCCACGTCCGGCGCCTGAAGGAAGAAGAAGATGATGGAGGCCATCAGGCTGACCAGCGCGCACGCAATGACGGCGTTGAGCAGATCCCCGAATCTGGCCGCGGCAAGCGCCGCCACGATCATGACCAGCACCAGGAATGTCTGGAAAACGATCATTCGCCCGCCTTCAGGTAGGCTTCGAACTCGTCACTCTTGTCCAGAACGCTTCCCTCCCACATCGGGACGCCGCTCTTGCGGCCGGCCCGGCCGAGCGCATGGCTCGAAATGGGATTCGTCAGAAGGATGAACGCGGCTATCAGCAGGCACTTCACGAACCACGTCGGCTCCATGATCCCGACGCCGATAATGGTCAGAAAGGCGCCGAGGGTGGTGCACTTGGTGCCGGCCTGGAGCCGGTTGTACACGTCAGGGAGCCGGAACACCCCCAGGCTTCCCAGGAACAGGAACACGGTGCCAATGCTCGTGACTATCGTCCCCACCACCGTCACCGCAGCCCTCCTTCCAGGTACCTGGCGATCGCCACCGCCCCGATGAAAGTCAGCAGGGAGTAAACCAGGGCGACGTCGAGGTAAACGTATCTCTTGAAGACGAAGCCCAGCAACACCAGCAGGGCCGTTGTCACCGTGGCCGCAGTGTCCACAGCCACGGCCCGGTCCGCGCTGCTGGGACCTTTGAGCATTCGCAGCAGGCAGAGCAGCATTCCGGCGCCGATGATGGTTACCAGAACCAGGGGATTCACTGGAAGATCACCCTCAGGTATCTCTCGAACCGCTCCCCGATAAGCTCCGTCACCTCTTCCGTCGATTCCGCTTTGACGTTTATCCAATGGATCAACAGCCTGTCGCCGATCACGTCCAACGTGAAGGTCCCCGGTGTGAGAGTGATCGAGTTCGCCAGGATCATCTTTGCGATGTCGGACTCCAGCTCGGTCTTTATCACCACGATGCCCGGGTTTATGGGCATCCGTGGGTGGACGACTCGGTAAGCCACGTCAAGATTGGCCTTCATTATCTCCCAGAGCAGAACCACCAGGTAAACGGCGAATAAGGCGGCCCTCTTGACCGTAATCGGGGGCAGACCGAGCCGCAGGTAACGGCTGTTCAGCAGGAGCGAGAGCGCCAGGCAGACCGCGGCTCCCACCAGGAGTTCCTGCACCTGAAGACTCCGCGTCAGGGCGAGCCAGACCAGGAAAGACATGCCGCCCATGTAGAGGAAGCTTCTCAGCTTAGCTCTGAACGGATAGGCCCTCTCGGGCATGCCCGCCTCCCGCGGTCACAGATGATAGACAAGACGAGCCAGTTCCATGGCCAGATCAACGCACGCGATCTGAACCGTGTCCGGCATGTTCAGGTCGCAGGGCGCGAAAGACAGCAGCGCCTTCACGCCGGCACGGGCCATCCGGCGCGCCACCCCCGGTGCCTCCGAGACTTCCACGGCAACGATGCCCAGACGTATGCCTTCTTCCTTTATTCGCTGCTCGAGGTCTGCCGCATCCTCGACCGTCACGCCCTTGATGGTCCTGCCGATCTTGCGGGGGTCATTGTCAAAGGCCAGCGCGATGTGGAACCCCTGCTCGGCGAAACCACCGTATGCCAGCAAGGCCCGCCCTATGTTGCCCACCCCGACCAGCGCCGCCCTTGTCGGCGTGTCCAGGTTGAGTATGCCCCGGATGGCGCCGACCAACTGATCGACGTTGTAGCCGACTCCCCGCGTGCCGAACTCCCCGAAATAGGAGAAGTCCTTGCGGACCGTCGAGGGCTTCAGACCACAGGCGTCGGCGAGCTCCCGCGACGAAACCGTCTCGACACCCTTCTCAACCAGGCAGAAGAGCGCCCGGAGGTAGGAGAAGAGCCGTCCGATGGTCTCTTTGGGTATCAGTCGTTTCGTCATCTTGTGCTTGTGTTCACAATCGCAAAGGTCGGCGCATTCTACTCACGCCCGGGCGCACTGTCAAGAAAAATAACCTTGCTCTTTCAGCTTTCCCAGATGGGCACCGTGACAGGGCAGGGAATCCGTCTCTGGCGGGAGTCGCGATTCTGAGAGGGCCGCGGCGGCGAAGCCACGCGAAGGGGGGCGCTCGCCCGGGCCCTCGAGGTTGGGCCCAGCCTGTGCGGGATGATCGGCGACGCGCGGGGCGGGAGCAGGCAGCGAGGCGCCAGGGGATGACGCCCCGCTCGGCCGGCTCCGGACAGGTGGCGCTCAGCAGTCCTTCAGGACCTTCTGCGCCGTGGGATGCCTGTTGCAGCCGATGACGACGTGCGTCGCGCCGCGGCCTTTCCCCGTGCTGCCGTAAGCGAAGTCGATGCTGACGCCTTTCTTGGCGAGCTTCGCGCAGGCGTCCGCCAGCGCGCCCACCTTGTTCGGCAGGGCCGCGACAAGGACGTCCATCTGCGTGAAGGCCATGCCAGCGTCCTTGAGGGCCTTGGCGGCCGCGTCCGGCTTGCTGACAACCAGCCTGACCGTGCCGGCCTCGGTGGACTCCAGCACCGACAGCGCAATGATGTTGACCTTGGCGTCCGCCAGGCACTTCGTCAGCTTGGCGAGCTGCCCGCGCTTATTGGGCAGGACTACCGACAACTGCGTCGCGCGCAGCATGGCACATACCTCCTGCTACGAGAATAGCGTGGCGGCAAGACGGTCGCCGCCTTGCCATCTACGCGGGCGATTATAGCATCCGTGCGGGACGGTTCAACCGCGCGCGACGGGCGTACGCTTGCGGGGCGGCTATAATAGCGCGCACGGTCTGACGCGGCCGGTCGGCCGCGAATCCGGCTCAGGACATGTATGAGGGACGGCGTTCCGAATGAGCAGCAGGTACACCATAGCCATGTTCGTTATCGCGGTCTGCCTGCTCGCCGTGGCGTCGGGCATATTCGAGCCCACCTTCAACAACTACGTGGACGCCACGTTCCACGTCACGGCGAGCCAGAGGGGGAACCTGGAGTTGCCCCGCGAGTTCCCCGGCTTCATGGTGGCGGCGCTGGCGGGGGCGTTCTTCTTCCTGGGCGAGGCGAACCTGGCCGTCATTGCGGCCTGCCTGGTCGGGCTCGGCATGTTCGGGCTGGCGGCCTTCGCCAACCAGTCGCACCAATTCGCCATGATGGTGGCGTTCATGGTGGTCTGGAGCACGGGCGCCCACCTGGCGATGCCGGTCACGCAGTCGCTCGCGCTCGCGGTGTCGAAGCAGCGACGGGAGGGGGCGAAGCTCGGCATGATCGGCTCGGCGGCCTCCCTGGCCACAATCGTCGGGGCGGGGATCGTCTGGCTCAACTTCAAGGTGCTGAACCTGAGCTATTCGAGGGTATTCCTTGCGGGGACGGCGGCGGCGGGCCTGGCGGCACTGACCTTTGCGGCGTTCAAGCTGCGGCTGCGGAAGGCGCCGCACGGCAAGCGGCCGCGGCTCGTGTTCAGGAAACGGTACCGGCTGTATTACGTGCTGAGCGTCCTGTACGGGGCGCGCAAGCAGCTGTTCATCACGTTCGGCCCGTGGGTGCTGATCCGCATCTACCACCAGCAGCCGCAGACCTTCGCGCTCCTGTGGATCATCTCGACTGCCATCAAGGTGTTCCTCCTGCCGCTCGTGGGGCGGCTCATTGACGAGATAGGGGAGCAGCGGGTCCTGATGGCGGACTGCGTGCTGCTGCTGGCGATCTGCCTGGCTTACGCTTTCGCGGGGGACGTGCTCCCACCTGAGGCCGCTTTCGTGGTGGTCTGCGGGGCCTATGTGATCGACCTCGTGCTCTTCCCCGTCCAGATGGCGAGGGCGACCTATCTCTCGAAGATCGCCGAGAACCGCGCGGACATCAGCGGCACGCTCGGGCTCGGCGTCAGCATCGACCACGCCGTCAGCATCCCGGCTGCGATCCTGGGCGGCTACCTGTGGCAGGCATGCGACAACCACCGGCCCGTCTTCCTCCTGGCCGCCGGCGTCGCGTTGGTCACGTTCTTCGCCTCGAGCCTTATCCGCACGCCGGCCCACGCGGAATCGCACGGTGCGGAGCGACCGGCGGCGCGGTAGCATATCCGGCATCGGCTCTTCGGGATACTCTTGGGAGACCACCCATGCGAAACGGGCGACGTTGGTTCGTGACGGTCCTGGCGCTGGCAGCGGCCACCTGCGGTATGGCGTCCGCTGCGGAGAGCATCTCGGGCGCGGCGCACCTGAGGCACCTGACCAACCCGGGGGAGGGCTGGACGGTCTTCACGCCGAGCGCCGACACGCGCATCATCTACGTCAGCAGTTCTAAGGGTGATGATGCCAATGACGGCCTGTCCGTCGATATGCCGCTCAAGAGCTTCGTGGCCGCCCAGAAACTGTTGCGGGACGAGTACCCGGACTGGTTGCTCCTGAAGAGGGGAGACGTCTGGGTCGAGGAGACGCTGAACCTGACGCCCTACGGCGGCAAGTCGGGCCGCTCCGCCGAGGAGCCCGTCCTGATCGCCTCGTACGGCACAGAGGGCGACCGGCCGTTGCTCAAGAGCGGCACCAGGATCGGCCTCCAGATCATCACCCGCAAGGAGCTGAGCCACGTCGCCATCGTGGGCCTGCGCCTGTGGGGCGACAGGGTCTACGGCAACTCGAAGTCGAGCGGCATCGTCATCTGGGGGCCGGTCAACGACATCCTCGTCGAGGACTGCTACGCGCACGACTACCTCGACAACTTCTATCCCTCGCAGATATACAATGCGGAGCCGGACTACGCGCCGCCCCGCAACATCAGGGCACGGCGATGCGTCTTCGCCGACGCCTTCTCGCAGGGAATGCTCGCGCCGCACGTCGAGGGCCTGACCATCGACGAGTGCCTCTTCGACCACAACGGGTTCAAGCCCGACCCCGAGAAGGCCGACGAGGTCAAGCGGGCCGAGGCTACCTACAACCACAACATGTACATTCCCATCACGGCGAACAACGCCGTGGTGCGCGACACCATCACCGCGCGGTCGGCGTCGGTGGGCGTCTTCTGCCGCACGAACGGCGTCCTGGAAGGTAACCTCTGCCTGGCCTGCCCGGACGCGCTGCACTTCGGGCAGATACGCCAGAGCCGGCCGGGAGGCGTCAGCGGCCGCGTCAAAGGCAACGTGGTCATTGGCCTCCACGGGTCCTGGAGCGAGGAACGCGACCTGAACGCCGTCGGCGGATACAGCGGGATCGTCGTCGGCAACATCAACAACGACGGCGCCGTCGTCGAGGACAACATCATCTCGCGCGGCAAGGGCGCGGCCATCGCGCTCGGGCCTTCCGGCGTGGGCATCCACAACGTCGTGTTCCGGAACAACACCGTGTACAACTGGGTGCGCGCCGTCAACTGGGTGGGGGAGCCCGGCAAGGAACTGGAGACGGGCAGACTCTCCGGCATCTCCTTCACGGGCAACCTGTTCCAGGCGCACAGGTTCGGTGACAGGGCCATCCTGCGCGAGCGGGACATGGGCAACGCGGAGGGATTCACGTTCGAGGGCAACGTTTATTTCTCGGACGGCCGGGCTGCCGAATGGTTTGCTCTCAAAGACGAGCCGCGTTCCTTCGACCAATGGGTCCAGATATCCGGCGAGAAGGACGCCCGAGCCGTGAAGGTCGAGTTCGCCGACCCGGAACGCGACGCGGCCACCTACCACGCCACGCTGGGCCGGGAAGCGACGCTGGAAGCGTTCCTCGAAGAGGCGCGCAAGCAGTCGAAGTTCAACTGGCGCCCCGAGTACACGGCGGCCGCCGTGATCCAGCACGTCAGGGACGGCTTTCGGCCGACCACGGACACGGGCGGGGCAACGGCCGTGCCGGCCCGATAGCCTCCCCGGCGGCTATGCGCCCACCTGTTCCTGGTACGGGCGGTCGGTGTCCGTGCGCAGGCACCACTCGATCATCCGCTGCTGGAGCTGCGCCACCGGCGCGTCAGCCGGAGGATTGTCCCACAGGTTGTGCATCTCCTGGGGGTCATTCTCCATGTCGTACAGCTCGTTCCCGCCGGCCAGGCGGATGACGAGCTTCCATTTGTCCGTGCGGACCATCTTCGCGCGGGCCATGCTCTCGGGGCACTCCGCGTAGGTCTCCTGCTTCGCCGCGCGCCGCTTTCTGCCGGCCGCATCGGTTGCCCTGACCTTGAAGCTGAACCGCCGCCACATCTCTTCCTCGTGGCCTCCGTCGGCGAAGACGGCCTCCTTGCGCCTCTCGCCGCGGATGATCGGCAGGAGCGACTCGCCGTGCAGCCCCCATTCCGGCTCGATGCCGAGCAGTCCCAGGATGGTCGGCGCCAGATCGGTGTGCTCGGTCAGGCTCTCGACGATCCTGCCCTGCGGCAGGCCCGGCGCCGAGAATATCTGCGGCACGTGCAGGATGCAGTCGGCCATACACGTGTCCCACTTCTCCGCCAGGCCGTACTGGCCCGCGAAGTCGCCGTGGTCCACCCAGAACATCACGATGGAATCCTCGAATAGGCCCTCGCGCTCGATGGCGTCCAGCACGCGCCCGAGCGCGTTGTCGGTCTTGGTGATCATCGCGTAATAGACCGCCTGAATCTCGCGCAGCGCCGCTTCCGGCGCGTCTAGGCCGGTGCGCACCTCGCGCATCACGCGCATGGGCAGGGGGGCGTTCTCGGGGATCTCGTGCGGCCACGCCGTTATCTTCGCGCGGTCATACATCGAGAAGTAGGGCTCGGGCGCGTGATAGACCGGATGCGGCCAGCCCAGGTTGAGCTGCATGAAGAACGGCCGGGACCGGTCGCGGACGTTCGTCAGGTACTCGACCGCCTGGTCGGCCCGGTTGTCGTCGCAGAAGAACTCCATCGGCTCCTCGATGCGCCCCCGGTAGTCGAACCCGTCCTCCATCTCCATCGGCTCGACGCTGTCTGGTCCGGGCGCGGGGGAGGGCCACTCCTTGTCCAGCATTTCGTGGAAGCAGCCGTACGTGAACGAGTGGTAATCCACGTAAGACTTGCCCTTGTAGTTCCGCTCCTCGCCGTGGACGTTCTCCCAGCAGTGGTTGTGGCCGAACATGGCCGATTCGTAGCCGAGCTTCTTGAGCGTCGCCAGCACGTCCGGCTGGTCGTTCGGCAGGTGCTGCTGGATGGTGCGGAAGCCGTCCGTGTGGCAGTAGCGTCCGGTCATTGTGGCGATGCGCGACGGCACGCACTTGCCGTGCACGGTGTAGTGGTTCTTGAGGACGACCGCGCGCTCGGCGAACCGGTCCAGGTTCGGCGTCTTGCAGTCGGGGTTGCCCGTGAAGCCCGGGCAGTCGCCCCGCATCTCGTCAGAGGACAGGATTATCACGTTTTTCGGTCTCTCAGCCATCTCCTTCTCCCGTTGATGTTGACCACGCACAGCAGCCCGTTGAAGAATGTAGCTCAGCCGCCCCCGGCTGAGAACGCCACAGGCGAGGGCGCCTGTGCTACACCGGCACGGTGACTCGCCCGGGCATTCTCCGGCGATTCCTCCTTCCTCAACGGGCTGCTACAGTGCCGGAAGGGCGACCGCGTCGCCTTTGCGCTCCTGCCACGCGGCGATGCGGCCGCGAAGCTCACGCATCAGCGACAAGTGGCGGCCGCCAGCGGCCAGATTGGTCGTCTCGCCCGGGTCTTCAGACAGGTTGTAAAGTTCGTGCTCGCCGAGGGGGCTGCAACTGAACCGCCAGCCGTCCGGCGCGATGATCGTCCGCACGGGGTCGCGGAAGGCCGCCTCCACCTCCTCCGGCGACTTGCCCGGCACCGCGGCGTCCGGGCCGCATCCCTCGTCGCCGTGCCACTCGATGAAGACGTCGTATTCGAGCCTGCTCTGTTCTCCCTCGACGGAGCGGCGCAGACTCTTGCCCTGCAAATGCTCCGGGAGCGGCTGGCCCATCAGGTCCAGCAGCGTCGGCACGAGGTCTATCTGGCTGACGGGCCCGCTCACGCGCCGCCCGTCGTGCTGCCCCGGCAGCCGCACCATCAGGGGGACGCGCACCGACTCCTGGTACATGAAGGTCTTCGTGAGGAGCTGGTGGCTGCCCATCATGTCGCCGTGGTCGGAGGTGAAGACCACGACGGTGTCGTCGCTGAGGCCGAGTTCGTCGAGCGCGCCCAGGATGGTCCCCACGTGGCTGTCTACCTGGCTGCACAGGCCCCAGTAGCGCGCGATCAGGTCGCGCCAGTCGGCCTCGGACCTGAACCGCTCACGGAACTGGAGGTGCCGCGCGCGGGCCTTCAGGGGCTGCGCGTCAGAGGGGAAGCTCTCGAAGTTCGCGGGCAGGGGGACGCGCGCGCGGTCGTACTGGCCGTCCCGCGGCCCGTTGAATGGCATGTGCGGCTCCAGGAAGTTGACGTAGAGAACGAAGGAGTTGTCCCTGTTCTCCCGCAGGAAGCGGCACGCCTCGCGCGCCAGGTAGGCGGGCTTGCTGTGCTCTTCCGGCAGCTTCGAGACGGCGCCCCGGTTGAAGAAGTCCGCGCCCTCCGGCTTCAGCCCCTGCTCGTCCCGGAGCCACTTCTGATAGTGCGAAAGCTCGTCGCGCGGCCGCCCGGAGCCGTAGTAGGGCCGGTACATGTCCTCGATGGCCCGCCACTCCTCGAACCCGTGCTGCGCCCATATCTCGTCGCCCAGGTGCCACTTGCCGTGGTGCGCGCAGCGGTAGTCCCCCTCGGCGAGCATCTCGGGCAGGCACTTCGTCTCCGGACCCAGGGGCACGTTGTTCGCCGTGCAGCCGTTCGCGTGCGGCCAGAGGCCGGTCAGTATGGTCGAGCGCGACGGCGTGCAGACGGGCTGCGTGACGTACGCCTCATCGAAGACGGTCGCCGTCTCGGCGAACCGGTTCAGGTTCGGCGTCTCGATCAGCGCGTTGCCGTAAGCTGCCATCGTGTCATGGCGCTGCTCGTCGGTGTAGATGAAGAGCAGGTTGGGCCGCCTCACTGGGTGACCTCCGGCGCCTTTTAAAGGGGGACCTCGCCGCCGGTCTCGGCGCTGCGGTAGAGCGCGTCGAGGATGCGCTGGACGCAGAGGGCCTCGCGCGGGTCCACCGGCACGGGCGTGCCCTCGCGGACGGAGCGGACGAACGCCTCCAGGTGGCTCGGGCCGGACACGGGCTGGAGGACCGTCTCGGCGAACGCGCCGCCCATCTCGCCCCAGACGCGGGCCTCGAAGTCGTACTTGCCGCCTATTGACCGGTGGGCCATGCCGGCCTTCGTGCCGTACACGTAGGTGTACATGTCCTCCCGCCATTCGCTGTTCGTGGCCCACGAGGCTTCGAGGGAGAGCGCCGCCCCGCCCTCGAACCGGACGAAGCCCGCCGCCAGGTCCTCGACGCCGTAGTCCTGCCCCCACCGCGCCGCGAGCCGCTTGCCAAGCATGTTGTGCGTAACGCCGGTCACAGAGACGGGCTTCGGGTAGCCCATCAGCCAGAGCGCCAGGTCGATCCGGTGCACGCCGAGGTCTATCAGGGGGCCGCCGCCCGCCATCTCCTTGTCGCAGAACCATCCCCGTCTCGGGATGCCCCGGTTGCGCAGCCAGCCCGTGCGGGCGAAATAGACCTCGCCCAGCAGGCCCTCGTCGGCAGCCTGTTTCAGGGCCCGGGCCTGGCCGGTGGCGCGATAGGAAAAGTTGATCGTCAGCCTGCGGTCCGCCTCCTCCGCGGCGGCGACCATGCGCTCCCCCTCGGCGGCGTTCATGGCCATCGGCTTCTCGCAGAAGACGTGCAGGCCGCCCTTCAGGCAGCGCACCGTGCAGTCGGCGTGGAACTTGTTCGGCGTCGCGACGAACGCGGCGTCGGCCAGGTCCGCGTCCAACAACTCGTCCAGGGATTCAAACCCCTTCAGGCCGTGCGCTTCCTCCGCCGCAAGGCGCCTGTCGGCGTCGGGCTCGACGGCGGCCGTCAACGCCACGCTCTCCATGCCTGCCGCCTCTCGGGCTATGACGCGGCCCATGCCCCCGTAGCCGACTATCGCCAGTCGCACAACTTCCATGAGGTCCCCTCACACCCTTCGTTCAACGGGAATCGATCCGCCCGGACGGACCGCCCCGGCGGGTCCGGGCAAGGCTATCACAACGCGGGAAGGGCGGCAAGGGAGCCGCGCGGAAGGCCTCACGTGGCCGGGCTCTCCGAGCCGAGGCGGGGCGCCAGCGTGCGCCAGAGCTCGGGCGCACCGTGTTGCACGAACGCCCGGCAGGCGATGTCCTGCCACTTCGGATCCAGGCCGATCGCCTCGTTGGAGCCGTAATAGCCCGCGATGAAGCCGCCGCCCTTCGCGCCGAGCAAGTCGATCATCAGCCGGGCGTCGGCCTCGATGGCGGCCGCGTCGCCCGTCTGGAGCGTCGTCTGTATGTCCACGGGGCACCAGAAGGTCACCCGCCCGCTGAACTCGTCCGCCAGCCGCTGAAGGCCGTAGAGCCGGGGCTGGTCGAACTGGAACAGGTCAATGCCGGCCTCTATCAGGTCGTTCATCGCCTCGTAGATGAAGCCGCAGGAGTGCATGAAGACGAACACGCCGGCGTCGCGCGCCGTCCGGCAGAGCCGCTCGAAACCGGGCCTGAACATGTCGCGCCACAGTTCGGGACGCACGAGCAACTGGTCCTGCGTGCCCCAATCCTCGGGGAACATGACGGCGTCCGCGCCGGCCCCGGCCAGGTGGCGTATGGCCTTGTGCAGTTCGTCCTCGACCATCCCGAGCAGCCGGCGGCACCTGTCCGGCTCCACCAGCAGGTCCACCAGGAAGTTGTCCAGCCGCCGCATCTTTCGGGCGATGTTGAAGGGGAATCCCGGTATGTGCCCTATCTTGAACCTGTCGGGACTCGAAGCGAACGCGTCGCGGGTGCCCTCGTAGCGCTCTGCCAGGCCGTAGTCGGGCAACTGAATCCCATCCAACTGGTCCCAGTCCGTGATGGCGCCGCGGTCGATCTCGCCCTTGCTGAAGCCCTCGATCCGGGCCCACGTGTTGCCCCACTCGTCCGTGTGCTCCCACCGTCCGGGCGCCACTTCCTCCCAGCCGGTGCCGGGGTGATCGGGGTCCGGCCCGGGCCCCGCATGCGAGAAGTCCTGCGGGTATGGCTCGGGCAGGCCCATGGCAATACGCTCGGGTCCCTCGAAGGTCACCGTCTTGCGTACGATCTCACGGCTGGTCATTCACGTGTCTCCGCTTCTGCCGGGGCAGGCCGTTTCTACCCGACTTCGGCGGCGCGCGCAAGGAACGGTCAGCCTTATGTTGTCAGGGGCGCCCGATTAGGCTAACCTGGGACGTTCGACCAGGGCACGTCAGGGAGCCATGCGCCGATGCTCAGAGGGACACTTGCGCGCAGCCTGTGGATAGCGGCGTTCCTGGTGCTGTCCGCCGGGGGCGTGTGGGCGGACTGGCCGCAGTTCCTGGGTCCACACAGGAACGGCGTGGAAGAGAACGGCCGGCTTCTGGCCGCCGAGTGGTGGAGCAACATACCCAGAGTCCTGTGGACTGTGCCGGTGGGGCCCGGCTTCGGCGGCGCCGCCATCTACAAGAGCAACGTCCTGATACTCGACCGCAAGGCGGGGGAGCAGGATATCCTGCGCTGTCTGCACGTCGTGGACGGCAACGACCTGTGGCAGTATGCCTACGATGCGCCGGGCGACGTGCAGTACCCGGGCAGCCGCTCGACTCCGGCCACTGACGGAGAGACGGTCTATTCCGTGGGCAGCCGCGGGCACCTGAAGGCGGTCACTCTCACCGACGGTGAACTCGTCTGGCAGGGCAACGTTCTCGCAGACTGGGGCGCCGCCATGCCCGAATGGGGCGTTGCCCAGTCGCCGCTGCTGCTGGAAGACAGCGTCGTCGTGGCGCCCTGGGGCATAGACGCGGCGGTGGCGGCGTACGGCAAAGCGAGCGGCGAGATCCTCTGGGCGACCCCCAACTCCACGGAAGGACAAATGGCCTACCAATCCGTCGTGCCCATGACGCTCGACGGCAGGCTCACGCTCGTCGCCTCGGCGGCCAGGGGCTACACGATCGGGGTGGACGCGGCAACGGGGGAGCAGCTTTGGGAGTTCGACAGCTTCGAGTGCAGCACCCACATCCCGTCACCGACCATAGTGGACGGCGGTCGCATCCTTCTCACGGGCGGCTACGGCGCCGGCACCGTGATGTTCCGCGTCTTCAGGCAGGGCAACTCCTACGCCACGGAGACCCTCTGGGCAAACAGTAACATGGGCTCCCAGTCCGGCCAGGCGCTGATCCACGGGGACCACATCTACGGCAACAGCTACAGCACGGGCGGCGGGATACGCTGCCTGTCACTGGACGGCGAAATCGTGTGGGACTCCACCAAGGAGGGGCGCAGGTTCGATCTGGGGAACTTGCTGATCGTCGGCGACGTCCTCTTCGCCATCAACGGCCGGGACGGTGCGCTCTTCATGCTGGCGGCAAGCCCCCGCGGCTACGAGGGCCTCGGCCTGGTCCAGGTCCTCAGCGGCAACGAGGTCTGGGGACCGCTGGCATACAGCGACGGCCACCTGATCATCCGCGACCAGCAAAACCTGGTCTGCCTGGACGTGCGCGCGGAATGAAAGGCCGGTTGCTCAGAACGGGAGGTCAAGACCGGTGTTCCTGAACATCCTGCACAGGCCCAAGATGGGCGAGGCGTACGAGTTCTTCAGAATGCAGCAGGACATGGTCCACACGCTGCGCCTGAAGACGACCGTCATGGCCACGTTCCCCTCGATGCAGCACGACCACATGGTGGACGACATCCGGCGCGACGCGGACGAGTTCGGGGACGAGGTCGGGCTGTTCCTGAGCGAGCAGGACTGCCCCGAGTTCCGCCGAGAGTTCCACTGCTCGATGAACTCCATCTGGCTCTATTCACGGGAGGACAAGCGGCGCATCATCGGCATGGTCCTGGGTCGGTTCCGGGAGCGCTTCGAGCGGGAACCGGCGTCGGTGGCCGCTTACTTCCTGGACGCCTCAACGATGGACGTCCTCAGCGAGCTTTGCCCCTCGATGGAGGTCGCGGTGGCAGCCTGCTTCGAGGAAGGCGTCAAGAACTTCCACGGCTGCAACAACTCGTGGTACCTGTTCAACGAGGGCGGCCCCTGGTCGGCCTGGTACCCGGCGAAGGGGAACACGCTCCGCCCGGCGGCGGACGAAGGGGACGCCGTCGGCGTCGTCGCCGTCTGCCACCTGAGCCGCGACCCGGCGCTCTCCTACGAGAGCCGCAACGACTTCTGGGCGAGCCACCCCGCCAACGTCCAGCGCGGCCTTGGCAACGTCGGCGAGACGCACCCGTACGACTTCAACCTGATAAACCTCTACCGCGCCCAGGAAGACCTGAACGACGGGTTTTCCTACTTCCACATCTTCGTCGGGCCGAACTGGCTCACCCACAACATGAACATCGAGGACCCGCCGGAGGTCGGGCAGAAGCTCTACCGCGAGCAGCTCGAATACCTCGCCCGCCTCCGCGACGAGGGCCGGGTGACCGACATGACAATGACCGAGTTCGGCCGGTGGTACCGGCGGAACCGGCCCGTCGGCGGCGCGGACGTCTTCTGGGCCAAAGAGATGCTCTACGGCTCCGGCAAGCACTACGTCTGGTATCTCGACCCCGACATGCGCGTGCTGATAGACACGACCCAGGGCGGCTCCATCGGCGACCTGCGCCCTTACGCCGCCCGCGTGCAGCGCTCCACCGGCCCCGACTCGCCGAGCCTCTACGACGGCAGCTACCCGTACCTGATCCAGTCGCAGTACCGCAGCGGCGCGGCGAACCACTCCTTCGACGGCACGCGGACCACCCTGGCCCTGACGCACGGCGACGAGACCCTTGACCTCTGCGCCTGCCCGACGAAGTGCGCCGGCATCGAGCGCGACGACGCGGGCACGCACGTGCGCCTGACGCCGGCCGCGCTCAAGTTCAAGGACGGCCTGACCGCCGCCGTCGAGACGACCTACCACTTCCCGCGGGATGCCAGGATCATCATCGAGCGGAGGCTGACGGAGCTCTCCGACCCCGGGACTTCCCTGGCCGCCTGCGAATACGTGAAGGCATGCTACGGCACGACCGAGTACCCCGAAGACCTTCACGGCGTCACGCTCGCCGTCAGCGGCGACTCGGAAGAGCGCATTGAATACGCCTACGCCAGCCGCACGATCGAGACGCCGAACGCGACGTCCGTCCGCGCCGTCGTCCCGCAGATAGACTGCGAGATTCGGCTGGAGCCGATGGACGGGCCGGCCGGGAAGGGCAGGGCGGTCGAGGGGTTCCTCTTCAGCCCATACTTCACCCTGATGCTCGAAAACACGCTGCGAGCGGGAGGGAGCTTCCGATCATGCTTATGTCTGAACAGAGCCACGTGAGCCTGCGCTGCCCCGTCTGCCTGTCGAGGGACGTGGACGTGGTGCTCTTCCATGACGGCGAGAGGTATTACTGCATCAAGTGCAGCTTCACCGGTCAGGAAGACGAGATACGGGCCATGTACTCGGCGCTGCGCGCGAAATTCGGGTGGATCGCCAGGCGGCTCACGGTTGACGACATCCGCGCGCTGTGAGCCTGCCGTGGCCGTCCAGCGCGACCACGAACGGAGCCGAAGAATGGCTAAACGACGACCGAACGTGCTGCTGGTCTTCGCCGACCAGATGCGCGGACAGGCGATGGGCTGCGCGGGCAATCTCCAGGTGTCAACGCCGAACCTCGACCGCGTGGCCGCCGAAGGCGTGCGCTTCACAAACGCCGTCGCCAACTGCCCGGTCTGCACGCCGAGCCGCGGCTCCCTGCTGACGGGCCTCAACCCGCTCACCCACGGCGCAGTGGCGAATGACGTCGCCGTCAGGACGGACGCGCCGTCCCTGGGCACGGTCCTCCGCGACGCCGGATACCGGACCGGCTACGTCGGCAAGTGGCACCTGGGCGGCGTGCCCCGCGACCGGTTCATCCCGCCGGGGCCGGAGCGGCTGGGGTTCGACGACTACTGGGCGGCCTGGAACTGCGCTCACGATTACTTCGACGGCAAATACCACCTCGACACCGACGAGGTCCACACCTTCGAGGGCTACGAGCCGCACGGGCAGACCGACCTGGCGGCGGGGTTCATCGAGCGGCACCGGGACGACCCGTTTGCGCTGGTGCTCTCGTTCGGCACGCCCCACGCCCCGTATCACCAGGTGCCCGACGAATACCTGGCCCTGTACGACCCGGACGCTATCCGGCTGCGGCCCAACGTCCCGCCCGACGATGGGGAGAAGGGCGCCGGGCACCGCTCGACGCTGGCGCAGTACTACGCCGCCGTTACCGCGCTCGACGCCGAGATGGGCCGGCTGCTGGCCCTGCTGGAAGGGCTCGGCCTGGACGGCGACACGCTCGTGGTCTTCACCTCCGACCACGGCGACATGCTCGGCTGCCAGGGCAGGTACAAGAAGGAGCAGCCGTGGGAGGAGTCCATCCTCGTGCCTCTGCTCATGCGCCTCCCCGGGCGCGTGCCCGCCGGCAGGAAGTGCACCGCCCCGGCCGGCATCATGGACCTGGCGCCCACGCTGCTGGACCTGATGGGCGTGCCGGCGCCGCCCACAATGGAAGGGCGCAGCCTGGCGCGGCTCGTGCAGGGCCGGGGGGGCGAGCGCCCTTCCTCCGTCCCCCTCAGTATCCCCATCCCCGTGGACCAGGCCGTCGCGCAGGCTGTCGCCGAGTGGCGCGGCGTGCGCACGGAGCGCTACACCTATGCCCGCTGGCAGTCGGGCGAAGGATGGCTGCTCTATGACAACGAAGCGGACCCGTTCCAGCAGGTCAACCTCATCGCCGAGCCGACCGCCGCAGCGACCAGGGACATGCTCGAAGGTGAGCTCCAGGGATGGCTGGAGCGGCTGGACGACCCATTCCTGCCCTGGCCGGACATGGTGCGCCGCCTCGGAATCGTGCCTGCGTGGAACGAGCGCGAGCGCTACATGCACCCGGATGACCCGCACCTGGTAGGCTGACCACTCCGCCAAGGCCCAACAAACAAACTCACCGCCGAGGACGCAGAGCGCGCCGACGTAAGAAGACGAAGTCGATGCGAAAACAGTCTTGTTTCCCAAGCCCTTCTCTGCGGTCTCCGCGAGCTACGCGCTTCAGTAAGTTCAGTACCGGTGGCTGACCTTGCCGAAGAGGGTTGGCTTGCCCCAGCACTCGCCGCCGCGATTGACCCATCCGGCCGCGGCCTCGATCATCTCCTCGACGCCGTCCCGGTACGGCCCGAAGACCCGCACGGCCAGGTCGTCGTTCGCCAGCAGGGCGGTCTCCGGCTCCTCGCCGGCGAACTTCGCATCGACTCCCAGGTGCACCGCGAGCCGCTCGACGACGTGCCGGACGCGGACGACGGGGCCGGCGCAGTTGAGCACGAGGGGCGGGTTGTTGCAGAGCCCGAGCGCGCGCAGAGACAGGTCTATCGCATCGCGCTGCGAGACCAGGTTGACGGCCGGCATGGCCAGGGAGACGGGCTCCCCGTCGAGCACCATCCGCGCCAGGTCCACCAGCACGCCGTAGCCAAGGTGCTGCGCGTACATCAGGCGGAAGAGGCACGACTGCTGCCCGCTGAACTGGAGCGCCGTCGTGCGGAAGGCGCTCTCCCGGGCCACTATCCCCCAGCCGTAAACGCCCTGGGGTTCGAGGTCGTCCTCCTCCGTGCATCCGCCCGCTTCCACGGGGGTGTGGGGGTAGGGGTTCCCGGAGGAATACACCACAACGGCGGAGGCGCTGAAGCGCTCGCCGACGAGGTAGGGCATGATGCAGTTCAGGTGGAATGCCTTGCGCCAGTCGGCCGAGGAGCCGAACTTCACGCCGGCCATGAAGATGACGTGCGGGGCGTCAGGCAGGTCGTCCAGGAAGCTGCGCGCAGTGAAATCCCCGGCGTGCAGGACGGCGCCGAGCCGCTCCAGCCGGGCCCTCTGCGGGTCGGCGGGGTCCGGGAACAGGTCGGCCACGTGGATCGTACGCCGCGCGCCGGCCTGCCGGTCGGCGCGGGCCAGCGTCTCGACCAGCTCCGGCCCGACCTTGCCCCCGCCGCCGAGAACCATCACGTCGCCTTCCAGTCTCCCCGCCACCTCGACCAGCCCCTCCGTGGGCACCGTGATGAAATCGGCGAGTTCCTCGACCGTCCTGACCTCGTTGATCCTCACGTTCCCCTCCGGTTCAACTCTCAGTGTTCTCGATGGAGCCGGTGCCCGTCCATCGCCCCGCCTGCGTAGCCCCCGGCGTCTCGCCGGGGGCACACGGTCCCGGACACGCCGGGCGAGACGCCCGGCGCTACCCAGCAACGGACTGGAAGCGCATCCTCCCTGCCGAGCGCTCAGAGGCCGACTTCCCTCTTCCATTCGTCCAGGTGCTCGGCGACGAAGCCCTCGTCGCTCAGGACCGGCTGCGCGCCGTAGGCGGCCTGGATCGCCTCGAACTGGCCTGGCCGCCCCGCCTCGCGGAAGCAGTTGGGCGCGGGCAGCAGGCCGAGCTGCGTCAGGCGCCGCTTGACGCCCCAGACCGAGTTCTCGAATCCGCCAAGCGCGTCGAAGAGCGCCCCGTTGCACTCGTTCACCAGGTGGGCCAGGTGCCTCTCCGGCACCGGCAGCGGCCACGCGGCGCCGTCGCGGGCCGCGACGACGGCCGAGGCCCACCGGACGGCGGCATGCGTGTCGGTCGCGAAGTGGCCGAGCAGCCCGGCGTCGTACCGCATCACGACCTGCCCGCCGCCCACGCTGAACGGGAAGAGCCCGCCCAGGTCGGCGACGATCCGGTCGTCGTTCCCCGTCGCCAGCACGAGCTCGTCCCGGCGCTCGCTCTCGGCGGCCACCCGGAGCATCCGCCCGGCGCGGTAAGTGTCGAACGACGCGCCCTTGGCTCCACAGGCGACCTCGAAGATGCCCCGCCACAGGGGCAGGCTGTACTCCCGGCTGCCCGGTATGGCGCGCTGGAGCTCGAACCCGAACACGGGGACGACCGACGCGATGTCGCGCAGGGAGTGCACTGCATCCTCGTCGCTCTCGCCCGCGAAGGCGGTGGGCGCGACCATGACGACGTCGTAGCCGTGCCGCGCGGCCAGCTCCGCCTGCCGGCGCGCCTGCGGGCCGCTGACCGCGGCCATCAGGAACGTACCGACGCCGCCGTGCCCTCCGACGACCTCGGCGACGAGCGCGAGCCACCGCCCGTAGAGCGCCAGGTCGCCGCCGGCGAACTCGCCCGTGTGCGCCCCCGGGATCACGGTCCGCGCGCCGCTGCGCAGGTAATACAGCGTCAGCAGGCGCTGCCAGCCCTCCAGGAAACGCTTGTCCGCGTCGAGCGCAAGCGGGCTCGGCACCCAGACGACGCCGCCCTTCATGGCTCGCAGCTTCTCTGCCGGGGGCGTCGGCGCTGTCATCGGCGCGACCTCGTTGCGGGCAACGGACACGGGCGCCCAGCTTAGCCGCGACGCGGTGCCTTTTCAAGACGCGGCGACGGCTCGTGCGTGCCGCCGGCGCGCCCGGTATCATGGTCGGGAGCGTGCGGCGCGGGCCGCGCGGAGAACGGGGAGCACGGCAATATGTCGCTGATCGAGTTGTTCTGCATCGCCGTCGGACTTGCGATGGACGCGTTCGCGGTGTCGGTGGCCGAGGGCATGGCGTTGCGGCATGTGACGCGCCGGCACACGCTGCGGGTGGCGCTGCACTTCGGCAGCTTCCAGGGCCTCATGCCCATCCTCGGCTGGCTGGCCGGCCACTCGCTCAGGGGGTTCATCGGCGCGTGGGACCACTGGGTCGCCTTCGGGCTGCTGGCACTGCTCGGCGGCAAGATGGTGGCCGACAGCGTGCTCGGCTTCGAGACGGGCCTGCCGCGTGAGCCGAGCCGCGGCCTGCGCCTGATCGGGCTGTCCATCGCCACCAGCATCGACGCGCTGGCCGTCGGCATTTCACTGGCGATGCTGGAGGTGATGGTGTGGGGGCCGGCGGTGGTGATCGGGCTGGTCACGGGCACGCTCTGCGCGATCGGCATCCACCTGGGTGACCGGGTGGGGCGGCGGCTGGAGCGTTTCGCCGAGCTTCTCGGCGGCCTCATCCTCTGCCTGATCGGGCTCAGGATACTCGTCGGCCATCTGGTCGCCAAGCCCTGATCGGGGCGTCAGGGGGGGTGTCATTCGGACGAGGTAGGGAGGACAACTGTCATGGGCAAGCCGGCCATTCGGACCGCCCTGAGCGGACACCTCGAGGGGCTCTACCGCCGCTACAACCGCCGCGCCCGCGCCGCCCGAGACCCCGTCCAGTTCCTCTACCGCTACAAAGGCGATGAAGACCGCGAAACCGCCGGCCTGGTCGCCGCGCTTCTCGCCTACGGCGCACTCGGGCAGATACTCGACTCCGTCTCTGACGCGCTCGGCCGGCTCGGGCCGCGGCCGTCCGCTTTCGTCCGCGAGGGGACATCCGCCCGCCTCGACCGGGCCGCCGCGGGGTTCCGGCATCGTTTCGCGGGCGAGGCGGCGTTCCGCGCGCTGCTCGGCGGGATGCGGGGCGTCCTGGCCGGCCACGGCACCTTGCAACGCTGCTTCCTCGCCCATGACGAGCCGGGCGCGCCGACCGTTCTGCCCGGCCTGACCGGCCTGGCCCACGACATCAGCCGCGGCAGGCCCGCCCTCAAACACCTCGTGGCCAACCCCGCCCTCGGCAGCGCCTGCAAGCGCTGGCACCTCTACCTGCGCTGGATGGTCCGCCGCGACCGCGTGGACGTCGGCGCCTGGCGCGGCGTCTCGCCCGCCCGGCTCGTGGTCCCGCTCGACACGCACACGTGGCGGCTCGGCCGGCAGATGGGCTTCATCCAGAGAAAGACCTGCAACCTCAAGGCCGCCCTGGAGATGACGGAGGCCCTCCGGCGCATTCGCCCCGACGACCCCGCGCGGTACGACTTCGCCCTCATGCACGCCTCCGTCGAGGGCGAACCGACACTCGCCGCTATCATCGCCGCCGCGCGTTCCGCTTGAACCGGCCGGCCCGCACGGAGAGAATGTAGCGCCGGTCGTCCAACGAGCAGCGCAGGGAAACGGAATGATTACCAGGCAGCGCGCATACGCACGGGTCGGCTTCGTGGGCAATCCTTCCGACGGCTATCACGGCAAGACGATAGCCTTCACCATCGGCGACTTCTTCGCCGAGGTGACCCTCTACGAGAGCCCGGAACTCGAGCTTCGCCCCGGGCCGCAGGATCATGCCGTCTTCGGCAGCATGGAAGACCTGGTGGACAGCGTCAACCGCACCGGTTACTACGGCGGCGTGCGCCTGCTGAAGGCCGCGATCAGGAAGTTCGAGGAGTACTGCCGGCAGCACGAGGTCGACCTCCCCCGGCGTAACTTCACGCTGCGCTACACTACCAGCATCCCCCGGCAGGTCGGCCTCGGCGGCTCCAGCGCCATCATCACCGCCGTCATGCGCGGGTTGATGGCGTTCTTCGAAGTCGAGATACCGGACCAGATACTGCCCAACGTCGTCCTCTCCGCCGAGACCGAAGAGCTGGGTCTGACCGCCGGGCTCCAGGACAGGGTCATCCAGGCGTACGGCGGCCTGGTCTTCATGGACTTCGGCAGGGACCACGTGGCCGAGCACGGCTTCGGTCGCTACGAGAGGCTCGATCTGGAGCTGCTGCCGCCCGTTTACCTCGCCTACCGACCGGACCTCAGCAAGGAGAGCTCCACCGCCCACATCCACGTGCGCGAGCTGTACGAGATGGGCGACCACGAAGTGGTGCGCACCATGTCGGAGATCGCCTCCCTGGCGGAGATCGCCCGCGTGCTGCTCAGGGCGGGCGACCACGAGGAACTCGCCCGCATCATGGACCGCAACTTCGACCTGCGCGCGCGAATATACCAGATACGCGAGGCCGACCGGAAGATGGTCGAGACGGCCCGCTCGGTCGGCGCATCGTGCAAGTTCTGCGGCTCGGGCGGGGCGGTGGTCGGGACGTATGCGGACGACGAGATGCGCGCGCGCCTCCAGGAAGCCATGGAAGGGGCCGGCTACAGGTTCGTCGTCCCCCAGCCTGTCAACAACGAACCAAAGGCCGAGTTCACAGTTGACCGTTGATAGTTGCCCGCCGTACGGCGGATTGCCTGTTGCTTGTTTCTCGTTGCTTGTTGTTAGTCGCCGTGATCATTCCGTAGCCGTTAACGTCGTGTCCGTTGTGCCGTCGTGGTAAGCCGCGCCTTCGTTCGTTCTCCGTGGTTCTCTGTGTTCTTCGTGATCTTCGTGGTGAAGGCTGTTGCCGTTGCCGTTCGGGGCTCAGCCGGGAAAGAGCCGTTCCAGCATTTCCGCGTCCGGCCGGCGGCCGTACTCGCAGACTTCGAACGCCTCCGCCTGCCGGACGCGCGCGCCGCGCTCGGGGCCGTAACGTTCGATGAGCCGGTCCCGGAAGCGATCGGCCACGCGCGCGAACCTCCCCTCGCAGCCGGCCCGCAGCCACTCCAGGCGCTCCGCCTCGCTCGACGGCACCCCGTCCAGGTGGCCCGCGTTGTACGGCAGCCACTCGAACATCTGGCTCTCGTGGCAAGCCAGCATTCGCACCTTCAGGTCGAACTCCTCGTCCACCGCCACGACCACGTCCGGCTCGAACGGCACGGGCTTCTGGAACCAGTCCGTGGTGTAGCAGATCACCGGCATCTCGCGCAGCGCGGGGACGTCCGGCCGTACCAGGGGCACAGTCAGCAGGTAGGAGGCGTCCATGACGAGCTGCCCGGCTGCCCTGTGGTCCGCGTGGTAGTCGAAGGGGCGCAGCCCGAGCAGCAGGTCGGGCTCGAACTCGCGGATAAGGCCGATCAGCTCCTCGCGGATCTCGACGGTCGCCGTCAGCCGGGCGTCGTCGTGGTCCAGGACGACGTAGTCCGCGCCGATGACCTCGCCGGCGCGCCGGGCCTCCTCCTTGCGCCGGCGGGCGAGTTCGGCCGGCTGCATCTCGTGGTGGCCGGCGTTGCCGTTCGTGACGGAGACGAACAGCGCCGCTCCGCCGCTCCTGACGTATCGCACGGCCAGTCCGGCCGCGCGTCCCTCCCCGTCGTCGGGGTGCGCGCCAACGAACATGAGTTTCATGCCTCAGACCTCCATAGTGTCCATTGCCCTGCCGGTCCTCGTCGTCGTCCCAGCTGGCGTCCTCGTCCTCGTCGTCGTCCTCGCTCTCGTCCTCCGCCGAAACCCCTCGACCTGCCAAAGGCGGCGCGCCCTGGTCTGCCTGGCTACGCCGGCCCGCCCTGTGGCGCCGGCATCCCTGCCCGGCTGGCCGGTAGCGCCGGCATCCTGCCGGCCTGGGTGTGGGCGTCCCGCCCACGCCCTGACGTACAGCTGCGGCCAAGATGCCCGCAGCTAAGCCGCCGAGACGGCGGCGCTACACGCACACCACAGGGCAAACGCCCTCAGCGGCCCCGCAGCTAAGCCGCCGAGACGGCGGCGCCACAAGCTACCCCGCTCAGCCCGCGGCGGTACAGTGTCCCGCTTACCACAGATTGCTCAGCAGGCCGCCGTGCTGCATCACCGGCGCGAAGACCAGCGACACGACACCCATCAGCTTGATCAGGATGTTCATCGAGGGCCCGGACGTATCCTTGAAGGGGTCGCCGACGGTGTCGCCGACGACGGCGGCCTTGTGGGCCGGGGAACCCTTGCCGCCCAGGTTGCCCTCTTCGATCCACTTCTTGGCGTTGTCCCAGGCGCCGCCACCGTTGGACATGAAGATCCCCAGCAGCACGCCGGAGGCGGTCGCGCCGGCAAGGAAGCCGGCCAGGCACTGCGCCCCCATGAGCAGCCCGATGCCGAGCGGCGCAACGAGCGCCAGCACGCCGGGCACGATCATCTCTTTGAGTGCCGAGCGGGTCACGATGTCCACGCAGCGTCCCGTGTCGGGCTCCGCGCTGCCCTCGAGCAGTCCGGTGATCTCGCGGAACTGCCGCCGGATCTCCTCCACCATCTTGCCGGCGGCCCGTCCGACCGCCTCCATGGTCAGCGCTGCGATCAGGAACGGCATCATCGCGCCCAGAAGCAGCCCCACGACGACCGGGGCGTCGGTCAGGCTGACGCTTTCCAGGCCGACCGTCTTCTGGAAGGCGGCGAAGAGGGCCAGCGCGGTCAGGGCCGCCGAGCCGATGGCGAAGCCCTTGCCGATGGCCGCCGTGGTGTTGCCCAGGGCGTCCAGGCGGTCCGTGATGGAGCGTATCTCTGGCCCGGCGCCGCTCATCTCCGCGATTCCGCCCGCGTTGTCCGCAATCGGGCCGTAGGAATCGGTGGACATGACGATGCCGATCGTCGCCAACATGCCGACGGCCGAGATGGCGATCCCGTAGAGCTCCGCGCAACTGTAGGCCACCGCGATGGCGATGCAGAGCGTGATAAGGGGCAGGACCGTGCTCTTGAACCCGACGGCCAGGCCGGTGATGATCGTCGTCGCCGCGCCGCTTTCGCTGGAACGGGCGATGGCCCGGATGGGCGGCCCGGACGTGAAGTACTCGCTCTCCAACCCGATCAGCATCCCGGCGATCATGCCGGCCAGGATGGCCCAGAAGGGCCTGGCCGTGCCCAGGATGCCGGTCGTCGCGAAGTAGGCCACGATGATGAAGAGCACGGCGCTGACGTAGGTCGCGTTGCGCAGCGCGGACTGGGGGCTGAGCCGCTTCAGGAAGTTCATCGAGGCGATGCCGATCAGCGACGCGATCAGCCCGCCGGCGATCAGAATGATTGGCAGCGACATCCACTTGGTCGCCTCGGCAGGCGTGGCGGCGTGTACGGCGGCAGCGATCGCCATCGTGGCGACCACCGAGCCGACGTAGGACTCGAACAGGTCCGCGCCCATGCCGGCGGTATCGCCGACGTTGTCGCCCACGTTATCGGCGATGACGCCGGGGTTTCGGGGGTCGTCCTCGGGGATGCCGGCCTCCACCTTGCCGACCAGGTCGGCGCCGACGTCGGCGCTCTTGGTGTAGATGCCGCCGCCGACGCGCGCGAACAGGGCGATGCTCGACGCGCCCATGGCAAACCCGTTGATGACCAGCGGCGCCTTGCCAGGGTCAATCTTCAGGAACACGAAGAAGAAGCCGAGCCCCATCACGCCGAGTGCGGCCACGGAGATGCCCATCACGGAGCCGCCCTGGAACGCGATGGCCAGGGCCAGCGGCGCGCCGCCTTCCATGGCGCCCTGGCACGCGCGCGTGGCGGCGCGGGTGGACGCCTTCATGCCGAGCCATCCCGCCAGCATCGACGCCAGCGCCCCGCACAGATACGCTATGCCGGTCCACGGGCCTATCAGCAGCGCCAGCGCGACGAAGACCAGGACCATGAAGATGGCGATGACGCTGTACTCGCGTTTCAAGAAGACCATCGCCCCGTCGTGGACCTTGCCCGAGATGCCCTGCATCAACTCATTCCCCGGCGAGTGCTTGAGGACGGCGAAATAGGTCCAGACGGCGGCCGCGAGGCCGAACACACCCAGCCACGGGACGACTAACAGCATGGTGTCCAGCATTGCAGAGACTCCTTTCGGGACGTGTTACGATCGGGCTGATGGGAGGGCAGGCAGCGAGAACCACGGCCACATCGGAGGTGTCGGCGGCCGTCCCCCCGTGGACCGAGCCATGCTATTTCGGAGGGCGCCTCGTGTCAACTGGAACCGCCTTTTCAACACGGAGGCACGGAGAACACGGAGAACGGCAAGGAAAGGGGGGGAACCACGACGACACGACGTTAACGGCTGAGGAAGAACGGGAAAAGCAGACAGCGAGAGACGGACACGACGCTGACGGCGAAGAGAGGATCAAGGGAAGCAAGCAACAAGCAATCCGCCGTACGGCGGACAACTATCAACTGTCAGCTGTCGTCTATGATGACGCTCTCGATGCCCAGGGCGTTCGCCACCTTCCTGAGCGCGTCCGCCCCGTGCCCGACTCCCAGGGCGAAGTGATGCGTCGGGCCTTCCGCGAGCCAGCGCTTCAGGAACGCCACGGGGTCCGGCTCGAAACAGGCGCGCGTGTTCGTGTTGCCGGTGGCCGGGATGGGGCCCGCCGCAGACTCGCCCTCGGCCACCACGAACTTGAATCTCCCGTCGACGGTCTGGGAGATGGAGAGCATGGTGATCGGGCCCTTCTTGAGACCGAACTCGACGCTGGCCCCGGCGCCGGGCTTGCCGTGGTACTTGAGCAGGCTGCGCAACACCGGGCGA
>Ga0180432_10000852_pt1 | contig 49447 bp, 44 predicted proteins | sample SS_ome_10_FD_132414 | JGI IMG/M metagenome (GOLD analysis project Ga0180432, IMG submission 132414) | Hypersaline lake sediment archaeal communities from the Salton Sea, California, USA - SS_1_MS_2 metaG | ecosystem: Environmental > Aquatic > Non-marine Saline and Alkaline > Hypersaline >...
CTGTGGCCGAGCGGCTGGTAATCGAGATGAGTAGTTAGCTGTTGATTTACTTTGTTCCGGGGCCTGTATTGTACAGGCCCCGGTTGTTTTTCAGGTATTGTATATTATATTTAGCAGTTCATTTGGGGGTTTGGGCCGGAAGGGGAAATCTAATACCGGCGGTGGCGCTTGACATAGTTTGTGGATAGGCTTATTATTTGAACAAAGATACTTACTTTGGAGCATATAAAATGGCTGAACAAAAGAAGAGTTGGGAAAAGCGGCTTAGCGGTGAGCCGGATGAGCTTACGGTTGATTTTGTGGAATCGCTGTCGGTGGATAAGCGGCTGTACAAATACGATATCGTTGGTTCAATCGCTCATGCGCGGATGCTGTCGGAACAAAAGCTGATTACTAAATCCGAATTTAAGGCGATTAAAGACGGTCTGATTGAGATATCAGAGGAAATCAGAAATGGTAAGTTCAAGTTCGACAAGACATACGAAGATATTCATATGACGATTGATGCGGCACTGGTGGCACAAATCGGCGAAGCCGGTAAAAAGCTTCATGCCGGCAGAAGCCGTAACGACCAGGTTGCTACGACTGTGCGGCTTTGGATGCGTGATGAAATAGAATTGCTGCAGGCGAAAATCACACTGCTTCAAAAGTCGTTTGTTAAATCTGCGGATAAATATACGGAAGACGTGATGCCGGGCTATACACATCTTCAGCGTGCGCAGCCGATTGTTATCGCCGTTTATTTATTGAGCTTTGTAGAGCAGTTTGAGCGTGACTTTATTCGTCTGAAAAACTGTCGGGAGCTGGTTAATATTTCGCCGTTGGGCAGCGGTGCTGTGGCAGGGACGACGTTGGCCATAGACCGAAAGAGTACAGCGAACCAGTTGGGTTTTGCCGAGAGCACTTATAACAGTGTGGATGCGGTCGGCGACAGGGATTTTTGTGCTGAGTTTATCTTCGACTGTGCGCTTATTGCAACGCATCTGTCAAAGTTGGCTGAGGACTGGATAATTTATTCATCCACTGAATTCGGGTTTGTTCGGATAGACGACAGTTTTTGTACGTCATCGAGTATGATGCCGCAGAAGCGCAACCCTGATGTTCTGGAGCTGATTCGAGCGAAGACGGGTCGAGTTTATGGCTCTTTAATGGCTATGCTGGCTATTTTGAAGGCCCAGCCGTCGGGTTATAATCGTGACCTGCAGGAAGATAAGATTCATATTTTTACTGCCGCTGATACCGTTGAACAATTGCTCGATACGGCGCGCGGGGTTGTATCGCATACGAAATTTGATACGAAAAGAATCACAGCCGGGCTGGACGAGGGATTTTTGGATGCTACGTCGTTGGCGGAGTATCTGGTTGGAAAGGGTGTATCTTTCCGGCAGGCACACGGTATTGTCGGAGCATTAGTCGCTCATTGCGAGAAAGCAAAGAAGAAATTAGCCCAGCTTGGTCTGGATGAGCTTCAAAAGTCTTGTGAGCTTATCGGGAAAGATGTGTACGAGAGTCTTGGTGCAGCAAATGTTGTAAGTAAATACACTGCCAAAGGGGCAGCCGGGACGAGGCAGGCGAAAGAGCAAATCTCATATTGGCAAAAACATTTGGCAGAGCGATGAGTAGTAACGAAGATGAAATGACCGCCTGGTTTGCACGTCAAAGCAGATTAGCCGCAGCAGATTTTCCCATTGGCATCGGGGACGATATGGCTGAGATTTGCCTTGGGCATGATACATCGGTTCTTGTTACTACGGATATGCTTCTGGACGGGGTGCATTTTGACCTGCAGAAGGTAACCTTAGAAAAGGTCGGATACAAAGCTATGGTGGTGAGTCTGAGTGATTGTGCGGCTATGGCGACGGTGCCCGTTGCTGCGGTTGTTTCCGTAGCATTGCCAAAGGGGTTCGGCAAGGATGAGCTAAAGCAGCTTCACTCGGGTATTACTTTAGCTGCTGAGAAGTTTAATTGTCCGCTTGTGGGCGGTGACATTACAAGCTGGCAGGCCAATCAGCCTTTTGCGATAAGCGTGGCGATGCTAAGCAGGTGTGGTGGTAATAAGCCTATAAGGCGGTCGAGTGCGAAAGCCGGCGACTGTATTTGTGTTACAGGTACGCTGGGCGGTTCAGGTAGAGGCAAACATCTGGAATTTGAGCCGAGAATTAAAGAGGCGATAAAAATCGCTCAAATGGTAACGGTAAACGCAATGATTGATATAAGCGACGGATTGAGCAGCGACCTGAACCGAATCTGCAGCCAGAGCGGTGTCGGTGCGGTTATCGATGAGGAGCTGATTCCGATATCGGATGCAGCCCGAAAGAGTGGGGAGGCGTTGAATTCGGCGCTGAACGAGGGCGAAGATTTCGAATTGCTTTTTACACTCGCTGAAAGGCAGTGTCAACTATTACTTGAGGGTTGGGATTCTCAAGTGCCGATTACGCAAATCGGTACAATTACCGAGGACGGCAGTATGCGGATAAGAGGAGCTGATGGTACAACAAGGGATTTGCAGCCGAAGGGATATGACCACCTTAAGTAATTGATTATTGATTATTGATTATTGGGTTGATTGTGGGTCTGGAGATTACATCAAATTCACCGGAGGAGACGATTGAGGTTGGGCTCAAAATCGGTTCACAATTAAAAGGTGGTGAGGTAGTGGGGGTATGCGGGGCATTGGGCAGCGGCAAAACGCACCTGATTAAAGGAATTGCAGCCGGTGCAGGTGCGGGGGACAGCCGGCAGGTCAACAGTCCGACGTTCGTAATCGTTAATGAGTACAGCGGACGAATGGATATTTACCATATAGACGCTTACCGACTGAATTCGATAGCTGAGTTTGAGATGTTAGGCTTTGATGATTACTGCGGGGGGCAGTCGGTAGTTCTGATTGAGTGGGCCGATAAGATTGAATCGGCCCTTGAACATATCAATTACATTCGCATAGAACTGTTTCACGAGGGCCCAGCAAAGCGAAGGATTCACATCACTAACACACCCGAATATATAAACTGTTAATGTTAGTTTGCCTGGTGCTGTTGCTCTGACGCCTGAGAATTTGGCAGCGGGGGGTTTATTTTTTATACTTTTTTAGGTGGTTTGAATGACACTATAACGAGCAAGAGTGTGTATTTTCGGACGTGGAGTAAAGACAATACCATTCATCGGACATTCGAGGGGATTTGTGAAGTATTATTTTAGAAGTATTTTTCATTTTTTTTATTATTGGAGGGTATTTACAGTCAGATAGTTAAGTCGTACATCAATCAGGACGATATTTTGAGTTAAAAAGGGACATAAGGAACAGATTGGGTGATTAAAATTCATCTAAAAAGAAAGTAACAAATTTTTTAAGGGAAAAGAAAATGAAAGCAAAAAGTGGTTTTACATTAGTGGAGATTCTGATTGTGGTGGTCATCCTGGGTATCCTGGCGGCTATCGTGATACCTCAGTTTACCGACGCCAGCACAGAGGCGAAAGAATCAAGGTTACTCAGTGACCTGCAGAGTATGCGTTCACAGATTGAGCTTTATAAGATTCAGCATAACGATGAATTTCCCGGTTCGGGAACAGCAAGCTTTACGGAAGCAATGACACAGTATACCGATGTTGATGGTGCTCTTGCTGCGGTACAGGCACCCGGCGCAGGGGTTTATGGGCCGTACATCCAAAAGATACCGACCAATCCGTGGAACGACGATGATACAGTTACTGAAGATGGTACTCTTGGAGATAACAGTGGCGGCTGGGAATTCAATACCACCACCGGTGCATTCCACGCTGATGATGATAAGTCATGTTCGGATGGAACAGCTCATACGGCACTATAAATTTTTCAAGCTACAAACCGTAGGAGCGTGAAACAAAATCTACGGTTTTGAAAGAATTAATCAGGCTGACCAGGTATTGCGGAGATGCGGAGCTGGTCAGCCTTTTTGAACAATACAGGAGAAGGGTTTTTTTATGAGAGAGCAGATTCGTTTGTCTTATCTTGAGGCCTTAATCATTTTGGTTGTATTGGGTGTGGCAGCGAAGCAAATGCTTCCCCGGCTTGCGGGGGCGAGTATAGAGGAGAAAGTCTGCTCTCTGACAGACGGGCTTGAGACAATGCGAGCACACATTGATTTATACCGAGCTGAGCACGGTAACCGCCTTCCTCCATCCGACTGCTTTGAAAATTTCGAAGCTGTTATGACAACAAAGGTGGGCCGATACGGTCCATACATTACTGAGATTCCGGTGAATCCTTTTAATAATCTTAAAACGGTTCGCTTCGATGGTGAAAAAGCAGGCAGCGGCGAGGCCGGCTGGAGGTTTGATACGAAGACGGGTGTTTTCCAGGCCGACAATGATGCTGATTATGCGACGCTATAGAATTGATTAGTGATTATTGATAATTGATTATTTGGTTGAGATTCTTCGCTGTGCTCAGAATGACAATTTTATTGATTATTTTTTATGAGTTACAAACTACAAGTTAAAGATACGGGATTTACGTTAGCAGAGGCGATGATTGCAACGGTTGTTCTTGGCATCGCTGCGGCGGGTGTGCTTATGCCGTTTACATCGGGTCTTCAGGTGCGGGCTGAAGGAAGACGACGAACGCTGGCGGCCAAGTTGGCATCCGATTTGATGGAGAAGATTATAAATACGCCGTTTGAGCAGATAGTGGATGATTATGAGCTGCAGGGCGAGGTGAAAGACGCAAGCGGGGCAATATTTACTGATTCAAATTATGCGAATTTCAGCAGAGATGTAAGCTGCGAGTATGTTTATGTTCCGCAGGAAAGCGGGGTGGCGGAAGCAAACTTTATTCTCGTTAGAGTGAGAGTATATTACAGAGGCACAGAAATAGTAAGTTTGAAACGATTGATTGGCAGAGGATGATGCAAATAAATCAAAGGCGTAATGATAAGGGGATGACGTTAGTTGAGCTGTTAGTTGCACTGGTGGTTACGAGCATTGTGTTAACTGCTGTTGCCACATTAGCTTATGCCCTGGGGACGGTGAATGAGGCAAGCGATGACACAAGCCGCAAACAGGCAGAGGTGCGTTATGCGACACTGAAGATATCGGAACTGGTTCGATACTGCAAACTAATATGTGCGGCGCCGGGCGATGATGTAGTAATCTGGAAAGCCGACGATAATCCTCATAACGGCAGGATTGATGTGCTTGAGCTGGCATATATTGAAAACGTGAGCGGCGAAAATTGTATGAATCTTCTGGAGTTTTCCTCCTGCCCCGGTTGGCTTGCGTCCTGGTTCAGCGGCCAGGCTTCACAGATATATTGGCTTGGACAGAGTGGTTGCAAGGGCCTGTTTGTCGATGAATGTACAGAGACTCGGTCATACTTGGTTCGAGAATGCAGTAATGTGGAGTTTTTGTTTGACGATGACGAGGGGCCGCCGTGGAGCAGGTTATTGACCATTTCATTTGACATGGAAGAAAAAGGAGTTTTGCACAGTTATCAGATAAGCGCTGCACTTCGCGGCTGGACAGGTAATCTGCTTAACAGCAGTGGAGAGATTGTCAGCCAGGATGATGATGAGATATGAAAAGCGAACGCAATAAAACCGATAGAAAAGGGTCGGCACTGCTGGTTGTTTTATTTATCGTTATGGCAGTGACGGTTTTATCGTTGGGGTTTTTGTCGCGAAGCGATGTCGAATTGGCGTGCGGTGAGAATATGCTGCTTCGAGTGCAAATGGATTATTTAGCGGAATCCGGCCTGGAACATGCGAAGGAGCTTATCCTTCACCCGCAAGATGTTGATTCAGAATACTGGGCGGGCGCAGAGGGTATGCAAATAATAACAGGCAGTTCCGATTACTATGATGTCAATGTAGTTAAACGCGGTGAGTGTAATTATCAGATAACGTCAGGTGCGTACAGAGAAAGGTCAGGAGAGAAGGTCGGGCTGAGCATTTTAAAAGCCGAGTTGCGACTTGACCCATGCGTTGCTTTCTGGGTCGGGGGCGATGCGATAATATCCAATAGTGTAACAATTAACGGTGATGTTTACTGCGGCGGCAATTTAACAAATAACGGCATTATAAACGGAGATATTTTCAGTGTGGGCCTTGTCGGTTCCGGCGGCATGGGTCAGGAATACGACATTAGTGAAGCGGTGGGTATTAGCGGCCCCGGCCTTAACACAGACGATTTCACCGCCAGTTATGAGCCTGACCCCAACGGCAATGTTGAACTAATCGACCAGGAGTTGGTAATCGACGAAACTTTTGTTATCAAGGGCCATCTGATAGTCAGCGGCGGTTCGATAAAGATGACGGCCCAAAAGAATTCTCCGGCAATGTTGGTAGATGGCGCAGTAACAGTGAAAAACGCGGCAAGGATGGAGGTTAACGGTCTTGCGCAGACAGCGGGTCAGTGGACGGTTGACAGCGGGGCCGAAGTTGTGATTTCCGGGGCGTTGTTTATTACCGGCGGTGGCATAAGCGGCGGCGGTAACGTTGTCATCACAACGAAACCAATCAAGGCATCGCTTGGCGGTGACATAGCAACTTTTAGTCCGGCGGCAGGGGCGTTTTTTAGAAGTATCGAAAGAAATTAACAACACAGAAGCGAGAAGTTTTTGCAAATCTTTCCGACAGGTCGGGATTTTCAGGGACCTCCAGACGCGAAATAATGCGTTTGGGGAACCCAGCATATTGCTTAGAAATGCAGCAATGGGTTTATGGGACGGATTAAAGGCAGACGGCTTATCGGCCTTTATGTGAAAAGAAAAGAAAATTCTGAAGCAGATTAATAACGTAAGTTATATTTCCCGACCACTGCGTTACTCGAAATAATCAGCCGGTTTATGTCATATCGATTGACGGTTATACCAATTCTGTTGACCATAACTGTAGAAGGTATGGAAAATGACATTTATAACGGGAGGATAAAAATGGTTTTAGTAAGCTCCGGATGTGTCGGGCAGGAAGGCGATAACCGTATGAGCGACAGTTGGTTTGTATTGTCCGATGGGGCGGTAAAGAGGCCTCTCGAAGAGGACGAAAAAGGATAGTGGTGTGGGCATAAAGCGCCAATACAGGAGTAAGCGTGTGGTGAGAATGCAAAGCACAGACAGTGGTTTTACTGTGATAGAGATATTAATTGTCGTGGTGATAATCGCCATTGCTGCGGCGATGGCGATACCGATGATGAGTTCTGCCGGCAGCGGCCAGGTTCGCTCGGCGGCCAATATGGTTGCGGCGGACCTTGAGTATGCCAAAAGTATGGCAATAAGCAGAGGCCAGAATTTTTCGGTTGTATTTGATGAGAGTACAGAAAGCTACAGTGTCAAAGACCAGGACGGTGTTATAGCGCATCCTGTGAAAAAGGGATTCGATTATGTAATAGATTTTCGCAGCGACAGCAGGCTGGATAAAGTTGATATAAAAGAGGTTGATTTTAACTCGGAAGAGGCGGTCGAATTCAATTATTTGGGAAGCCCGGTTAACGGCGGCATTATACGGCTGCAGGCAGATGGAACGACAGTAACAATTATTGTGGAAGCTGTTACAGGTTTTATATCGATTTCTCCGTGATGAAAAAAGGAAATCGCAGATGATAAGCTGGAAATTGAAAAACCGGAATCTTCGGCCGATAGGCTTAGATATAGGTCGTAATGCCATCAAGATGATTCAACTGTCGATAAACGACGGCCACATAAGAGTTTCAGCAGCGGACAAGACCAGAATTGACCCCGATATAAATGGAGACGAGCAACAGAGAAGCCAGTTCGTTATCTCTGCAGTCAGGCAGATGCTGGCGGAAGGTAACTTTCGCGGGAAAGATGTTATTTCGTGTTTGCCGAATGACAAATTGAAAATAACTTCTCTGCGATTGGTTGAGACAGAAGCGGAAGAGATAGAACAGGTTCTAAGGGGAGAAGTTGCTCAGCGTTTTGGCCTGAACCCTGACATAGACGCGGTCAACTATGTGGTTGCCGGCAATGTTCAACAGGGTGATGAGATGAAAAATGAGCTGGTATTATTCGTTGCAGATAACGAAACGATAAGAAGCCATATTGAGATGGTTGAGCAGATGGGTCTTAGACCAGCGGCGATAGATTCGGTTCCTTGCGCGTTGTTCAGAAGTTTTGAGAGGTCACTGAGGCGTCAGGAGGACAAGGAGCAGACGGCGGTTTTTGTAGATGTTGGCAGCTGGTTTACAACAGTGGTGTTCGGGCGTGGGGGACAAATCAGTTTCGTTAAGCAAATACCAATTGGGGGAGATAAATTTAATCGCCAGGTAGCGGCGAAATTAGGAGTTAGTATTTTGGATGCCGAGGTACTGCGAGAGAGGCTGAGAAAGGAAAGGGCGGCAGATTCGTCATCAGTCGGCATCGAGAACGGTCGTTGGGCATCAGGTGTTGATTCAGCAAGCAGTGTAGGTCTCGATGCTTCGACTCGGCAGGTGATGGTTGGCGCAATTAGTGCCGTTGCCGAAGAGTTGGCGAGAGAGATATCGCTTTGCTTCAAATATTACACAGTGACATTCAGAGGCAAGCGTGTGGAGCGGGCGGTTTTTGCCGGCGGAGAAGCGTATGAAAATATTCTGCTTAATGTTTTAAGACGTCAATTGACGGTTGAGATTGAAACTGCTCAACCATTAAGAGGCTTTGATATGATGAATGTCAACTTCGAGAGCGACAAGCGCGGCCTGCTTTGTGAATGGGCAGTGGCTGTTGGCCTTGGGCTTAAAGGCTCCAAAGGAGCCACAGATTAGAGTGGTGGTATGAAAGAAATTGATTTTCTTCCAAACTGGTACAAGAAGGCCGCGCAGCGGCAGATTAGTTACCGAACTCAATATATCGCCCTTGGCGGTATATTTGTAGTGATGATGGTGTGGAATTTTGTTGCCGTCCATTCAATTTCAAAAGCTGCGGCGGAGCTTGTTAATGCCGAATCGAAGCAGGCCAAAGCAGAAAACGTATCACAGGAATTTTCCAGGATTAAAAATGAAGTGAAACGATTCCAGAAAGAAGTAAATATCCTTCAGGAAATCGATTCCAGGATAGATGTCGGAAGTGTTTTTGCGGAACTAAGTTTTTTGATTAATGAAAATATAGCGATTAGCAGCGTGGAGTTCAGGGCTGAACAATTTGAGGTCGGTGATAAGACCTTGCCGAGGAGTGGTTCGGGCGTCAGAGCGGTTCGGGACAAATCGGAGCTGTCACTCGGTGCGTGCCGTTTTAAGGTGGTGATAGACGGGGTGGCATCTGATTCGAGCAGCGTAGGAGATTTGATATGCAGACTTGAGGATTCGCCGTATTTTTGTCAGGTGTATCCATCGTTTTCGCGAAACAAAGATGTAACTGCGGCTGGTTCCACGGCAAACAAAGCAGTGTCGAGAGAGAGCGTCAACAGAGCGACAGAAAATTATCAGGTAAGTGAGTTTGAGATAGTCTGTTATTTGGCGAATTACCTGGAGGGGTCGTCTCGTGGAGCAGAAGATACTAAGGACAGGAGAGTAGAAAGGTAACAAAGGGCTGATGGTGTTTCGAGAAAGAAAACAAATAATAATTTTGGTTGTGGCCGGTGTAATGGTTGGCGGATTTGTTCTGCTTCGTTATCTGCCTTTGCGAAGAGAGAGGAGAGCAGTAATGCAGGCAAAAGCTGCACAGGCGTTTGTTCTTAATAAAGCATCGCTTGAGAGTTCGCAATTTTTCACAATTAGAGAGCGATTAGCGAATATTCAAAAAACAGCCGCAAAGTTTGAAGCTAATGTGCCGGCCGGCAGGAACCTCGGTGGCTTTTTGCAGGAGATAGCTAATCTGATGAATGAACTTGGTCTCAGTGAGCAGCAGGTCCAGCCGGGCCAGGAGACAAAAACCAATAACCTGAACTGCATACCGGTAAGTATGAAGTGCAAAGGGAGTTTAGGGCAGATATTTGAATTTTACAAACGTGTGCAAACGATGGACAGGTTGATTCGCATTGAGCAGGTAACACTTAAAAATGATAACAATTTTAGCGGCGAACTAAGTATGCAGACAAAAGGAATTATTTATTACAGAACAAAGGCGGAGCAGGGATAAGAAGGAATGAAGCGAAATCTGCGAAATAATGTTAGCGGAGCCAACGGGGCATCAGGGCGATTGGCAATAGATAAGAAAAAGGCTGTTTTTGCATTGTGTCTGATAGCAGTAATGGTCTTTATGTGGGTCAGAGTGCTCACGAGCAAGAGTCCGCAGAGCGCTGCAGCGTCATCAGTGGCTGAAGAGATTAAACTGATAGGGCAGTCCGATACAGAGTCATTAAAGCTATCTTTTATAGAATTGCCGAAGGTCAAAGGACGTAATGATGTGCTTGCCCGAGACTTTTTTACTGTGAAGAACTGGCAGGACTTTTTTAGAGAAGGCAAAGGTGTTGGTGACAGGAGAGAAGTGGATGTTGTTTCAAGAAACGGTAATGAAGAAGTGGCCAGAAAAATTGCAGAGAAGCTAAAGCTTGGTGCGATAGTAATGGGTAAAAATCGGCGAGCTTTTGTAAATGATAAGTTGTTGGTTGTGGGGGACAAAATGCTCATTCGGGACGGAGTGAATATGTATGAATGTGAAATAGTTAAAATTGAAGAAAAGACGGTGTTTTTAAGATGTGGACAAGCGGAGATGCGATTGAAGCTAAAAGAGAATAATTCAAGTGCAGATTGGAAGATGTGAGTCGTGTCGTTTTGTGAAAAATCACAAGACGAGTTTTCTAAAACAAGGAGCTAAATTATGTATCACAATAAGAATTCAGACAATAAAAACAAAGTCGGAAAGAACTTGTTTATATGGACTCTTGTTCTGGTTTTTATGGCCGCAATTGCTGTTGGCAGCGTTATTGAAAATCCGGCAGAGGCCATAGCAGCAGAACTTGAAGCCGGCGGCAACGAAGATTTTTCGGGTCAGGGTGGCCCGGCTTCGGAGGAGACAGAAGAAGCATCCAGAGAAGGGATGATTAAGTTACTTAATTTTGAGAAAGATGCGACTATCAGGGACGGGCTTCGGACATTGGCGGCACTATACAAGGTAAATATTGTGCCGTCGTCGAAAGTTGACGGCCAGCTTAATGTTACAACTCTTTATGATGTTACATTTGAACAGGCGATGGAGGCGGTTCTGGGCTATCAATTCAAGTATGAACGAGACGGAAATTTCATAAGGGTTTATACCGCTCAGGAATACACAAGAATCAAGGAAGACAAGAGCCGAATGGTTAACAAGGTCTTCACGCTGTATTACGTAAGTGCCTCTGAAGCGACGAAGCTCGTTACTTCTGTACTAAGCAGTGCAGGCAAAGTTGCGGCCAGTTCTCCCGCAGAGGCGGGGATATCCGTAGGCAAGCAGGGTATCGGGGGCAAGGCAGGTGGAGACAGTATGGCACTTCACGATGCTATAGTGGTGTATGACTATCCTGAGAATATTGCCGAGGTTGAAAGGATGATAAAATCTCTCGATGTCAGACCTAAGCAGGTACTGATTGAGGCAACTATTCTAAGCGCTACCTTAACCGAAGGAATGCAACTGGGTATCGACTGGAACCTGCTCAACGGAACTGCCCTTGATGGAACACCGGAAACTATCACCAATCAGGAAACTGTTGTTGGTGGTTCCGTAATAACCGCTGCTGCAACAACACCCATTCAGCAGGTAGCGTCGGGAGTTGCCGGCACCGCTTTAGAGATAGCCGGCTTTACTGCGACCGGAGCCAGTGGGTTAAGAATCGGTATCACGGCCGGAGATGTGGTGGGATTTATAACCGCACTGGAGTCGGTTACTGATGTTACGGTTCTTGCTAATCCGAAGGTGTTAGCTTTGAATAAGCAGATGGGGACGGTCTTCATTGGAACGAAACTGGGCTATCGGGACCGGACGACAATTTCCGACACGGGCCAGGCAACCATTGGTGAGGTTCAATTCCTCGATACCGGCACCAAACTTTCTTTCAGACCCTATATAGGCAATGACGGTTACATCCGTATGGACATTTATCCGAAAGATAGTTCCGGAGAGATTGACAGTGAGGGTATTCCACAGGAGACCACTGCGGAATTGACGACTAACATAATGGTTAAAGACGGCCAGACTATCGTAATCGGCGGACTGTTCAGGGACGCTGTAACAACGACACGGTCACAGGTTCCACTGCTTGGCGACCTGCCTTTTATCGGGGCTGCTTTCAGAGCCACCACCGACAGAGATGTGCGTCAGGAAGTAATAGTTATGCTTACGCCCCATATCATAAGTGAGCCGTCAGAAGCAAGTGGTAATGCAAGGGCTGAAGATATTAGCCGTAAGAGAAGCGGTGCAAAAGAAGGATTGCAGTGGATAAGCAGGTCAAGACTTGCCGAAGACCATTACGCAAACGCTGTGCAATACTACCTCAGCGGATTTTATATGATGGCACAGGAAGAGCTTAAGACAGCGCTGGAGCTTCGTCCGACGTATCTGGAAGCAATTCGGCTCAAAGAAAAAATCATCGGCGAAACAGACCCGAACAGCGTAGCAGCAATAGAGAGAAATATGCTCAATGTCATCGAACGGAAAGAAGCAGGCAATTGGCGAAGAAGGTGACAAACCTGCGTAAGCAGCAAGTAAATTGAGGATGGTTACTTGAAATCCGGAAGAAACTTATATGTGATAGTTGCAGGTATTGCGGCTTGCAGCTTGCTTTTAGTCGGCGTTGCCGAGTGGCAGTATTCTGGCATCGGAGTAGGGTGGCGCATTGGAGGGATTGTGCCATTATGGCATTTCGTTGCGCTGATGTGCTATACCGCCGGGGCTGTGGGCGTGATTTGGCTTAGCTGGTATTGGCTAAAGGTGGCTGGGGCAATCACGTCCATAACCAGGCTGCTCGGTGAGCATACGGTTGGAGTAACAGGAATAAACGAAGTGGAGAAATCGATTGAAAGGTATCTTGAGAGCACCGCTGATTACGTCCACTCGCTAGAGGAGCAAATTAAAGAATTGCAAATACAAGTGCAGCTCTCACAAAGGCAAAAAAAGAACATCGAGGCGATAATATACGGTATTCGTGATGCAGTCCTTGTCATCGATGAGTTTGACAAATTGTTGATGGCAAACGCAGCTGCGGGGGAGCTTTTTGGATTTGATTACAGAAGGTCGCAGTACAAACCTATCAGCGAGTTGGTAAAAGATGATGAAAATGGATATGTAGATTTTTTGCGCCAGAGCAGGCAAAGCAGAATACGGGCAGCAAGGCGTGAAATCACGTTTTCAAAAGATTTCGCGGGCGAGAAGAAAACCAGGACTTTCGATTGTATTGTTTCCTGTGTCGGCGACAGTAAAGAGCCGGCCTGTGGTGTTGTGGCAGTTCTACACGATATTACACGAGAAAAAGAAGTGGCACAGATGAAAAATGATTTTGTAAGTCATGTCTCGCACGAATTGAAGACACCTCTTGCCTCTATTACGGCCTATTCGGAAATGCTGCTTGACGGCGAAGCGAATGACGAGAATACGAGGAAAGAATTTTGTTCGGTGATTCAAAACCAAGCCGAGAGGTTAAATCGGCTTATTGAAGAGATTCTGAATATTTCGCGCATAGAATCAGGTTTGATAAAGGTGAATAAAAAACCGGTCAGCCTGACAATAATAATAGAAGAACAATTACAAATGATAAAAAGCTATGCTGAAGAGAAGAACATAACTTTATCGTGGGGGGCAGGCGACCAAAAGCCCATCGTTTTTGACCGGGTGTATGTTGACAGAGATATGATTTCTCAGGTTGTTGTTAATCTGCTCAGTAACGCCGTCAAGTATACAAGGCAGGGGGGTTCGATAAGAATTGATAGTGAGGTTGATGATATAGCAGGCGTTGCAAAGGTCAGTGTGACCGATACCGGCGTCGGTATCCCTGAGGATGAACTTGAACATGTATTTGATAAATTTTACAGGGTTGGCGCCAACAGCAAACAGGCAAAAGGGACAGGACTGGGACTTAATCTTGTTAAGCAAATAGTAGAAAAAGTTCATAAGGGCCGGGTGTTTGTTACAAGCCAGGTTGGTGTTGGCAGTACGTTCGGATTTGAATTGCCTTTGGCCAGCGGCCAGACAGCCAAAGTGCAATCGACGGTAAGCAGAAAATAATAACAAGTGAATTTATGGAGGCAGAGTGATGGCAAAAAAGAAAGTATTAGTCGTTGATGATGAAATACACATTGTTCATGTTGTAGCAATAAAGCTTCGTAATAATGATTATGAGGTTATAACGGCTGAGAACGGTGCTGAAGCATTTAAGTTAGCCTGTGAGGTGCATCCTGATATTGTCGTTACGGATTTTCAGATGCCGGTTATGACAGGGCTTGAACTTGTTGAGAAACTCAGGCAAACCGAAGAGACCAAAAATACGCCGGTGATTATGCTGACGGCCAGAAGTTTTGCGATAGAGGACGAGCAAAAAGAAAAACTGCAGATATCAGAGTGTCTAAGCAAGCCGTTTAGCCCCAAGGAGCTGTTAAGAAGCATTGAGGACATTCTGTATGACAAGGCAATGGTGCAGGAGAATTGTGAAGATTTGCAAGAAGATTTTGCGGGTTAGAAGAAAACTATGCTAGAAACGACAGAGAATAAGTTGAGTTCATCACAACTGCAGAAGTTGAAAAGCTTTGGTGCCAGAGTGAATAAATTCGGTGTTAATTTTGCGGTCTGCAATCCTGGCGGCGAAGTTGTTTTACTTTGTGAAGCGGGCAGATTCGGCAGTAATTGTGAGCAATTGGCTGAGTTCAGCCTAATAGCTTTGGAGCAAACCAACGACCGGAATGAACCTGAAAATAACGATGATATTTGTCTGTTTGGTGAAAAAGAGCAAGTGCTGACCGTTGTTCTAAAATCAGACAGCGAAACTACCGCAGCAGCCCTGATTGATTTGGGTGAAGAGACAGCGGATAACAATGGAATACCAATTGATGATTTTCAATCTTCGGTCGCTAAAAATACGAAGTTGAATGAAATTCTTGCTGAAATGCTTTTGCTTTTGGCGGAGAATTTTCAGCTTTGCGCCAAAGCCGAAAAACAGATTGAAATGATTGGCAGTGAGTTATCTCAAACATACGAAGAACTGGTGCTGCTTCACAAGCTCAGTTCTAATATGAAAGTTACTGAGCAGGACGCCAACTTTCTGCAGATGGCTTGTGACAGCTTAACAGACATTGTCAGCGTTGAAGGAATCGCAATACTGCTTGCGAGGACTGTAGATAAAGAGAAGCAATTGGTTCTGGCGTCGGGTTCCGGATTGATAGATATAGATGAACGGTTCGCAGCTATTTTGTACAGCCGATTGGTAGAAGAGCTAAACAATGGCAAAGAGGCGCTTCTTGATAGTGAAGTTGATTCGCCTTTCAAATATGATTGGCCGAAAAGTACAAAAAATATCATAGCGGTACCATTGTGTGCCAAAGACAAAACCAGAGACCATTTTGCAGAAACAATTCACGCAGGCGACTCTGTGCTGGGTTTAATGGTTGCGATAAACAGAATAGACAAGCCTGATTTCGACAGCATTGATGTAAAACTGTTCAATTCGGTAGCCAACGGCTGTGTAGTATTCATTGAGAACGGCAGGTTGTTCAGGGACCTGAAGGAATTATTTATAGGTTCATTAAAAGCACTGACCAGCAGTATCGATGCTAAGGACCAGTACACCCGTGGTCATTCTGAGAGAGTTGCATTTATTTCCCGCTGGATTGCGGAGAGGCTTTCCGAGCAGGAGCCGATGGAGGAAGAAGCTATACATAAAATTTACATAGCCGGGCTGCTGCATGATATAGGGAAGATGGGGATAGATGAAGCAATACTGCGGAAGAAGGGCAAATTGACCGAGCAGGAGTTCGACTGTATAAAGACTCATCCCTCAGTAGGTGCAGGCATTTTAAGCGGGATAAAGCAGATGTGTGATATTGTGCCGGGTGTATTGTGCCATCATGAACGAATTGACGGCAGGGGTTATCCTAATGGCCTTGCCGGCGAGCAAGTACCGTTAACAGGTAAAATTATCGGGCTGGCGGACAGTTTTGATGCGATGACGTCAAAGCGAACATACAGAGAAGCGATGACGGTGCAAGAGGCATTGGCGGAGATAGAAAGAGAGTTAGGAAAACAGTTTGATGAGAAACTGGGCAGAATATTCATCGACAGCGATGTCTATCGGCTATGGGACATTATCCAGGATGGATTTGCTGATGTTTATGGAACGGGCGATTTTTCAGAATATGGTGCTGTTGCTGTGGGGACGTTAATAAGATGAAAGTCAATACACAGGATTATAATAATGTAACGGTTGTAGAATTGCAGGGCGAACTGGACGGTGACCTTGCCGAGTTGCTGCAGAAAACCGTCACAGACGTAATCAAAACGGGTAAAGTCGGTATCGTTCTCGATATGAGCGAGGTGGGATTTATAGACAGCGAGGGATTGGAGCGATTGTTGTGGGTGAGGGACTATTGCAATGAGAACAACTGCCAGCTTAGATTGGCAGGCCTCGATGAAAATTGTGTGAAAATTCTGGAAATAACACGACTTAAAAAGGAGCTTGACGACTACGCCGAACTGGCCGAGGCGGTGAAGAGTTTCGCATAAACAGTGGTAAGAAGGCGGGCGTAAAAGATTAAGCGTTAAAAAAAAGATATGAGTCCAATAGAGGTAAAAAACAAGACACAACTTGGGCAACTGCTGCTGGGGCGCGGTGTTGTAACGGCAGAGCAAATAGAAAAGGCCCTTGCTGAGCAGAATGAGAAAGGCCATCGCAAGCTTCTCGGCGAGCTTTTGGTCGAGATGAATTATTGTACGGAAAATCAAATAGCTTCGGCGCTGGCGGAGGCATACGATGTGCCTTATGCACAGGTTAATCCCAAGATATGTGATGCAAAGGCACTCGAGGTTCTGCCGAGAGAATTTTTGGAAGAACATATCGTTCTGCCACTGTTTAAGGTTTATGATGTTCTGACAGTGGCGGTGAGCGAGCCGACGAACGTATTTTTAATAGATGAAATAGAGCGTATAAGCGGCTGCAAAGTGCAGGTAGTCTGTGCCACGAGCAAGGATATTGAGGCGACTTTGCAGATATATTTGCCGGCTGCCAATGTTTTTGTTATCGATGACATTATAGATGATGAGGGGCTGGAAGATTTTACACTGATAGAAAGTATCACGCAGGACATAAGCAATCTTGAAGAGATAGCCGGTCAATCGCCCGTTGTAAAGCTGGTCAATTATCTGATTTACAACGCCGTTCGCGAAAATGCCAGTGACATTCACATTGAGCCGGACGATAAGAAGCTCCGGGTTCGATACAGGGTTGATGGTAAGCTGTATGAGAAGATGTGTCCGCCTTATCAGATGTTTTCTGCGATTGTTTCACGTATCAAAATAATGGCAGAGCTGGACATTGCACAACGTCGTCTTCCGCAGGATGGAGGTATCCATGTTTTACTGGAGGGCAGGCCTATTGATTTACGGGTGTCGGTTATGCCCGGCAACTTCGGCGAAAAGGTTGTTATAAGAATCATCGACCCGCAAAAAGTCGTATTCAATCTTGAATCGCTCGGCTTTACCTATGAAAACCTCCAGATATTCAAAGAAATAATACAATCTCCGAATGGTATGGTTTTAGTAACAGGGCCAACCGGCTCAGGAAAAAATACCACGCTTTATGCGGCTCTGGCCGAGTTGAACAGCGAAGAGGTCAACATTTGCACGGTTGAGGATCCTGTGGAATGTAATATGGCCGGCATCAATCAGTTTCAGGTAAATCAGGCGGCTGGTTTTGAATTTTCGACGGCGTTGAGAAGCCTGTTAAGGCAGGACCCCGATATCATAATGGTTGGCGAGATTCGGGATACGGCGACAGCAACTATCGCTGTACAAGCGGCGTTAACAGGCCATCTGGTTCTGTCAACTTTGCACACCAATGACGCACCCGGTGCGGTAACACGCCTGCTGGACTTGAATGTTGCTCCTTATCTTGTCAGCGCTTCTTTGATTGGGATTTTAGCTCAGCGATTGGTCCGGAAGATTTGTACGAATTGCAAAACAGAATACGAGCCTTCTGCGAGTATCAAAAAGATGGTCGAGAGTATGGGCGGAGAGGTCGGTAAATATTACCGGGGCCTCGGCTGTAAGAAGTGCCGGAATACCGGTTATGTCGGTCGAATTGCCATTCACGAACTGTTTGTGCCGAATGATGAAATTATGGAAGTGATTAATGCACAGGCAGGATTGAAAAATTTGAGAAACAAGGCAATCAAAAGTGGAATGGTTCCTTTGAAACTGGATGGTATTGAAAAGGTAAAAGCTGGAATTGTTTCTGTTGAGGAAATATTGAGAACAACCTGATACCATTGTTTATTGATGATTGATTATTGGGCATTGCATCTCATGTCTTTAGTCTTATGTTTTTGTATACTTTGTTTACGAGAAGCAAATAAATGACTGTATCAGCGGCAAAAAGTGTAAAGGGCACCGGTTTAACATTGGGTGCAGATGAGGCAGCATCTGCGATGGGCACAAACAGAGACAGGGTGCCGGCGATGGGCAAAAATGACAAATCCACCGTAACAGGGGCCCGTCAAAAGAACTCTTTGAGAGCTGTCCCATCCCAAGAGTGGAGAGGGAAATTGCATACAGCAAAAGTAAAACCGGCAGAGTTGATACTATTTACCAATCAGTTATCGGTGATGCTTGACAGTGGAGTTGTGCTGAGCGATGCCCTTGATGCAATGGCAGAGCAGGCCGAACAGGGTACGTTCAGACAGATAATTATGGAAGTATCCAATACGGTCAAGGATGGAGAGAATTTTTCAACAGCTCTTTCTGCTTACCCAAGGGTTTTCAATTCGATGTTCATCAGTATGGTCAAGGCTTCGGAAGCATCGGGCAAAATGGCGGAGATGCTCGGTGTGCTCAGCGGCTACCTGGATTTTGAACTCGAAACGCGTAAGAATATCAAAGGTGCGCTTACTTATCCTGTAATAATGGCACTGATGGCCGTGGCTGCTACGGGGACATTGATGTTCTTTGTTTTGCCGAGATTTATGAGAATTTACGAAGCCAAGGGAGCAGCCTTACCGAAGCTTACCCAGGTACTGGTTGGTTTCAGCAGTATATTGGGTAACTTTCAGGCGATGACAGGGATCGTTACGGTCTTGATAATGGCAGCTGTGTTTCTTTACTTCTGGGCTGGCACTGTCGGCGGCAGACGAGCAATAGATTTTATAAAAATCCGAACACCTGTACTGGGGGTGATGTTTATCGATTTGGTTGTAACCCGCAGTATGCGCATTATGGCAACAATGGTTAATACTGGCGTTAGCCTGCTGGATTCGCTCGAGGTGATACAGGGTTCTTGTGAGAATTATTATTTTCAGCGGTTGTGGACAGATACGGAAAAAAAGATTCGCGACGGCTACCAGTTGTCCGAGTCGATGCAGCTTTCACAGGGCAGCGAGTTAATCGCACCTGGGGTTATCCAGATGCTTCGGGCAGGGGAAAAGAGCGGCAGACTTGGCCAGGTAAGTGATAAAATATCGGTTTTTTACGAAAAAAAACTCGAAGCCTCAATCAGGGGTGTTATGACTCTTATAGAGCCGTTAATGATAATGTTTTTGGGTGGTATTATCGGAACAATCGCGATAGCCCTGCTGCTGCCGGTATTCAAGATATCAAGCATAATTGCACATTGAGGGGTGCAAAAAGGCCTGTTAGATGGGTTAATTTGTGAATTAAGCCATTACGTTGTAAATACTTATTAGTCGGCAGCAGCCGGCTTTTTTATTTAATCCAATCTTTATTGCGGAAAATACTTGCAAATAAATCAAAATTTGCTTACAATATCAACTCTTGGTTTTGGAGCGTATCTCAAAACTTGATTTGAGTCGCTAATTGTTAAGAAAGGATTTTTTGGAAAACATGCTGACAAAGCAGGAAAAAAGAAAAATTATCAATGATTTTGAAGTGCACGAAGGAGATACGGGTTCACCTGAAGTTCAGATTGCGCTGTTGACCAGAAGGATTAATGAGCTTACCGAGCATCTGAAGACTCACAAGAAGGACCATGCTTCAAGACGCGGCTTATTGAAAATGGTTGGTACCCGCTCGGCACTGCTTAAGTATATAAATAAAAAGGATGTCGAGCGTTACCGAGAGATTATATCCCGGCTTGGCCTGAGAAAATGAAAATTGTTAATAGTTCGTAGTTTGTAGTTCGTGGTTCGTAGCTCGATTCACTATTCACCAGAGACGAATCACAAACTACCAACTACGAACGCATAACATTGAGGATACTTTATGTTTGAAGTTTGTAGAGTGGAAAGACAAATTGGGGGCAGAACTTTATCCCTCGAAACCGGCAAAATTGCCAAGCAGGCCGACGGAGCGGTTGTGGTTCAATACGGTGAGACGGTTGTTCTTGTATCTGTAGTAACGGCCCCGCCGAGAGCCGAGGATATTGATTTTTTCCCGCTTAGTGTTGACTATCGTGAAAAGCACAGCGCAGCAGGTAAATTTCCTGGTGGGTTTATTAAGCGAGAGGGAAGGCCGAGTACCAAGGAGATTCTTACGGCCAGGATGATAGACAGACCTATTCGCCCATTGTTTCCTGAAGGGTATATTCAGGAAGTGCAAATTATGGTGAATGTGTTGAGCGCCGACCGTGAGAATGACCCTGATGTTCTTGCGATGCTCGGTGCCAGTGCGGCGCTTACCATAAGTAAGATTCCGTTCCTGGGCCCGACGGGAGCGTGCCGGCTGGGCAGAGTGAACGGAGAGTTTGTGATTAACCCGACTCATGCGCAGTTGGAAGCCAGTGACATCAACCTGCTTCTTGGCGGACGGAGAGAAGCAATGAATATGATTGAGGTCGGTGCCAAAGAGTTGTCGGAAGTGGTTATTGCTGATGCTGTTGCAACGGCACAAAAAACTGTCACCCTGGTTTGCGAGATGATTGAAGAACTTCGTGAAAGGGTTGGTGTTGAAAAAGAAATCCCCCTTGTAGAAAATGATGAGGAACTTTATTCGAGAATTAATTCGGAAATAGCGGATAAACTATACGAACTTAAGCAGATACCTGAAAAGCAGGAGCGTAACACGGCGGTCAAAGAGTTACTTGAGCAGGTTATCGAAGAATACTGTTCTGAAGAGAACGGTTCGCAACAGGTCGGTAAAACGGTGTATGACAGAGCAATGGTTAAGCGAATCCTTGGCAGGATAGAAAAGCAGGTAGTTAAAAAAATGCTGTTGGAAGGCAAACGGCCTGACGGCAGAGGTTATAGGGACATTCGCCCAATTTCGTGTGAAGTGGGTATTCTACCGAGGACTCACGGCTCGGCGCTGTTCACTCGGGGTGAGACTCAATCAATTGTGAGCGTAACACTCGGCACAATCAGAGATGCGCAGATTATTGATGGTTTATTGGATGAATACACACAGAGTTTTACGCTGCATTATAACTTCCCGCCGTTTTCTGTTGGTGAGATTCGTCCTATTCGCGGTCCGGGTCGAAGAGAAATTGGACACGGCTCTCTTGCAGAACGAGCGCTGGAGCAGGTAAGACCGCCGGAAGACAATTTTGCATATACTGTCAGGTTAGTATCGGACATCACCGAATCGAACGGTTCCAGTTCGATGGCTTCGGTTTGCGGCGGGTCACTTGCGCTTATGGATGCCGGTGTTCCGATATCGAAAGCAGTTGCCGGCATCTCAATTGGTATGATTAGTGACGAAAACGGCAGATATGAATTGCTGACGGATATCCTTGGCGAGGAAGACCACTTTGGCGAGATGGATTTCAAAGTCGCCGGCACAGTTGAGGGTGTTACGGCGATACAGCTCGATGTTAAAGCAGATGGTCTGGCGCATAATATTATGGTTGAAGCGCTAGAGCGGGCGAAAGAGGCCCGATTGAAGATTTTAGAAGCTATGGCAAAGGCCATCAGTAAACCCAGGCCTGAATTGAGTCGGTATGCACCAAAGCTGATAAGCATTGAAATTGACCCTGAGTTTATCGGTAAAGTAATCGGCCCTGGTGGAAAAATGATAAAGAGTATTCAGGAACAGACCGACACAACCATCGAAATCGAGGAAGATGGGACTATTTATATAAGTTGTGTTGGGGGCAAAGGGCATTTGGAGGCTAAGGAAATCATTGAATCGATGACGCAACCGCCGCAAGTAGGGCGGATATATAAGAATGCAAAAGTTGTTTCTGTTAAAGACTTTGGAGTATTTGTTGAGATTCTACCGGGCGTTGAGGGCCTCTGTCATATTAGTGAACTGAGCGATGGTTATGTCAGAAACATCGAAGAGATTTGTAAAATAGGCGACTTGATGCCTGTAAAAGTATTATCGATTGATGACCAGGGCAGGTTGAAACTTTCTCGAAGAGCTGCCCTTGCTGAATTGAGTGAGGCAGCAACAGTTGAGACCATCAAAAAAAATAAGTAACACGCTTGATTAGAGTACATTGTGGGGAATTTTTACGGGACAGTTATTCCTCCTTGGATGCAAACGGAAAAAAGTGTGGGATTGAAAGCAGGGGGAGAATAGATGCTTCAGTTTATAGCTGGTTTTGTTGCAGGTTTATTGGTTATTGTTTTGTTTCTGCGAAAAAAGGTTCCTTCCATACGGGCTGGTCAAAACAGACATCACAAGGAACTTGAAGAGTTAGGCAAGTTGACCGGCGAGCTTGCCCATGAAATCAAAAATCCTCTTTCCACGATCAAAATTAACCTCGAACTTATAGGTGAAGATTTGGAGGATTCGGGTCGCTTTGGTCCGGCGGGCCACGACGAGAAAAGATTAGCGAGGGCGCTTAGGAAAATAGGCGTTGTCCAAAAGGAAACTGACAGACTTGAGCAGATTCTTGATGGTTTTCTTACGCTTTCCGACAAGACAAAATTGCAGTTGGCAAATGTTGATATCAACGAACTGGTCAGTGATATGGTCGATTTTTATTTGCCCCAGGGCTATAGTCACTCAATAACTATTCGGCAGGGATTGTATGGGGAACCGCTTGTTTGCAAAATTGATGCAGATATGTTAAAACAGGCGATATTGAATCTTTTTATTAACGCACAGCAGGCAATGAGCGATAGTGGTGAGTTGATAGTAAGGACGTATAAGCGAGACGAAAATGCGATAATTGAAATTAGTGATACCGGCAGTGGTATAGCGCCGGATAAGTTGCCGAACATTTTCGATGTTTATTATTCGTCTCGGACGAAAGGCAGCGGACTTGGTTTGCCGACAACCAAAAAAATAGTCGAGGCACATAAAGGTACGATAAACGTTAACAGTGAACCGGGCAAAGGAACATCATTTACAATTAGCTTACCTGTCCAGCGCCGTAGGGTAATCTTTTGAAAGAAAACGATATTGTAATTCTGATAGTTGACGATGAACGCAACCACGCCGACGGGATTGCCGAAGCGCTGGAAAAAGCAGGGACAAAGGCAATTGCTGTTTATAACGGCAGGGACGCAGTAGAGATTGTACGCAATGAAAAGGTTGATATTGTTGTTACCGACTTGAAACTTGGCGGCAGCATTGACGGATTGAGCATACTCGAAGAGGTTAAAATGCGCAGTCCTGAGACGGAAGTTATTTTAATAACCGCCTATGCGACCATCGATACGTGTAAGGATGCGATAAAGGCCGGCGCATACGATTACCTTGTCAAGCCGATTGATATTGGTCAGCTTCGCACCCTTATAGAGGATATCAGCCGACGGATATCGAAATCAGCCGGGCGCAGAATAAAAAAAGGCAGAGTGGGCAAAGAAGAATTTGAGTTCGATGGGGTCTGGGGCGAAAGCCCCACAATGAAGGGCATATTTGACGTTCTCAAGCGTGTGGCTCCCACAGATATATCCATTTTAATTGAAGGTGAATCCGGAACGGGCAAGGAGTTATTGGCAAGGGCTATTCATAAGAATTCACAACGCTGGGATAAGCTGTTTAGGCCGGTGAATTGTGCCGGTCTGACAGAGACTTTACTCGAGAGCGAATTATTCGGCCACGTCAAAGGCGCCTTTACCGGGGCAGCGAGTGACAGGAAAGGGCTGTTTGAGATAGCCGATAAAGGAACATTGTTTCTGGATGAAATCGGCGATATGCCTTTGAGTATGCAGGCCAAGCTGCTGCGGGTTATCGAAGACGGTATTGTGACGCCGGTCGGTTCACACAAACAAATTGTCGTTGATGTTCGGATAATCAGCGCAACAAATCATGATTTGACAAAGCTCATAGAGGAAAAGAAATTCAGGCAGGATTTATACTTTAGAATCAAGGGAGTGAGCATATCGGTGCCGGCCCTGCGCAGCAGGGTCGAAGACATTGAAGTTTTGGCCGAATATTTTCTAAAAGAAGCCGCCGGAGAGACCGGCTCTGTTGTTACTGGTATAACGGATGCAGCAAAGACGATTCTTACAAACTACAGTTGGCCAGGTAACATCCGTCAGCTTCGGAATTGTATCAGAACAATGGTTGTGATGTGCGAGAGAGACAAGCTTGACGCCCGCGATATACCGCCTGAAATCCACCAGGTTCGGCAATTGGCCGCCGGGGGCCGTTCGCAAAGGGATTTGTCGGGGATGTCCCTGAATGAATTGGAAAAACAAGCTATCATAGATACTTTAGCTAAAACCAATAACAATCGGGAAAAGACTGCAAAAATCTTAGGTATAGGCGAGAGAACGCTATACCGAAAAATCAAAGAATACAACTTATAGATTTTTCTGTTGTTTTTTCCACTTATTCTTTCAAGTTGCACTAAATGTGGTATGAAACAAAGAAGTCCACATCAAAACCAGCCGGCCGGGCGGGCGGCAAACCATCGAATCGGTCGAGTTCCAAAATTGCACTACCGGCAGGGTTAACCGGTCTCGTTTGCGTCGCGGTCCTTATAGTACATTGGCCGGCGTTGTCGTCGGACGTGCAGTCGTTTGATGATACTCAGTACCTCACTGAGAATCCACTGGTCCAAAATCCAAGTTGGTCATCGGCACGGCGTTTTCTGGCCGAGGTATTAGAACCGTCAACTGTTGAGGGCTACTATCAGCCGCTGACAATGATTTCGCTAATGGCCGATTATGCCCTGGGTGGTCGAGACGATAATCTAATGCCCTTTCATCGAACAAGTCTTGCATTACACATGGCCAATACAGCACTGGTAATTGTGCTGCTTTATCTTTTATTTGGCCATGCGTGGGTGGCTGCTGGGGTGGGGTTGCTCTTTGGGCTTCATCCTATGACGGTTGAGCCGGTTTGCTGGCTTAGCGACCGTAAGACGTTATTGGCGGCATTTTTTGCGTTATGGTCACTGATATTTTATGTTCATTTTGCCCGCCAAAAAGATTGGAAATTTTATATTGGTTGTGTTGTAGCGTACATACTGGCGTTGATGTCCAAGCCGACCAGTGTGCCGCTTCCGGTTTTGCTGCTGATGATGGATTTTTGGCCGCTTAAGCGGTTGAAGACAAAAGCCATTCTGGAAAAAATACCGTTATTTGTAATTGGCGGCATTGCTGCGGTTATTACATATATTTCGCAAAGCCGCACTGCTGCTGTGCTTCTGCCGAGCGATTATGGTCTGGGCCGCATACCGCTGACTCTTTGTCATAATATTATTTTTTATCTTTACAAGATTGTCTGGCCGACGAATCTGTCATCGCATTACGCCTTTCCCAGGCCTATGGCGCTGTCAGAGCCAATGGTAGCTGTCGGTACTATCGGCACCTGCATATTTATACCTTTGATTTTGATTTCGCTGCGCTGGACACGAGGGCTTCTGACCGGTTGGCTGTTTTTCTTTGTGGCGATGCTGCCTACAATGCAGATTATAGGTTTTAGCGAAGTTATTGCCGCGGACAAGTTTGCCTATCTGCCTTCAGTAGGACTCCTGATGGTTTTGACATCGTTTCTGGTCTGGTTGATTGGCAGCAGCAAAGTTAGAGCTGAGTTTGCTGTACAAATCAGTGTGGTAACAGTAATTGTTTTGGCGTTAGCGGGTACCGAGGCGGTTGCCACTCGACGGCAATTAACGCACTGGTGTGATACTGCAGGTTATTATGAACACATGCTGACATTGACGCCGGATGCAGCAGTGCTGCACTATGGGTTAGGCATTGAGCTTCAATCACAGGGTAAAATTGACGAGGCAATCGACCATTATAGACGGGCCATAGAAATCAGACCTTACTATGCAGAGGCACATTATAACCTGGCTACCGCGCTTAGGTCACAAGAGAATATTGATGAGGCAATCAGCCACTATCGCCAGGCAATCCGGATTAAACCCGCCTATGTGGATGCGCATTACAACCTGGCTATGGCGCTCGAATCACAGGGCGAACTTGATAAGGCGATAAGCTGCTATTATGAGACACTGAAATACAGGCCGGATGATATCGAATCGCATAACAATGTTGGTATCATATTTGTATCACAGGGCAGATTTGACGATGCGATTAATCACTTCAGTCGTGCTTTGCAGGCCAGGCCCGACGACGCCAAATCGCACTTCAACCTGGGTATTGCCCTTAAATCGCAGGGTAAACTCGACGAGGCGATAGAGCATTTTCTTCAAGCCCTGCAAACTAATCCCAATTTTGCCGAAGCGCATAATCATCTGGGCATTGTGTTGGCAAAAACCGGCCGACTCAATGGAGCACTTAAGCATTTTCAGGAAGCGCTGCGTTTAAGACCTGACTGGCCAATTCCGCTGATTGGCATTGCGCGAATACTGGCCCTGCATTCGGACCCAAAGGTGCGTGATACTGACAGAGCGGTTATTCTTGCCGAGCGTGCGGACAGGCTAACTAAAAACAAGAATCCCGTGGTTCTCAACACTCTCGCAGAAGTGTATGCAGCGGCAGGGTGGTATGATAGTGCCATTGCGACTGCACAGACCGCCCTGGATTTGGCCTCTGCTGCTAAAATGAACGAGCTGGCCGAGCGCATTCGCAGGCAACTGGACAGATACAGACAAGCAAAACCCTGATGCGAAATTGTATGAAAAACGTCATTGACACCTTGTTTTGCAAATTTTTTCTTGAAGTAGTATTGGATAATTTGTTACAAGTCAGAACGGGATAGAGATGTTTTCAAGTGAGATGTCCAGGTTGAAAAACTCACAATTGTTGTCAGTAAAGTATTGGAAAGGAAAAAATTTTAAATGAAAATGCAACTGAAACCTTTGAAGTGTTTTGTGCCGGCGACGATTGTTGTCGTATTGATTTTTCTTACAACTGCCAATATATGTCGTGGCCACGTCAATGACTTTGACATTATTATCAGAGGTGGGCAGATTGTCGATGGGACAGGCAGCGAGGCATACAGGACAGATATAGGTATCAAAGACGGCAGAATTGTTGAAATCGGCAAGTTGCAGGACGGCAAATCAGGAAGGATTATCAACGCCGAGGGTATGACAGCCGCTCCGGGTTTCATCGACATACACACTCATACAGACCATGACATACTTAAGAATCCTTCTGCCGAGAATTATATTCGCCAGGGGGTAACGACAGTTGTCGGCGGCAACTGTGGCGGCTCTCCCTATCCAATCGGCGGTTTTTTGAAAAGAGTCAGCAGCAGAGGTATCGCATTGAATTTTGCCCTTTTAGCCGGACACAACACTATCCGCCGAGAGATTATGGGGATGGAGAACCGGCCACTTGTAATCGGTGAGTTGGAAAAGATGAAAGCGCTGCTCGAACGTGCTATGAAAGAAGGGGCGTTTGGTTTGTCCACCGGCTTAAAGTATGTTCCCGGTGCTTATGCATCGACGGACGAGGTGGTGGAGTTGGCCAAAGTCGCAGCCAAATACGGCGGTTTTTATGCGACCCATATGCGGGATGAGGGACGCGGATTGATTAAAGCGGTCCGCGAAGCCATTGAAATTGCAAAAAGGGCAAAAATCGGGGTCCAGATTTCACATCATAAGCTTGTGGGCAAATCGATGTGGAACAGCAGCATTAAAACGCTGGAGATGGTCGATAAAGCCATCGATGATGGTCTGGATATAACATTGGACCAGTATCCTTATACTGCCACAAGCACCAATCTGACAGTGCTGTTTCCCTCCTGGGCGCTGGAAGGCGGTCAGAACAGGCTGAAAGAGCGTTTGAACAATCCCAGATTGCGCCAGAAGATTAAAGAAACAGTTGTGGACAATATCCTCTTTGACCGGGGTGGTGGTGACGCAAGCAGGATTGTCATAGTCTCCTGCTCGGCAGAAGGGGATTTGGAGGGCAAAAGTATTGCGGAGATTACACGTATGCACGGAAAACAGCCAACCGCCGAAAATGCAGCCGAGACTATAATGGATTTGCAATATGCAGGCGCCGCAAGCGCAATTTATCACTGCCTTTGTGAATACGATGTGGAGCAAATAATGAAACACCCACTGGTAATGCATGCTTCCGACGGCTCGGCGGTTACGTTTGGCCAGGCGAAACCGCACCCGAGGAACTACGGGACCTTTCCAAGAGTACTAGCTCGTTACGTTAGGGAGAAGAAAATGATTAGTTTGCCGGAGGCAGTTCGGAAAATGACTTCGCTGCCTGCAAGCCGGCTTAAACTGAAGGATAGGGGAGTTTTGAAAAAGGGAATGGCAGCAGATATAGTTGTTTTTGAGCCCAAGAGTGTAGCCGATAAAGCAACTTGGCAGAATCCTCACCAGTACGCCGAAGGCATACCGTATGTTTTAGTCAACGGCCAACTGGTAATAGACGACAATGAAAGGACGGAGGCTTTTCCTGGTAAAGTCCTCTACGGGCCGGGCAAAAAGTAAGTTGCCGGCAGTTTAGGTTTTCTTGTCATATTTATCATTGGTTTTAGTTTTATTGTAGCATTTTTTGCAGCCAAATCTCGCTTTTTTTGCTTAAAACATCGTGGTTTTGCAGAAAATCCTCTTTTTATTGGCCTTTTTCCTTGATGCTTTTTTCGAAACAATATATATGGTTGCTTTGAACGGAATTTGGGGCGCGAAAAGCAGGTTAGTGGCCGCAGGGCTCAAGGAAGGGATTCCAAAACAGCGTATATATTTGTGCGCAAACTTTGAGCCGAATCCGGGGGGAAATTTGTTCGAAAAGCGCACCAGGGAAAAGGAATACAAAATAATGCGAAAGGAGAAGAACCAATGTTAGGAAAACTATTTTTGACAACAATTGTTACGGCAGTTTTTTCATGCGCTGTTTTGTTCGCAGAGCCGGCAGAAACGCCCTCCAAAAAAACTTGCAAACACTCGTCTAATGAGGCAGTAAAATCGTCAGCTCAATGCGCTTCTATGTCTTTAGAACAGCTCAATGAAACCTTCCAGAAAAGTAAAGGCCAGCTTAAGAAGCTGTCGTCGGCCAACACCGGCCAGGAACACATTTATCAAAGTATGCAGCAGTTGTGCGATATAATCTGTGTTGCCGCCGAGCGTGCCAGAAGGCATAGCGATTGGAACTATGAGATGGTCAAGGACAACGCAGAACAACGATTTGACGAAACAGTTTCGATTGTAAATGATTACTTATTGCTTATTGCGAATGATGGTCCGATTTATAGGGCATCGAAAAGAATAAACGATGTATCATTAGAGAAGGCACAGCTATTTTCTGAAAAATCAGGCAGAATGAAACTCGAAAAATATCAAGAAGCATACAGAAAGATTGCAGGTGTGATGGAAGAGCAGTCAAAACAGGCTGCCAGGATTTGGGAGTCGATTGCAGAAGAACAACCTGTGGTTGAGACATTGCTTACATTACTGAGAGAGTCTAAAGAGTTTTACATTGACGTTAAGAGCACTTTTGGCGCTAATCAGGCTTCAGAGGAACTTGAAGAGACCTGCAGAGAGCTTAATAAGCTGAGCAAAACAATGGTAAACGTGCAGAATACGGTGCATAATCTAAGAGAGAAAAGCCGGCAGAAAGTAAATACTCCAGAACCCGCTCCAGCCTGGGAAAAGACCAAGAAAGAAGCACCAGAGGATGCTCCAAAGCCCCAGCCGGCCGACAAAATAGAAAAGAAAGAAGTGCCAAAAACAGGTGCTCCAAAACCAGAACCGGCTTGTGAAAAGGCAGCAAAAAAAGCACTAAAAAATGCTAAGGAGAACAAAACAGTTGACAAAAAGTAAGCAGGGGCTTTTGGTAACCTGTACAGTTACTGTTTTTGCTAACATTGTGTTGCACAGAAAAAACGCTGAACATAAAATGTGGCTTGTTATAGTGGAGGCTGCTTGCGGTCCCAATTGACTATTTAAGCAGTTTCGGTCTTTGCCTTTGTAGCCATTGGGGCAGTTGCTCGTGCGTCACCTCCTGCCATAATCCTTTTTTTCTGCTGCGGGCACCTGCCTCCAGGCTCGAGTACCTATGGTAAAAACTGTGCCGAAACCGCAGGTCCGCATAGGCATAACCTTCAGTCAGCAGAACTTCGTTCAGGAACCGTTTGTCCGGCAGTTGAACGTAAGCTAATAATCTGCCGTATCTGCCTCTGGTGCGATTGCCCTGGTCGAGGTAAATCCGGACTGACTTTCCAAGAACCAATTCTTTCGTAAAATCAGCGGCCTCCGGACCGAAATACATAACTCCGAAGGTGGGGTGTTTGGTCTCTGGAGTATCAATGCCCCAGAGGCGAATTCGCGTGTGATTGTTCCGGCCATCGGGAACATCAGTATCAATAGTGTCACCATCGACAACGTTTATGACAGTAAAGGCTTTATCGTGGTATTTTTCGAAATCACGACTCTTTGCCTGCTCGCTGGATTGCGGTTGCCTCTGCCATTTATTCCTTGCGATGTTATGGTCAAGCCGGATAAAAACCGCAGCCAACAGCAAACAAAGAGCGATTAGGCCGGCTCGCCGGCGCCTGCTCATTGCGAAGGTAATTTTCTTCTCTTTAGACACTGGTATTTAGCCGTTTCGTTGCCCAGCCGGTTTATCCAGCTCAAAGGCGGCGCAGACTGCCTGAAGGGCTTTTTCGGCTTGAGTTTCATCAACAACGCAACTGATACTAATCTGGCTGGAGGTAATTGAATGGATATTGATTTTGGCTTTGGCCAGAGATGCGAACATTTTTTCAGCCACCTCATAATGCGTTCGCATACCTACACCCACCACAGAGACACCGGCAACATCTTCGCAAATGGTGATGTTTTCGTAGCTGACCTTGTCTTTGATTTGTTCAAGAGTCTCTTTAGCAGCGTTTAATTCTAAAACACCGACCGTGAAAGACAAATTTGCTTTTTCAGTACTAATTTCTGTTTTGGTAATGCCGCTGACGGCCACCCTGGCTTTTGCCAGTTGAGCGAATATGTTTGCAATATTACCCGGCTTATTATCTATGCCGGTTAAAGTTATCATAGCTATATCTTTTTGGACTGTTGCACCTGAAACCACTACTTCTTCCATTTGTGACTCCTCTGGGATAATCATTGTCCCTTCTGTTTCTTCGCTGCTGCTTCTTACGTGAATCTTAACGTTATGATTTTTTCCGACCTCGATGGCTCGAACATACATAACGCTGGAACCGAGACTTGCCAGTTCGAGCATTTCATCGAAACTTATTTGCTTCATTTTTGCGGCATTTTTGAATATCCGCGGGTCTGTTGTGTAAATGCCGTCAACATCGGTATAAATTTCACACTCCTGTGCGTCTAAGGCTGCGGCAAGGGCAACAGCGGTTGTATCTGAGCCGCCTCTGCCAAGCGTTACTATGTTTTCATCTTCGTCTATACCCTGAAAGCCGGCGACCAGGACTACTTTGCCCTGTTCGAGCTGCCTGTGGATTCGGGCAGTGTCTATGCTCTTTATTCGTGCCTTTGAATAGACGCCGTCTGTCATTATTTTGACTTGGCTGCCTGTAAAGCTGATGGCATCATAACCGGCATTGATAATGGCCATTGCAAGCAGCGCGATGCTCTGCTGCTCGCCGGTGCTGAAGAGCTGGTCCATTTCCCTCGCTGGCGGGTCGGGATGCAGCTCTTTGGCATCGGTTATAAATTCATCAGTTTGTTTACCACGGGCCGAAGCCACCACCACAACGGAATAACCATTTTCAACTGCTTTGATTACCCGCCTGGCGGCCCGGCGAATCTTGTCTGTGTTTGCTACGGATGTGCCGCCGAATTTTTGCACAATTATTCCCATACTCGTCCTTCTGTAATCTATGTTGTATTTGTTGTTTTTGCGTCCTTGCTGTAATCGGAGTTTAGTTTTTTAGAAAATACTCCATCAGTTCAAAACCGTTTTCTATTCTGAAGCCGGACTTGTCAGCGTTGGTCTCGCCGAAAGTTGTATGCAAAATACCCTTAACGTTATCTCCGGCCATCGCGAAAGGCACCGGCGCTGGAGAATGAGCCCGGCTTTTAATTGGGGTTGGATGGTCGGGAGCAACGAGTATTCTGAAGCTTTCATACTTTTGCAGAGCTTGATATACCGGTCCGACAATGTGTTTATCAATTAGCTCAACAGCTTTTATCTTCGTTTCGATGCTGCCGCTGTGGCCTGCTTCATCAGGTGCTTCTATGTGGATAAGAATAAGGTCGTATTTGTCGAGCGCTTCTATTGCGGCGGAAGCTTTGCCCTGGTAGTTTGTATCCACAAAGCCGGTGGCGCCAGGCACCTCTATCAGGTCAAAGCCGATGAGCTTTGACAAACCTCTTACAAGGTCGACCGCGGTGATAGCTGCACCTTTGAGGCCGAATCGTTTTTGGAAACTTTCCATTCGTGCCTTTTTGCCGTGTCCCCAAAGCCAGATGGAGCTGACCTGATTTTCACCCAGGTCCTTCCTGACCTTATTAATATCGTGATTGACGAAAAGCTGCTGTGAACGAGCCATTAAGTCGATGAGCATTTCCGAGCCTTTGCCCCGAGGCAGAATCTTTTCTATCACCGAGTCGATACAATCATGTGGGGGATATGTTTGAACGTCAAAATCAAATCCTTTGCAGACCAATAAATGCCTGTAACTTACGCCGGAGTAAAAGTGAATTTGCTCATTGCCAAACTGCTCGTTTAACTCTTTTATTAGTTTGCCGGCTTCTTCAGTGGAGATATGTCCGGCGCTGTGGTCGGCCATTTTGCTATCGGCAATAGTAACCAAGTTACACCTGAAAACCCAGTCGTCTGCCGATAACTCGATATCACGTGCCACTGCTTCAATTGGCGCTCTGCCGGTATAGAATGTCGAAGGGTCATAGCCAAGCAGAGACATTTGAGCAACGTCGCTGCCGGCTTCCATCCCTTCAGGGATTGTCCGCATAATCCCCTGTTTTCCTTCGATGCTGATTTTATCCATATTTGGTGTTTGGGCGGCTTCGATGATTGTTTTGTTGTCAAGCTGCTCAAGCTGCTCATCGGCTGCACCGTCAGGAACTATTATTGCGTACTTCGTCATCAATCCTTGTCCTCCGGTATATCGACTATCCTTATGCAAATCGGTTTTCCGCTCAGAACATCCAGCGTCTCGAACTCTTTTAATGCGCTGGTAATGTTCTTCTGCCGGGTTGGGTGTGTTAAGATTACTATCGGGACGGTATTGTCCGGGCCGACGCCTTCGTGTTGTAGTGCGCCGGATATACTTATATCGTGGTCGCCGAGTATTTTGCTCCATTTGGCCACTACGCCCGGTTTGTCCTTGGCCATCACTCTGATATAAAACCTGCTTATCAGGCTGTCGATGTTCTCAATTAACGGTGCTGTTTCACTTCTGGGTTTTAGGTGCAGGTGGCGAAAAGTAGTTGCGGAATTGCCGATGGCGACGTCGATAATATCCGCAACGACCGCACTTGCGGTAGGCATCATTCCAGCCCCCCGGCCGTAGTACATTATCTGACCGGTGGCACTGCCGAAAATACTGACCGCATTAAAGCAGCTATTGACACGCCCAAGCGCGAGAGCGTTTGCAATAAAAGCAGGATGGACCCGAAGTGAAATGATGTCGTTGTGTTTTTGTCCGATTGCCAGCAATTTAAGAACGTAACCCATTTCACCGGCGTAGCGGATATCGTCTTTTGAAATTCCTTCGATGCCCTCAACATATATGTCGTCGAGCGTAATTTCGCACCCGAATGCGATGGATGCGAGTATGGCAAGCTTATGGGCACTGTCGCCGCCGCTGATATCCAAAGCAGGGTCGGCTTCGGCAAAGCCTTTTTCCTGGGCCTGAGCTAATGCGATGTCGAAATCCTCATTTTTGGCGGTCATATTGGAGAGGATGTAATTGCAGGTTCCGTTGACAATGCCGAAGAGCGATGTGATTTCGTTGGCTGCCAATCCTGTTCTGATGGCTGAGACAATTGGTATTCCGCCGGCACAACTGGCTTCAAAGGCGATACATCGACCGTATTTGTGAGCGGCCTGGTATAGCTGGCTGCCGTGTTCTGCCAACAGAGCCTTATTGGCAGTAACAACATCTTTGCCGGCCTCAAGCATTTTAAGCTGGATTTGCTTTGCTTCATCGGTACCTCCGATTAATTCGATTCCAACCTGAATGGTTTTGTCTTTCAGGAGTTTGTTTATATCGTTGGTAAGCAGCCCGTTCGGCAGCCGTACCGTTCGTGGTGATTCAGTGTCGATATCGACCACGCAGGCCAGAACAAGTCGAATGCCCGTTTTAGCAGCTATTGAGTTGGCATTTTCAATGAGCAGCTTTGCGACGCCGGTGCCGACAGTACCGAAGCCGACAAGTCCGATTCTTACAGTTTTTTCATTCATATGAAATTACCTTAAAGTTTTGATATTTTTGGCTCGTAGTTTACAGACTTATTAATCAAAAGTCAATAATCAATTTACCCCGTTAGAAGCTGCCGTCTCGCTTCTAACGGGGTGAATGAGTTTGGGACGTCTGTTGCGGTCTGTTGCGTTGTCATCACCTGCTCGAAGTTGTCATCCAGTACGAATGTAATATTTGTATTGACATAAAAGGTTTTGTTCGTATACGTATACGAAGTAACGTAATCGTATTACGTATTCGAGAGACGGAAACAATCATTCGTAGGCGTATTCGAGGCGGGGGGGTGGTGATGAGTAAATGAGTGAATGAGAAACGCATTAACGCATAAACGCATAAACGCCACTACGACAGCAAGGACAATAAAGGCGTGGTTGCGATTGTGCTTCTGCTGTTTTGGCTAAAATCATAACGCCGGACGTGTCTTTGTCGAGTCGGTGCACTAATCGCAGTTCCCAAAAGCAATATTTTAGCATTTCTTGACGATAGGCGCCGAATATCTTATAGTCTTTGCGGTAGAGTCGATAACAGCAATTAGATTATAATGAATTTTGAGTGTTGTTAATGGCGAAAAAACTTTTGTGTGACAAATGTACGGGGCTGTGCTGCAGGTATTTTGCCCTGCCGATTGAAACCCCCGAGGACAAGGGGGATTACGACGATATAAGATGGTATCTGTGCCACAAAGATATTACTGTTTTCGTAGAAGACGGTGACTGGTATATCAATATAAAGAACAAGTGCAGGCACCTCTCTGAAAAAGATTATCGCTGCAAAATATACAACAAAAGGCCAAGGATTTGCAGGCAGTATAGTCACAGAGATTGTGATTACACCGAGGGCGAATATGACTTCGAGCTGCACTTTACGAACGATAAGCAAATGGAAGAGTATATAAAGATAAAGTTCAACAATAACCTTAAAGAAAAGCCCAAAAGCAGGAAGAAGAAAAAGACAAAAAGAAAGAAAAAGAAATGAAGATACCGCCGGTAAAAGGAACGAGGGATTTTTATCCGCAGGATATGGCCGTTAGAAACTGGCTCATTGACGGCTGGAAAAAGGTCTCGCTGCGCAACGGCTTTGAAGAGTACGATGGGCCGATATTTGAGTATCTGAAGATGTTCCAGATAAAAAGCGGCGACGAAATCGCCGAGCAGCTCTTCTCACTCACCGACAGAGGCGGCAGAGAACTGGCACTCAGGCCGGAAATCACACCTACATTGGCGCGAATGGTAAACCAGAAAATCAATTCGCTGACCAAGCCAATTAAGTGGTTTTCAGTACCGAGATTGTTCCGGGCCGAACGTCCGCAGAAAGGCCGGCTGCGAGAATTCTTCCAGTGGAATATCGACATAATCGGTACCGACGACGTGCTCGCTGACGCAGAAGTAATTTTCGCTACGGTTGATTATCTTCAAGAGGTAGGGCTTACCCAACACGACGTTCAGGTCAAAATCTCGAGCAGAAAGCTATTAGCTGCCGGGTTGAAGAATATCGGTATTCCGGAAGATAAGCTGGCTTCATTATACGCTTTGCTTGACAAGTATGACAAACTTGCTCGTAACATTTTCCAAAGTGAGCTTTCCAGACAGGTCCCTGATTCAGACGTCGCCGGCAAAATCCTTGATTTTATGAACGCTACAGCCGTTGGTGAAGTGCCGGACATAGTTGGGACTAATGCCGAAATCGAAGAAAGCATACAGGAACTTGCACGACTGTATCAGCTATTGGAGCAGATGGGTGTTAGCCGTTATTGCGGCCTCTACCCAAGTATTGTCCGTGGGCTGGCGTATTATACGGGAGTCGTATACGAAGTTCATGCTGTTGGAGGTGAGCTTCGGGCTATCGGCGGTGGCGGCAGGTATGACAATCTGCTCGCTGACTTCGGTGGTCCACGGATACCTGCAACCGGAATGGGGCTGGGTGATTGTGTTCTAGAGATTTTACTAAGAGAAAGGGGGCTATTAGAAAAGAATATTCCAGTACCTCAATTAGAGTGTTTCGTGGCTTCCGTAGATAAAAAGTTCTTTGAAAAGGTTATTGAGATAGCAACAAAGTTGCGTCGAAGAGGACGGTCGGCTAATTTTAGTTATAAGGCTGCTGGTTTAAGTAAGCAGCTCAAACAAGCTTCTGCCCAGGGTGCCAAGAACTGCATAATTATCGGCGAAGAATTTAAAAACAATCAGCTTGTAGTTAAAGATATGACGACGGGCGAGCAGAAAACAGTTGACTACGACAAGTTTTTTGAACAACTTGAAACTGAGTCGAAATGAAAAATTTTCATCTCAACCCCGTTAGAAGTCCGCAGCAAGCCCGGTTAGAAACCCGTCCCGTTAGAAGCAAGACGGAAGCTTCTAACGAGGTAAAGCAGTTTCTAACGCAGCAAGACTCTGGCAGGCCCCCAAAAGGCCTTATTTCTAACGGGGTCAACCACTATGAACGGGCATTCGGGAACTGGCTTATTGATAATCACGTCCAATATATTGCGGTGGACGAGAAAAAAAGGGCGGCCCTGGGACGTTCAAAAATTAAAAGCTTTGATTATTTATTATATCCGCCCTGCTCGCAAATAATCGTTGCAGAAGTTAAGGGCAGAAAATTCAAGGGGACAAGTTTTGCCAAATTGGCCGGCTTCGAATGCTGGGTTACTGCCGACGACATTGAGGGATTGGCCCGGTGGCAGGAAGTTTTCGGCACAAGGCATACCACGTATTTCGTTTTTGCCTACAGAATAGAGAACATCGACGTTGATTTTGACGGCAGAGAAGTTTATGATTTTGCCGGTGGCAGATATATATTCTTTGCGGTTAAGTTGGACGATTATCGAAAATTTATGAAGCTTCGCAGCCCCAAATGGCGGACTGTAACACTGCCGGCCGACAAATTCCGACAATGCGCCGTCCAAATGCAGAATCTTTTGCTTTGATTTTCATTTTTCGTTGCGAAAATGACATAAAACACCAATGGGGTGTTCGGGTAAAATTTCTCGCTTGAAACAACTCTGTATTGTATACTGTCCGCAATGCCGTTGTGGAGCATCCCGTGGAGGACTCCGTAGGAGTACCCATTCGACTTCGCTCAGGGTCATCCTGAGCGACTGGAAGGAGTCGAAGGATGAGAATCATAGCCGGCTCAAAACGAGGAATGAAGCTGTTAAGTCCGAGGGGCGTTCTGTCCCGGCCGATTACGGACAGAGTAAAAGAATCGCTTTTTAGCATTCTCGACAAATATGACCTGCCCGGCGGCAAAATCGTGGCCGACTTGTTCGGCGGTGTCGGCTCTTTAGGCCTGGAATCTTTAAGCAGGGCGGCAGCGTTTGTTACTTTTGTTGAGAAAGAGGCGAAGGTTATTGCGATTTTAGAGAGAAATATAGAAAAGAGCGGCTTTGCCGGCAAATCGAAAGTTATAAGAGCCGATGCCTTCAAGGTTGGTGCCCCAGTGATTGTCGATTGCCGATTGACGATTGACGAATTGAAATCGAAAATCGTAAATCGTAAATCGAAAGTCCATCGAAAGTATGACCTGGTATTTGTTGACCCGCCATACTCGACTACGATGAAGGCAAAAGCAGGGTCGCCTTTGAGTAGGCTGCTGGATTTGTTGAATGGGCAGTTGGTCGCTGGCGGAATTGTTGTGGTCAGAACTCATAAACGCACCGAATTGCTGCAGCGATACGGCCGATTAGCAATAATGGAACAGCGGCGGTGGGGAACGATGGCTGTAACTATATTTATGAAACAAAAAAGTGCAAAACTTAAAGCGTAAAACTAAAAACCAAAGCTAAAAACTTAAAAGCTCCGTTTTGAATTTTAAGCTATGATTTTACACTTTCAGTTTTAAGCTTTCAGCTAACGATGACAAATAGAGAAATAGCTGTAAAAATAATCAGGCGCCTGCGCCGAAACGGCTTTGAGGCACTGCTGGCGGGGGGCTGTGTGCGCGATATGCTCCTGCGCCGGCCAGCCAAGGATTACGATGTCGCAACTGATGCCCAGCCCAAAGAGGTAATAAAATTGTTCAGGCGCACATTGAAAGTCGGAGCGAAATTCGGCGTGGTGATAGTTTTGCTCGAAGGCAGACAGGTTGAAGTCGCCACGTTCAGAACAGAGACCGGCTATGCCGACGGGAGGCACCCAACTACTGTCAGGTTCACAAGCGCCGCCGAAGATGCCGCGAGAAGAGATTTTACTGTCAACGCGATGTTCTACGACCCTTTGAAAAAAGAGGTAATTGATTATTTCAATGGCGCCGCCGACCTCAAAAAAAAGGTGATACGAACTGTTGGCAATCCGAAAGAACGCTTTGGCGAAGATTATCTCAGGATGCTGCGGGCGGTGCGCTTTTCAACTCAGCTTGGCTTTGCCATTGAGACAAAAACCTTCTCAGCAATTTGCAGCGGTGCAACGAATATCACTAAAATAAGTGGTGAACGTATTGCAATGGAGCTGGAAGCAATCCTTGTCAATCCAAAACGCCCTGCGGGGATTTCGCTGCTGGTTGAAAGTGGATTGGCTGATGCGATTTTTCCTGACCTTGGCGCCGAACAGATTGAATTGGCTGTTAGAGTATTGGGCAAACTGCGAAAAAAAGTTGATTTTCCTCTGGCATTAGCCGGCCTTTTTGCGGGATGCGAGACCGACTTTGCACTTAAAAAATCCACAGTCTTAAAGCTTAGTAGAAATCAAAACAGGCATATAAAATTCCTGTTGAGCAATAGGGGTAAATTGTTGAATGATAAAATGTCATTGGCCCAGTTGAGAATGATTGTTGCCGAACCATATTTTTGGAACCTGTATGAACTGCAAAGAGCGATTCAAAAGGCCACAATCGTTGGCAGGAAGGGCATTACACCCTTGATAAAACTGAGAAAAAGAATAAAAGCCCTTGGTGATATCGACCTGCGCCCGAAACCATTGCTAAATGGCTATAACCTGATTAGATTAGGCGCTGTACCGGGGCCCACGCTGGGGCAGTTGGCGCAGGAGATGTACATTGCCCAATTGGAAGGGCAGGTGCAAACAAAAAAACAGGCCCGGCTGTGGGTGCAAAAATGGCTGCAAAAGCATAAGATTGAAAAGTAACGATTAATATTCTGTACATCAGGACATAAAGTGAATGATACCATTTACTCTTCTAATAAAGCCGTCCGGCTCAGATTGCAATCTCGATTGTAAATACTGTTTCTACAAGCAAAGAACTGCCCGGGTCGGCCGCGGCAGACAGCGAATGAGCGATGAAGTGCTTGAAAAACTTGTAAAGGATTATCTGAAACTGGACTTTGAGCTCTCCGGTTTTGCCTGGCAGGGGGGTGAACCTACTCTGATGGGGCTGGAGTTTTACAAAAAGGTCGTTGATTTGCAGAAAAAATACGGCAGTTCCGGACAAAACATAAGTAATTCGCTGCAGACCAACGCAATTTTGCTGGATGATAAGTGGTGTCGCTTTTTACACGACTACAGGTTTCTGGTTGGAATCAGTATCGACGGCCCCAGGGAGCTGCACGATTATTATCGCCTCGACCATTCCGGCGCAGGCACCTTTGATAAAGTAATGAAGGCCATTGAAAAGTGTAAAAAATATGAAGTGGAGTTTAACACGCTTACACTGTTGAACGGAAAAAATGCCGAGTATCCGGATAAAGTATTCGATTTTCTTATTGAAAACAGTGTAAGGTATATGCAGTTTATTCCCTGCGTGGAACTCGACCCCCCCACGGGTGAAATCGCAGATTTTTCAATTACGCCGCAACAGTATAGTGAGTTTATGTGCAGACTTTTTGACCGCTGGTGCGATTACGGCCCGCAGAATTTGAGTATTCGTGATTTTGATTCGATTATCTCTTATTGTGTTACAGGCACCAGCACGATTTGTACGTACAGCAAACGATGTAGCGGTTATATTGTTATCGAGCATACGGGTGACGCTTTCTGTTGTGATTTTTTTGTTCGGCCTGCATTTAGACTTGGCAATATATTTGAAACTCCAATAGAAAGGCTTGCCGGCAGCAGCATAAAGCGTCAGTTTGACAGAGCAAAACAGAACCTTTGCGACAAATGCCTTCTTTGCAGATACCTTGATGTATGTCGAGGCGGCTGTCAGAAAGACAGGATTCCTTTTGGTGGTAAGAATGCTGGCAAAGTCGAAAGTTATTTGTGTGAAGGTTATAAACGCTTTTTCGATTATACGATGCCCAGATTTATGCAAATTGCTGCCAGTAGTGAACTCGCCGGTGCAACCAAAACACCACGTTTTATATAATATTCTGGTTCAGAATTAATTGCTTGAACCTGTACGTCCTATAATTATTCTCCATCCATTAATGTTGTGGAAAAAAGCTTCAAATATAATCATAATTTACTCAAACACCCCATTTTTACCAAACCTGCAGGATGGTTTTTTATTGACAGAAAGGGTATTTTTCTGTAGGATAAGGTTTTAAAGGACGACTATTTGTTAAGACTAATGGAAACCGATTTTTGTAAAAAAATGTCAATTAAGGGATTGTAGGCATTTTAGGGAAGGGCTTATCAAAGTCAAATTTATGTAATTTAACAATTATACTGGCATTTTTGGCAATCAAACGAATCTTTTGGAGAAATTTTGATGTTTAATAGAAAAAATATTGCGGCGATTTTAGCATTTGTTCTTTTTACGATAAATGTTGGTTTTGCTCGTACCGTTGAGGATGACTGGAACGACTATTTGCATTACACCAAGATTGGCCGACTCGATTTAGCCAGGGGTTATGCTCAGGCCATTTTGTCTGCCAGTCCCGACCCCGTTGAATTGCTTGTTCTAAGTGAAGATAACCCAAGAGCTTATGCGATTTTATTAAGGGTTATTGAAACTGCGCCTGATGCTGAACTGGTCGGGGTTAGCCGAAAAATTCTTGGTATAATCGAGCAGGGAAGATTTGTCCGCCGGACTGACCCCAGGATTATTACAACGGAAGTAAGAAGGCTCAGTAGTACGGTTCGCGCCCGGCACACAGCGGTCAAGCGGCTCCAAAACGCCGGTGAATATGCCATAATGTATATGCTCGATGCGATGGCTGACGATGCCCGCAAACAGGAATTGCCGAATATTATATGGGCACTTCCACAAATCGGAACAGATGCAATCAGGCCTCTTGCTGCCGCTATGCAGACAAAAAATGTAGCGATAAAGGCTGAGATAATAAAAGCACTCGGCCAAATCGGGCACTCCCAATCATTAGCATATCTAAAATATGTTATCGAAAATGACGATTCGGCGGACCTTCGTCGGCTGGCCGAAAAAAGTATCCGGCAGATTGACCCTGCCGCCGTAAGGCTCTCTGCCGCAGAGTTGTTCTTCCGACTTGCTGAAAGTTATTACTACCACGCTGAATCTCTGGCACCGGCCGAAGATGCCGATTTTGCCAATATTTGGTTTTGGGACACGGGTGGTAGCCGATTGATTCGCGAAAAGGTTGACAAGAGTTATTTTAATGAGCTTATGGCTATGCGCTGCTGCGAGTGGGCCCTGAAGGCCGACTCCGGATTCGGCCAAGCCATTGGCCTTTGGCTTGCCGCCTATTTTAAGGCTGAGCACACTGGTGTAAGTATGCCTAATTACTTTGGTGCTGGTCACGCTGATGCCCTTGTTTATGCCACTACCGCTGGTCCCGAATACCTCCATCAGGCGCTTGTACGGGCCATTAAAGACAGAAATGCTTATGTTGCCCTCGGCGCTATCGAGGCCCTGGCAACCACCGCAGGTGAAAAATCGCTGCTCTTTCAGCTCGGCATCGAACAGCCGCTTGCGCAGGCCCTGTCCTTTAATGATAGGGCAGTAAGGTGTAGTGCAGCGATAGCAATAGCAGCAGCCGGCCCTAAAGAAATGTTTGCCGAACGTTCACTTGTTGTTAAAAACCTTGCAGAGGCCCTCGGGCAAAGTCCAAAGGATGCTGCTGAAAGCCCGGAAAAGTGGACTGCCGAGATAGCAGACAGTTATGCCCTGCGGGCGGGTGAAGTTATGCTTGAATTAGCAGAAACTCGAAATCCTGTTATTGACCTGTCGGCCGCTCAAAACACCCTTATAAGCGCAACAATGGACAATCGTCCGCAAATCCAAATGCTCGCCGGCAAAATTCTGGCCCGACAGAATAATGTAAATGCACAACGGGCGATAGCTGATATGGCTCTTGATGAAACAAACCCTATGGATGTTCGGGTAGCCGCTTTTAATTCTCTGGCTGTCTCGGCAAAACTTAATGCCTCTTTACTTGATGAAGAAAAGATTGACGCGGTTTATTCACTTGTTAGTTCACAGCAGACCGACCCGCAGTTACGAAGTGCCGCCGCTTCTGCTTATGGGGCACTTAATCTGCCCAGCCGAAAAGTTAAGAATCTCATACTTGACCAGGCAAAAAGCTAAGGCGTATCATCTGACTTCGGGCCCGGAATCTTTTTTTTGACATTAGTTTCTACACATTTGGGCCCGGTCAAATCGGCAGGCTTATTTGGCTCGATTTGTCTGGTCTTTTGCGTTTTCTTTTCAGCGTTTTTTAACAGTCCGCTGATAACCTGCTGTGTGGTTTGTTTGTTATCCTGGGAATAAGCCGCCTTATGAACCAAATCTGACCACCAGGAGACGTATGATATACTCATTTGTTGAAAATGACCGCCAAAGCCTGCCTCTTTGACAAATGCGTTTTGAGAAATCGGCGAAACGCAGACTAAGACGGTTATGAAACTCCAGATGAGAAAACCACCTAAAAAACCCAGAAAACCGGCACCGATAACATCAAGTACCTTTGGGAATGGGATATTGAATTGTCCTGTAAGAAAAACAAATGATATACCGTGCAAAATCAAAAAAGCTGCCGCTGCAATACTCAACATTGAAAGGAGGTTACAAAATGGTGTGTCTGCAATTACGGGTGTATTTGCAATCGTCGGCCCCAGAAAAACACCCAAATAGACCGAAATTACGACATTGAACATCATTATCAATGTCTCATAGAATCCGATTTTAACCGCAAAGTAACAGAAGAATCCGCCGACCAGTATCCCTATCCAGATTGTCATAACCTTTTATCCCAGTACTCTTTTTAATTCTTCCAGACTTGTTATGCCGGACGTTGCTGTCTTAAGTCCTTGTTTTTGCAGGTTGGACTTGCCCTTTTTGTCGCCTTCTTTTCTCAGATGAGTCAGCAGCGTTGGGTCGTTGGTGATACTTGCTTTTAATCTGTCGTCGAGGTCCAGCATATCGTAAATCGCTGTTCTGCCTCGGTATCCGGTTCCGTCACAGTCTTCACATCCACGGGCCTGAAACATATTGGCGTAGTTGATTTTTCTTTTTTGGAAATCGTGTATCTGGCTTTGAGTTAATTGAGCCGGCATCTTGCAGTTCTTGCAGAGCCGCCGAAGCAGTCGCTGCGTAAGAATAAGATTTAATCCTGAAGACAGAAGCAGAGGCGAGACGCCTAAATCCATCAGCCGTACCAGCGCCGATGCGTTGCTGTTGCTGTGTATTGTCGCCAGAACAAGGTGACCGGTCTGTGCCGCCCGAAGTGCAATTCCCGCCGTTTCTTCGTCTCGTATTTCACCAACGCAGATTACATCAGGGTCCTGTCTCAAAATACTCCGCAGGCTTTTTGCAAAAGTAATGTCAGCTTTCGGGTTAATTTCAATCTGGCTGACATTCTCAAGTACATATTCAACCGGGTCTTCGACGGTAATAATATTGCGTGTAAATCGGTCGATTTCATTGAGCATAGCATACAGGGTCGTTGTTTTGCCGCTGCCGGTTGGGCCGCACATAAGTATCATCCCAGATGGTTTGTTTATGAAATTTTTGACGATTCCCTGTTGTTTTGCGGTCATTCCAATATTGTACAACGTAAACCTGCCGGCGTTTTGGTTGAGTATCCTTGCAGAGAGCTTCTCGCCGTTGAGCACACCCGCTGTTGCAACTCGGAATGATATCGTTGAATCTGCTGTTTTTGCCATAAAAGCCCCATCCTGGGGTCTGCGTTTCTCCGAAATGTCCATACTTGAAACGGCCTTGATACTGTTTATTACCGCTTTGCAGGTGCCGGTATCCATTTGCTCAACTGTTTTCAATACTCCGTCCACACGCAATCTGATAGTATAGCTCGATTCATCTTTCGGGTCGATTAGAATGTCGCTTGCCTCCTGTTCAAGCGCATCGGCAATGATTTGCTTGGTTAAGTCAAGAATATGGCTGTCATTCCGTTTGTCTTTGCCGTGACCGTATATATCTTTAAGCTCGGCACCCGATGAATTAAGCAGTGTTAGTGTTGATTCATCCCGAAAACCGAGAAAACCGGCAGCTCTAAGGTTCGTTGCCGCATTTTTTATTTGCTCCTTAAGTCTTCTAAGTATGCTGCCTTCACCTGATAGGGAGTTTCTTATCAGATAGATTATTATCAGGACAAATAAAAGTATCGGCCCTACAAAAAGTGTGGCGATGTTGGCTATTGATTTATAATTCTTTGGCACTAACAAACTGAACTGGACACGCTGAACAAAATACAGGCATAGATATACCCAGCCAATGAGAAGAGCAAGTTTGATTGGATTAAAAGACAGAGATACCACCTGCAATACGGTATTCAATAGCAGGCCTTCCTGAAAAAACTTCACAAAAGCCGGAATTCCCATACAATACCACACACAACAAAGCTATAAACCACGCACCAAAACAGAATACTATTAAGATAGTCTTGTTGTACCTGTAAAATCAGAAAATGTCAAAACTTATCAGAAGACCCATGCTCTCAGTTATCATTTTCTGGCAAATCAAAAATTTCCAAATCATCGTCTGAATTGTCTTCAGGCAACTCTAAATCACCCAGTTCTTCATCGAAGTCGTCTTCCAGCGGCTCGAAATCATCTGATTTGGCAAGGTCTTCTGTTAGCGCTGCCGACGAATCCCTGGGCGAATCTTTTTTCCCCGTTTCTGGTTGTGATGGTTTTTGCTTATCCTGCCTTGTAGGGCTAATCTTGTGTGGCTGTCCGTCAATCTGCAACACAAAAGTTAATGGTCCTACTTCCAAAAAATCGCCGCCTTGAACTACCGCTTCATTTATGGTTTTGCCGTTAAGGATAGTGCCGTTACGAGAGCCTAAATCCCGAAGTGTCAAAACCCCCTTGTTTAAGCTAAGTTGGCAGTGCCTTTTCGATATAGTTGCAAGAGGAATACGTAAATCGCAATCGCTGCGCCGTCCAATTACCGTAACACTGCTCGGCAATGAGAAATTCTTCTGCAAGCCGTTTTTTTTCAATAGAACTAAATTTACCGCCATCTCGCCTCCCGCCTAATGCCAATATTTCCAATGCTGTATGTTATTATACAATGCAAAATAGAATATTACAAGAGACAAATCAGATTATAAATACTCAAGCTTATGGAGGTTTTTGAAAGAGATTTTTGCGGATTGTTTACCTCGGGACGCGCCCCTTGTGTGGAACGGCATAAGGGGTGATTTTTGATTTTACGTAACCCCTTATTACACAAGGAGATACGCTATATTGAAACATAAAGCTCTAATGGAATTATTATCGTCAAACCTGCTTGATTTTCACAAAAAGACAAACAAAGATTTACCACTGCCGAGCAGAAAATTCCACCGCAATACCCTGATATGCCTTTTGCAGACCGTCGAGCCGGACGTTTGTCAAAAGCCATAAGTCTCAGAATTTTTACACTTGATTTGTAAGCACGTGCTGGTATAAATTTCTATATTTCAAAGTTTGTAAGCAATTCCGAGAAAGATAAGTATATCTTTGTGGTGTGTTGTCACAAACCAGGTAAAAAAAAAGTGTATAATAGCTAATGATGAGAATTGTAGAGACGACATCAGAGTTCAACAAAAAAGATTGTGTGCTGACAATCGGCAATTTTGACGGTGTTCATATCGGTCATCAGAAGATTTTAACCGCAGCTAAACGCACCGCAGCGCAAAAGGCAGTGGATTTGGTTGTGATGACTTTTGAGCCGCATCCTGTTGCGATTCTGCATCCGGAGAAAACGCCGCAGGTCTTGACGCCTTTGGAACTTAAAAAATACCTCCTGGCAAAATATGATGTCGATTATCTGATTGTTTTGAAGGACAGCCGCCAATTGCTCAATCTTTCGGCGGCCGATTTTGTAGAGCAGTTTCTGGTTAAAGAGGTTCAACCGGCGGTAGTGGTTGAGGGCGAAGACTTTAACTTCGGATACGGCCGAGGCGGAAATATTCGTACACTGTACAATCTGGGGATTGAAAAGGGCTTTGAGGTTAGCGTAATCCAGACCAAAAAGGCAAGACTTTCTATCGGGCATTCGGTTGAAATTTCCAGTACGATAATTCGCAATATACTGACAAGCGGCAAGGTAGCCGATGCCGCTATCGCCTTGGGCAGGAGATATCGGCTAATCGGCCCGGTGGTGGCCGGGCGGGGCAAGGCAAAACAGTTGGGTTTTCCTACGGCCAATATACAGCCGTACCGGCAGATTATCCCCGCCGAAGGTGTCTATGCCGGTTTCGTAGGAATCGGCGAAAGCGAAAAAGACGCCTGCGCAGCCGAAGAGCTAATCCCTGCCGCCCTTAGCATAGGACGAACGAAAACCTACGGCACTGATAATCCAATGAAGATAGAAGCGCACCTGCTCGAGCAGGCTGGCGATGATTTAGTCGGCAGATGGTTGGCGATGGATTTTGTTAAAAGAATCAGAGAACAACTGAAGTTTGAAACCGAAACGGAGCTTTCCGCTCAGATTGCGAAAGACTGTGAAAAGACAAAGGAAATTTTAACTTTGAGTAAATAATGTTCACTTGGGACTCATTATGTGGGAATTAATCAGAGCAAATAAACGAAACTCAATCGTACTGATGGCGCTGATGGCGGCTGTCCTGCTGCTGTTGGGCTTTATCATCGGCATAGTTTTCTTTGGTCCGGACGCCGGGTTTTACGGACTGATTATCGCAACAGCCATTTGGCTAATCCTTCTGATGGTAAGCTTTGCCGGCGGCGACCAGATTCTTCTGGCTTCGAGCAAGGCAAAGCCGGTAACTCACGACGTTCACCCACAGTTATTCAACGTGGTCGAAGAAATGTCCATCGCGGCGGCACTGCCGATGCCGAAGGTTTATATAATCGCCGACCCCGCACCGAATGCCTTTGCTACGGGACGAAACCCGAAAAACGCCTCGGTTGCGATAACTGCAGGGCTTTTAGGCCGACTAAATCGAGATGAACTGCAGGGCGTAGTCGCTCACGAAATGAGCCATATCCTGCACCGCGATATCCTTTTTGTAACGCTGGCGGGCATTATGCTCGGCAGTATCGTCTTGCTTTCGCACGTTTTCCTGCGGGGTATGTTCTACAGCTCGATGGGCTCACGCCGAAGGTACTCATCCGGCGGCCGCGGCGGCGGACAGGCACAGCTTATTATGCTCGTAATTGCCATTGTTGCTGCGATTCTTGCGCCCATTATGGCCTATCTATTATACTTTGCCTTATCGAGAAGGCGTGAATACCTTGCCGATGCAGGGGCTGCAAGACTGACGCGCTATCCACAGGGACTGGCCGATGCGCTGGAAAAAATCGCCAATGACAAATCTCCGCAGTTGGAGGGCGCCAACAAGGTTACCGCACCAATGTATATCGTTAATCCATTCAAGAAGAAGAAGGGTATGAAATTGAGCGACCTTTCCAGCACACATCCGCCGATTTCCGAAAGGATACGAATTCTGCGTAATATGACTCACGGCGTATCTTTCAAAGACTATTCAGATTCTTACAGCGGCGTAACGAAACACAAAACCATTGTTCCGCCTTCGGCCCTGACCAAAGAGGATATACAATTGCGGCAGGCTTCAGCCGAGGTAAAAAAGGAGCAAAAGCGTCAAAAGCAGGTCCGGCAGGTCGGCGATATTATGCGAATAGTCAACGGCTTTGTATTTTTGACGTGCGTTTGCGGGCTGAAATTGAAAATTCCGCCGAATTTCAAGGCCAAAACCATCAAGTGCCCGAAATGTAAAAGAACGCTCGACATACCCAAAAAATAATGCACTGCTGCGCTGGACTGGTTTTAAATAGGTTCGACAAGCTCACTACAGGTTGGGTTTGATTGGGTTTGTTTTGCAGAAAATAGTTCGTAGTTCGTTGTTCATAGTTCATTGATATAACAGAAGTTATGTTCATTTGGGCATTCGGGAAATTGGGGTTGTTTTGCAGAAAATAGTTCGTAGTTCATAGTTCATTGATATAACAGAAGTTATGTTCATTTGGGCATTCGGGAAATCGGGTTTGTTTTGCAGAAAATAGTTCGTAGTTCGTTGTTCATAGTTCATTGTTCGTTGTTCGTAGTTCATTGTTTCCGCCTTTGCCAGGGCTACGGCGGACAGGCGTTGTTCGTAGTTCATTGTTCGTAGTTCATAGTTTCCGCCTTCGCCAGGGCTACGGCGGACAGGTGTAGTTCATTGTTCATTGTTCGTTGTTCGTAGTTATTGACTAAATTTGACTGGAACTGCCCTTCGACAAGCTCAGGACAAGCTGTTCCTTTTTGTGCGGGTCTCCGCTATGTCTGCCATTTCTGTGGCGGGTTGTATTATATCAAAATTTTGGCTGTTTTTCAATGAAAATCTAACAAGTTCAGCCACTAAGGCGCCAAGACACGAAGGAAATAATACCGGGGTCAGAGGTCAGTAGTCAGGGGGCAGTAGTAAGGAGTAAGGAGTAAGAAGTAGGCAAC
>Ga0180432_10000854_pt1 | contig 49419 bp, 34 predicted proteins | sample SS_ome_10_FD_132414 | JGI IMG/M metagenome (GOLD analysis project Ga0180432, IMG submission 132414) | Hypersaline lake sediment archaeal communities from the Salton Sea, California, USA - SS_1_MS_2 metaG | ecosystem: Environmental > Aquatic > Non-marine Saline and Alkaline > Hypersaline >...
CAAGGGGATAGGCGATATGGGGAAGAAGATCACCGAGGAGGATCTGATCGCGATAGCCGAGGCGGTGATAGGCAAGGTGCCCCGTGACAAGAGAACGCTGGAGCTTAGCAACTTCACGGTGGTTACCGGGGATAGGACCATACCCACGGCGTCCCTCTCCCTCCGGGTTGATGGCAAGCCGGTTTCGGGCTCAAACATAGGCGATGGGCCCGTCGACGCAGCCATTAAGACCATAAAGGAGGTCGTCAAGCAGTTCGGGGAGGTGCAGCTGAGGGAGTACCGTCTGGAGGCGATTACAGGTGGAAGCGACGCCGTTGCGGAGGTCACGGTGAAGGTCCAGGACGACCAGGGTAACCTCACGACCGCGAGAGGGGTCAGCACCGACATAGTAATGGCAAGCGTGGAAGCGATGATAGAGGCCATAAACAGGCTATTCCAGAAGAGGAACAAGGAAGGAGGAGTGAGAGATGCCTAGAATGCCCGGAGCACAGGCCCTCGTTAGGGCCCTGGAGAAGGAGGACGTGGAACACATATTCGGCATCCCTGGCGGTGCCATGATAGACGTATACGACAAGCTATACGACTCCGAGATCAGGCACGTACTGGTACGTCACGAGCAGGCGGCGGCCCACGCAGCCGATGGATACGCACGGGCCAGCGGCAAGGTCGGTGTCTGCTTCGCCACATCGGGCCCGGGTGCGACGAACCTCACCACGGGCATAGCCAACGCCTTCTACGACTCGATCCCGGTGATAGCCGTTACAGGCCAGGTTCCGACACAGATGATCGGTAACGACTCCTTCCAGGAGGCCGACACCGTCGGCATCTTCATGCCGATTACCAAGTACAACTTCATGGTGAACAGCGCCTCGGAGATACCGGAGACGGTCAGGCGCTCCTTCATAATCGCCACCAGCGGCCGCAAGGGCCCGGTTCACATCGACCTTCCGAAGGATACCCAGAAGGAGGAGATGGACTTCCAGTACCGGAAGAAGGTCGAGATGCTGGGCCACAAGCCCGCCCCCAAGGGACACCCGAAGCAGATCAAGAAGGCCGCCAGGGCCCTGGTGGATGCGGAGAGGCCGGTGATCATCTCCGGGGGAGGGGTGATAGCATCCGACGCGACGGAGGAACTGGCCAAGCTGGCCGAATCGATGATGATACCCGTCGGAGTGACCCTCATGGGCAAGGGGTCCTTCCCGGACAGCCATCCCCTCTGCCTGGGCATGGTCGGAATGCACGGAAGAAAGGTGGCCAACGACCTCCTCTCCGACTCGGACCTGGTGCTTGCGGTCGGGATGAGGTTCTCGGACCGGGTTACAGGTGACACTTCCACATTCTGCCCCGATGCGACGCTGATCCACATCGACATCGATGCCGCCGAGATAGGCAAGAACATAGGTGCCAGGATACCGATAGTCGGCGACGCCAAGCAGGTGCTCTCGAAACTGAACGCGGAGATATCGAAGCTCAAGTTCAGCCCGAAGACGGCCTACGGGGAGAAGGTGAAGGAGTTTACCCGGGAATGCGACTCCTGCCTCGATGGCGACTACGACGAGGTCCCCATCAAACCCCAGAAGGTGATGAGGGAGCTGAACAAACTCATCGACGACGACACCATCGTGGTCACCGAGGTTGGGCAGTGCCAGATGTGGAGCGCTCACTTCCTGAAGATAGACAAGCCCAACAGATGGATATCCTCCGGCGGCCTGGGGACGATGGGATTCGGCTTCCCGGCCTCGATAGGTGCAAAGGTGGCGTGTCCCGATTCGACCGTGATCGATGTCGCAGGTGACGGCAGTTTCCAGATGGTCCTGCAGGAGCTGGCGACCTGCATAATAGAGGACCTGCCGATAGTCATCTGCCTGATGGATAACCGTACCCTGGGCATGGTCTGGCAGTGGCAGGACCTGTTCTACGACAGGCGGACATCCGCCACGCTGCTGGACCACGCCGGAGTCGGTAAGGGCGCAGCGGTGCCCGAGATTCCCAACTTCGTGAAGCTCGCCGAGGCGTACGGCGCCAAGGGGATCATGGTGACCTCGCCCGGTGATGTAGGTCCGGCGCTGGAGCAGGCGTTCGACAACGACGTGGTCACCGTGGTCGACATCAGGATAGACAAGGAGGAGAACATCCTACCGATGGTCCCGGCCGGGGGGAAGATCGACAACATGATACTTTCCGACAAATGCCGCAAGGAGGCGTTCAAGTTCGGGGGTTGATACCGTGATCAGACCACATATCATCGCCGCACTGGTCGAGAACAAACCCGGGGTGCTCCACAGAATCGCCGGGCTCTTCAGCAGAAGGGGATTCAACATAGAGTCGATAGCGGTTGGCACCACCGAGAACGAGGACATCTCCAGGATGACGATCATAGTCAGGGGGGACGACCACGTGCTGGAGCAGGTGGAGAAGCAGCTCAACAAACAGCTCGACGTGGTTAAGGTGTCGGATCTCGACAGCTCTACCAGCGTTATCAGGGAGCTCTGCCTGGTGAAGGTGAACGCGAAGTCGGAGCAGATCAAGCTCCTGCTCATGAACTATGCTGAGATCTTCCGGGCCAAGGTCGTGGACGTGAACAGCACGTCACTCACGCTGCAGATAACCGGCGACCTCCAGAAGATCGAGGCGCTCGTAGACCTCCTCCGGCCGCACGGGATACGTGAGATGGCAAGGACCGGCGCGGTTGCGATGGGCCGGGGACCTAAATCGACCCGGATTCCCGAGATCTAGATCGAGACGGCTAATCCATCCAGGGCATCATCGAGCGGATGCTCCTGCCAACCTTCTCTATCGGGTGCTCCGCCTCCTCGGCCTCGAGGGCCTTGAAGGACGGCCTACCGGCCTGGTTCTCGAGGATCCACTCCCTGGCGAACTCGCCGTTCTGGACCTCCCTCAGGATCCGGGCCATCTCCATCCGCACATCCGCGTCTATCACCCGCTTGCCGCGGGTCATGTCGCCGTACTCCGCGGTATCGCTGACCCGCTTCCGCATCCCGGCGATGCCATCGGTATGTATCATGTCCACAATTAGCTTCAGCTCGTGGCATACCTCGAGATACGCGCACTCCGGCTGGTAGCCCGCTTCGACCAGGGTATCGAACCCCGCCTTGACCAGTTCGGACACCCCTCCACACAGAACGGTCTGCTCACCGAACAGGTCCGTCTCCGTCTCCTCACGGAAGGTTGTCTCCAGCACACCGGCTCGAGTGCAGCCGAGTCCCTTGGCGTAGGCCAAGGCGAGGTCCAGGGCCTTGCCCGTGGCGTTCTGGTGAACCGCGACCAGGGCCGGAACCCCCTTTCCCTGCTCGTACATCTCCCTCACCAGGCTCCCGGGGCCCTTGGGGGCGATCATGAAGACGTCAACATCCTCGGGGGGGATGATCTGATGGTAGTGGATGTTGAAACCGTGGGCGAAGACCAGGGCCTTACCCGAGGTCAGGTTCTCCTTGATCTCCCCGTGGTACACCCGGGGTTGGACGTCGTCCTGGGTCAGTATCGCTATGACGTCGGCGCACTCCGACAGTTCCGCCGTGGTCATCACCTCCCAACCCATCTCCTCGGCGCGTTTCCAGCTGTCGCTCCCCGGCAGCTCGCTCACCAAGACGTCCACTCCACTCTCCTTCAGGCTCATCGAGTGAGCGCTGCCCTGTATTCCGGCACCGCCGACGATCCCGACCTTCTTTTCAGCAAGATTGGATATATCAGCGTCCTCTTCGTAGTATATCTTCGCCATTCTGGGTTCCTCGCCCGGTTTTGGATGAAGTAACTTAAAACTATCACTCACACCGGTTCGAACGGAGATCGGGTGCCGAAGTTGGATTCCGGGCTAAGAACCCTGCGGGAAGAGACGGATCTGAGGATCGTCGACTGCCACGCCCACCTCTGGTCGGAGGCCGATGCCAGGGTCCTGGTCGATGAGGCCAATAGACTAAGGATCGAGAGGGTGTGCGTGTCCTGCCTCTCACACTGGGACTGGTCCGAGGAGGGAAACGCCGGGAGGGGCAACTCGCTTGTTAGGTCCGCGGTCCAGGATAACCCCAAGCTGCTCGGGTATGTGTACGTTGACCCAACGGTGGGAGATATGGCGCTGAAACAGATAGATGAGTATACCGGGATGCCGCCCTTCATCGGGATCAAGCTCTGGATATCCTGTCGCGCGAATGACAGGAGGGTTCATCCGGTCCTGGAACGGGCCTCGTCAAGTGGCCTGGTGGTGCTGGCCCACGCCTGGCGCAGGGGCAGCAGGCTCTCGAAGGGGTACCAGACGCTCCCGTCCGAGGTGGCCGACCTCGCCTCGTCATTTCCCGAGGTACCGATCATCATGGCACACATCGGGGGCGACTGGGAGAACGGTGCACTGGAGGTGGCCGATGCCGAGAACGTGGCGGTCGATACGTGCGGGAGCATAAACGAGTCGGGGATGATCGAGTCCGCCGTCGATGCGGTCGGCTCGGCAAGGGTGCTCTTCGGCTCCGATGCACCGTCCTCCGGCTACCTCCCCAACATAGGGAAGATAATCTCCGCCGAGATACCGCTGAAGGAGAAGGTTGATATACTTGGGTCCAATTTCGCCCGTCTGGCCGGTATCGCGAAACATCGCTGAATATCGAGGGGAACGCATTTGAAGAGCAAAACGATTGTGATCGATTCCAACTGCTACCTCGGCAACTGGCCAACCAGGCGCCTGCGCCACAACGGTGCCGAATCCCTGAGGCGACTTGCCCGGGAAAACGGTGTTCAGAAATGCCTCGTCTCTTCACTCGAGGCGATATTCCATCGGGACCGTACGGCGGCCAACAGGGCGCTTGAAGTGGAGATCTCAGGAATGGACGATATGATACCTGTTCCTATCGTGAACCCGGCGTCACCGATAGACGGTGGAGCGTCCGGTCGTCTCTTCCGGCTCGTGCCCTGTTACCACCGTTACTCCCTATCGAAGGAGCCCGGGTTGCAGCTGCTGGAGGACGCCGAAAGGCGGGATGCGACGGTCTTCGTCTCCCTGAGGATGCGTGACAGCAGGCTCTCTCACCCCTTGATCGGGGCGAGGCCGGCGGAAATTCAGCCGATCATAGACTCCGCTTCGTCCTTCCCGGGCCTGAGGCTGATCATCAACAACGCCAAGGCAAGGGAGATAGAGCAGATCCTGTCGGCCACCGACAACACCTACCTCGGGTGCGAGTGGTCTCTACCCATCGGTTTCGTGAAGAGTGTGGTGGAGTCCTACGGGGACGGCAGGCTGGTATTCGGCAGCAACGCCCCACTCCACTACTATCAGTGCTCGCTTCTCCAGATCCTCGAGGCCGATATCCCGCCCCGTTCCCGGGAGATGATACTCGGCGGCAACATGGCCAGCATATCGGGTTGACCTAGGACTCGGAGACGAGGTCCCCGAGTCTCTCCTCGTCGGACCGTTTGCCGCGGTATATATCGTCGAGTATATCCCTGGCCATGTCCCTCTTGCCGGCCCTCTTGAGCTTCTCCATGTACTCCCGGTCGATGGGTGTCAAAAGGTGTCCCTCGAGATCGGCCTTTCTCTCCTCGAAACTCTCCCTCTTCTCGTCCAGGACCGACTTGGCCCTCTCCCTCTCCCCGAGTTCCTGGAGGGTGTCGATATACTCCTTGTCGAGCGGGGACAGGAACTGCTCATCCTGTTTCTTCGCGCGATGGTAGGCCACCTCCACGAGCTCGGCGGCCTCGTCCATGGTCCCGTCCTCAAGCAGCTCCTCGAACCTCCTTTCCTCCGCCCCGGTGAGGAGGGTGTCCGGCTCCCTCTTCATCTTGGAGTAGGCCTTGTCGAGAAGCTCCAGGGCGTCGTCCTTGAACTCGAGCTCAACCAGGCTAGCCAGATACTCCCTGTCCATTTCAGAAAGGAAGAGAGTGCCCCCCGCCTCATCTTCCGGGCCGTCATCGGGCAGGTCCTGCCTCTCCTCCTCGCCCTCATCCTCTCCCTTCTCGTTTTGATCCCAGTTCTTCCTCTCTCTGCCGAGGCCAAGCATTATCTTCATCTCCGTCGCTAGATACGACTGGCCGATCTAAGGAGCTCCCGATATTTAACTATGCCCGGTCAGAGGCACCGGAGTCTCAGTAACAAGTGTGAACCACCGGCATGGGCAGCGCCATTCCGGTCGCCAGTGGGGCCCTAGATGCGTCCCCTGCGACGGGATTTGGAGACCCAGCGGGAGCTCCGCCTGAACGCTTCACTCAACGCCCTGCGGCCCTCAGGGGGAAATGCGGCAGCGAATAGCACGCTCATGAACAGCACGAAGGCCACCACGATCTCCAGCAGGTGAGCATAGAGAAGCGAGAACACCAGGACAAGTCCGAGCAGGGGAAGGGCGATATAGATGAACAGTATCCTGCGGTCACCGATCCGAATCGTGTAGTAGAGGGTGGCGATGCACACCGGCACGAGCAGCCAGAACACGTATGCTGACCAAGTGTAGGCCATCACCGACGATAGAATCAGGAGCAGGAACACTATCAAGAAGTCCACCGCACTGACGATTCGCTTGAACTGTATGCCCAGAACGTCCATGTTCAGACGGGCTATCACGATGCCAAGCAGCGCCCCCAGGATCACCCCCGATCCGAGCCAGAAGAAGGCGCTTGACACCAGGGCCTCCCCAATCAAGGTCTCGGTTTCCGGTATCGCCAGGTCCTCTCCCAGACCCTTCAGGCTGCCCTGATACTCTATAGCGCACATCCACACATCACCCTCGAATAGCTCGCCCACCAGGGGGTGGATCTCCTCGAGATCTGATTCTAGGACCTTCAACCTCACCGGCCGGTTGAGCGGGCCACTGAACCTCGGGATGGAGAGTATGCTGGGGAGATCATTGTCGAAGATGGGGTTGCTGGTGATGGCGAAGAGCGATATGTCCACGTCTCCGGACGCCATCGCGGATATCCTGAGGGGGAAGTAGAGCTCATCCGACTTGAACCTGTACAGGAGGGGCTCTATGCTCCTGGGCTCGGTTGAGGCCTGCACCAGATCCAGGACGAAGTACGGGTAGCCATCGGAGATGTATACCTGCACCAGACCGGAGAGATCCTCGGAGGACACCGTGCCTGAAACCCCGCTGTCCTCGAGATACCGGTTCGCCCACACCTCGAAGTCGTCCATATCGCTAACGCGTATCACGGTCACGTCGTGGGAACCAATCTTCTCGTGGAATATTATCTCGACGCCGTCGCCCCCTTTCGACCTGCCCGTTTTCTCGCCCGTACCCAGGGTCCTGTACCCGATCAGCAGCTCCTGGACCTTCTCGAAGGGGGTGAAGTCGGTCTTGTTTATCAGATCCGGGCTCGACGGCAGGGGAAGGACCTCCAGTATCGCCGTCTCCCGATCGGCATACATGTCGGTGGAGAGGATCATCACCTCCTCGTAGCCGTTCCAGGCCAGAATGGCTTTCTGGCCCGGACCATAGACCGAAACCGCGGAGAGAGGTATCATTCCGCGATCGCAAAACACGGAGGACGCCGTCACCAACAGCGTGACTCCGACCAAGATCAGGGTTAGCGGCATATTCCGGGAAATGGGTATTCCCCCGTTCTCAAGAATCACGGCGATCTGATAAATACTGCGTCTCAGTCAGGCCAATTCCGACACAAATGACGAGATCGCGGGGATGATTTCCCTCCTTCTCTATCCACACAGGCCAATAAAGTATGTAGCTGCCGCAGGTGTTCTCGATGGGGGCACCCAGTGATTCTCACCTGAATCTGAGAAGCCGTACCAACTCGCGCGGAGCATCGGGTCATCCCGGCCTGAGTCTGGTCGTCTTGACCTCCCTGTAGACCCTGCGCCTCACCATCAGGGTCCACAGCGCGAACCCGCAGGCCAGGGATGTTCCGGACACTGCCAGATACTCCACAACGTAGACCCAGAACAGGGCCTGGTTCTTGAGCTTGATCGCCTCCGAGCTTATGCGTTCGAACTCCTCCGAGATATCGGCCATCACCCGCAGGGCATCATCGTAGTTCTGATCAAGGTAGTACTGGTCGGCCTCCGATTTCATCCCCTCGATATCCCCCAGCGTCTCCTCCAGCGACATAACGTTTGCCCCGAACTTGTCCCCGAACTCGAGCATGGAGATCGCCACACCCCGCTGGGCGGTATACGACGCCAGCTCGGTTCTTACGAAGTGCACCAGCTCCAGGTCCTGGGGAACCGGTATACCAGAAACCAGGTACGCCATGTTCACCATGTAGTCCGGGTAGTACTTCCAGTTCTCGTACACCTCCGTTCCCCAGGCCGGCGTCCAGTCCGGCATATGTCCCAGAACCGCCCCCTCCCCCGTTTCCCAGTACACCAGAACGGGTTCTCCGTTAACCTTGAGGCCCAGTCCCCGCGCCTCGAGAAGTGTCACAGAGCCGATCTTGGGGTCGACCTTGTTCATCCCCTGGAAGGGGGGCATCGTGTCCCACTCGAGGGAGGTTATGAAGGGATTCTCGGACGCATCGACCGCCGGTCGGGCCAGAAAGGGATTCAGATCCCAGGCCTGGAAGTTCAGGCACCAGACCGGCAGAACGTCCTCAACCGACGAGCCCTTCCAGGTGTTTCCCCAACCGGAGCCTCCAAAGGACTCGAATCCCCCGGCCATGATCAACCCCTGTCCGCTCTCCAGCACACCCTCCTTGAACCACATCTGTTGATTGGCGGTGAATACCGAGCGATCCGAGTCGCTGAGAATCAGGAGATCGACCGACATCACGTAGTCCCTCAGGTTGCGGGGGAGGTAGAGCCTCATGTGCCTCCTTATGTACTCCATAGGGAACAGGCCGATCGCCGCCGGCACCGGCGTGATCTCAAGGAAGGGGTCATCCGCCAGGTGTCTCCACGTGAGCGTGTCGCTGTCACCCAGGTAGTAGGTCCGGACCCGCCTGGTCTCGGGGTCCATCTTGACCTGCCCCATGGCCGCGGCGAACATGATCTGCGGGACCACGGTGAGGGAGATCACGCATGCGAGAACCAGGAATCTCCTCTGCATCTTCATCTCCCAGTCTGCTCGATATCACTAAACTTGAGTGCGAGCAGCACCTCGTCACCCTCGCCAAGGCGCCCCGCGACTTCCGGGCCCCTGAGGGTGACCTCGACCTCCCCGTCCTGCGAGATCAGTTCCACGCTGCCATCGGGCTGGATCGACTTCACACTGCAGTGAATGACATCTGTGCACGACCGCGACGAGGTCAGCGCGTTCCTCTCGACCTCACGGTACAGGCGTAGCAACTCCTCACCCTCGTCCGTTAGTTTGGATCTGCCGCCCTCAGGCCCGCCCCTCTGGGAGGAGACAACCGGCGACCCGCAGGCATCGTTTATCCTAGATATCATGTCCCATGCGTACCTGTACGAGACGCCAACGGAGGATGCCGCCCTCTTTATGGAGCCGGTCCTGCGGATCTCCTCCAGCAGCTGGGCCCTCCCCTTTCCGATCAAAGGCTTCCCATCCTTCTCAAGCCACACCTTGCCTCTGGCCTCTCCGATCGTGCTACCCACCCCTTATCATGTCGTATCTATCAAGGACACATTGAACTAGGTTGCCCGAATCCAGTCTCGGAGACAGGTCACGTAGCACCTGCGGCGAGTACGCCCAGGCCTCCTTCTCGTTGAACGACACGCATCTCATGTCCTCCAGTCGCAGTGTCGGATAGCAGGAATCGAGGAGGTATGAATAGACCGCCACCTGCGGCATGGATCTCAGGAACCGCCCCTCAGGCTTGTAATCGATCACATCGACGTGGCCGTCGGAGATCCTCACCAGGTCGACATGGCCTGTGAGCCTGAGAAAACCAGACCACACTGGAATCTCCATCGCCACCATCCCGGGGTCGTTCTTGAGCAGGTAGTCCTGAACCTGCAGGTGGCGGTTCTTGACCTTCCTGAGACACGATATCCCGTCGCAGATACCGCAGTAGTCCCCGCTACCCAGGTCGATATCGAGAAGTCCCCTCCGGACCAGGTCATCCACGAACCAGTCGTCCGAACTCCTGGCGGGAACCCTCATGCTTGAGGCCCTGCCATAGTTCTCGTCCTCGAAGACATTGAGAGGGACCTTCCCCCTGACAACGGTGCTGAGGGCGTGCCACAGATCCTTGCTGACCCTCCCGCTCAGACGTCGGTGGTTGCGGAGATTCCACTGAAAGAGATACCTGATACCCGAGTGTCGGAAACTCCTCCTGACGATCACCCTCTTCTCCAGATTCCACCCCGACACTCGTTCACCTACTGCTCGGTCATGATGTACCTCGTCTGCTCCATCCCCCGAATCCCCCGAATCCTGGACGTGAGGAGACGGATCTCGTCGCTTCTCCCCTTGGTCAGGAGAACCGACACCTTCCGCTCCTTGCTGATCGCGAAGTTGATCTCCCCCTCTATGAGGCGGGCGAACTTGGACTTGAGCCGTTCCAGGCTCTTGCGTTCGTTCTCCCCGTCCTTGTAGAGGAAGATCATCGCGTTGAATACGTCCTCCTTCACCGTGCGATACATCCTCTGTTCGGATATGTAGGTCCTTATCGCGTCCCTGATCGCCTCGCTTCTCGACGAGTAGCCGACGACGTCGGTCATCAGCTCCAGGTCCTGCATCAGGGTATCTGGGATGTTGAGGCTGACAATGGGCATACTTCTCTCATCCTCTGGATTCACCCGGGCTTAAATCTTTCACGCACGCCCGCCGCGATCCTGCCTGGCTCAAGGCTAGCCGAGCAGCCACACCGGGCTGGTCCAGGCCATGTGGTCATCCTCCCTGATGACCCGGGCGTAGTAGTAGACCATCGGCCTATCGGCAGAAGACCGGATCATCGGCGTGACGTCGGTGAGCGGGAAACGGTCAACGAACTCAATCCTTCCGGACTCCCCGCTGCACCGAAAGCGGATCAGGATATGGCCGTTCCTGATGATCTCTATGCTCCTGAGGGTTGAATCGGAGCGAGCGAAGACCTTCAGATGCCTCTCCTCGATCTGAGATCCATCCGCATCTATCTCCCCGCCCATGAGTGTCCCGTCGACCTCGATAGAAGCCTCGGTGCGCCTCCCGGTTGTGGCGATGGTCCTCCTCAGACGCATCGCGTCGAGCAGGGCTTCGCGGGTGAGCTTCTCCGCATAGATCCCAGCAAGGCCACCCCCGAGCGGGTTCCTTCTATACCTGGCACCTTGTCTCCATCTCTCCGGTACCTTGCCGGACCTCCAGTCGAAGCAGTCCCCGCCTGCCCTCCCATCGTGTATATCCCCGCCCCCCACGAAACCGAACCGCAGACCGCGGCCCAGGCCGACTCTGGCAAACCCGCTGGGCTCGCTGGCCGACCAGTTCGGATCGCACTCGAAGGGATTGCCCGCGTGCTCGTAGCAGCCCCATATGGAGCAGATCTCGACCACCGGCTCGTAGCGGGGGTTGAAGTAGCTCCAGTCGTTCGGCATCCCCCGTCGGGCTATGTGGTGGGGGATGGTCAGCGCATCAGGGTCCTCGCGATTCAGTGCCTGCCAGAGGTCCGTCGGCGTCGGGAACTCGTCGACCCCAAGCATGGGCACGTCCCCATGGGAGAATACAACGTGGTAGTGCCCCTGACGACGGTTGCTGTACTCGAAACCCGGGAAAGCGACGTGGTGAGGCGGCCGATCGTACTCATCCGCGGCGGCGAGCACCTCCTCCCATTCATCAGCGGTCATCTCCCGCTTCTCGTGTGTGCAATCATGATCGGTGACTGCCGAGAAATCCATCCCCACCTCGTCCCGGGCGTACCTGTGACAATCCGCCGGCGACCCGTCATATCCCCGGGGCTCGAGACCGAACTTGAAACACCTGCGTGAGACCGCGCTGTGGATGTGCAGGTCTCCCCAGTACAGATTCAGGCCTCTGTTCATCCTCGAAGCTCCGGGACCCATCCGGCTAGCACAGTATAAAGGTATATCGGGGGAAGGTTTTTTTGGGGGCCCGGGGTTGGATTATGGGAGACTTTATCATGTCGTTGAAGAGCGGGAGGAGAATCAAAGTCGGTTCACCGGATGGGCTGGGCCCCCTCTCCGCCGGCCTGGTGAGCAAGCCTGTAGGCACGGCCTCGGTTTCCGGTTCGGACCTACCCGATCTCTTCGTGGCGACGGGGAGGGGGAGCTCGGAGTCCGGCGTTTTCCTCTACAGATCGGTCGGAAGGCACGAGTCCGGTGTCCCCGTGTTCAGGAAGGAGCGAAAGGTACACGCCCCCTTCCTCGACGAGTTGAAACAGGCCGAGCTCAACCTGAAGTTACTTGAGGCCGCCGACGGCACCATCCAGGCCTTCTGGCTCATGGGAACCCGGCTAACCCATCTCGTTTACGATCCCGAAGACGCTGCACTCAACGAATCGGGGAGAAGGGCCAAACTGCGCCTCCCGGGCCCGGCCCATTCGATCCTACCTTCTATCGGCCAGGACCACTCCGTTGAGATCCTGGTAGGGGTTTCGGACGGCAGACGGCTGAAGCCGATGGACCACGGTTCGAGGGACCCCGGATACCAACCCTTTGACGGGGCGGGCATTTGGAGGGGCGATCTACCCTACACCTGCATGTACCGCTTCCATCTCGATGAACGCCTCGAGAGCCAGATGGAAAAGCCGATGAGGGTGACCCCAACTGAGCGGGAGGCCCTGATAGCCCTTCCCGGCATCACGGCTGCCGAACTGGGTCCCACCGACCCGGTTTTCGTAGCCGGTTCCCAGCTCGGGCAACTGGTCTGCTACCGTCCTTCCGGTGCCGGGGGGTCCCTGGAGAGGTTCTGGGCGGTGGATCATGGCGGGAACATGATTCGCACCCCGGCGGTTGGTGCATGTCCCGTCGCCTATCCGAGTGCCTCTGGGGTGGGGTCGGATCTGATAGTCGGGGGCGAGGGGTGCCTCCAGTACTACAGCTTCTCCGAGATAGATCCCGTGACCGGCAACCCGGCGTACAGCGAACCGGGCCCGGTCCTCGAGGAGGACGCCGAGATATACACCGGATCTCTGCCCGTGGTGAACACCGTCGACTGGGACGGGGACGGGAACCTCGATATCGTGCTTGGGAACTCCGAGGGACGGATTCTGTTCTTCAGAAACGCCGGCAGCGATGAGGACCCGCGATTCCTCCCCGGCTCCCCGATCGCTGCCAACGGATGCGAGATACACATCCAGGCCGGATACAGGGGAAGCATCCAGGGACCCCAGGAGGCTAGGTGGGGCTATGCATGCCCGACGGTCGTTGATTGGGACGGGGACGGCCTTCCTGATCTGATAATGAGCGATATCAGAGCGGTCCATCAGGTGTACCTGAACCGGGGTACCGAGCGCGAGCCGAGGCTCTCGTGCCCCAGGAGCCTCTACTGCGATGGGTTGGAGCTCCACGGCACGTGGAGGGTTCAGCCCGCCGTCGCGGACATGGGGGACAGAACCGCGTACGTGATCCTGGACGACGATGACGAGTTCCATATCTACTTCAAGATCGACGATTTCGATCTCGAGGATGGGGGCAAGCTGGGTCTCGAGGACGGGTCCTCGATCGGGGCCAACCAGCTGCACGCTGGGGGAACCGGGCGCCTGAAGCTCGTTCTCCATGACTGGGATCGAGATGGGAGGACCGACCTGCTGGTAGGCACCCCAAGACATGGGTCGGTCCCTGACCGGGAATCCGGGCTCCCCCAGTCCCTAGGCCTTCCCGGGGCAGCTGTGCTCCTCCTCAGAAACGTCGGCAGCGATCGGGATCCCAAGTTCGCGCGGCCGGAGGTGCTCAGGTCCAAGGGCGAGCGGGTGTACTTCGGGCACCACGCGTGCAGTCCTGCCGTTGCGGAGTTCAGGGAGGGCGTACCCGATCTGATTGTCGGGGACCAGGAGGGACGGCTCGCCTACTTCCGTCGAGAGGACCTCTCCCCCTAGTCCTCACCCCGACATCCGGTCGTAGGCCGCCTCCACCTGACCCAGGCTGATACAGCCGTCTCCCGGGGGCAGCGCGACATGTTTCAAAAGCGGCCGTTCGAGATTGCTCTCGATTGCGGCCACGATCTGCCGGTTGTACATCACTCCTCCCGAGCAACCCAGATGGTCGGGATTGATCTTCTGTGCGCATATGTCGGCAAGCTCAGCCAGCCCCCTTCCCAGTGATTCCTGGGCCGAGGCGGCGATATCCTCCCTCGAGCGGCGTTCGCCCAGGGCATCGACAACCCCTCTCAGCATCGAGGTGGTATCGAGTATGTACCTGTCCCCCTCCCTTTCGATCTCGACCGGGAGGTCAACCGAATCCGGGTCCCCCCGGGCGGCGATCCCCTCCAGCCTCATAGCGCCCTCGCCCTCGTACGTCCTCTCGTAGCTTATGCCAAGCAGGACCGAAACCGCATCCAGTATCCTCCCGGTGCTGGTCGTTCGCGTCACGTAGTACCCGCTTCTCAGCTGATCCAGGATCACGTCCAGCTCCCGCTCGCCCCTCACCAGCCCGTCGTAGCAGTATCTCCTGACCACGCGCCTCAGGTGTTCCTCCTCATACTGATCTGCGAGGATGCCTATCACCATCCTGACCGGATGCACGGCGGCGGCGTCTCCCCCTATCATTGGCTGAGGACGAAGCGATCCCAGGCGTCGCTCGCTTTCGCCGATAGCGAGTATCTCCCCTCCCCAGGAACCCCCGTCCTCGCCGTAGCCGATGCCGTCGCAGACGATTCCCATCACCTCGCTCGAACTGCCTATGCCGTGCTCGGCCCTCAGGCTGTAGAGGTGGGCGTAGTGGTGTTGGACCTCGAAATTCGGACAGGACCACTTCTCGGCAAGCGATCTTGCCAGCTTGGTTGAGAGGAACTCGGGGTGCAGATCGTGGGCGATCGCGTCGAGATGGAGCGTGTGTGTGTTCCTCATCAGGGAGGATATCGCCTCCCTGAGGAAGTTGAAGGTGTCGAAGTTCGAGGTGTTGCCTATGTGCTGGGTCAGGTAAGCCATGCCCCGCTTGGCCACACAGGCGGTGGAGCTCAGCTCCGGGCCGACCCCGAGTATGCAGGCCTCCCTATCCCAGCCCAGCCTAACCGGATGGGGCACGTATCCCCTGCTCCGACGGATCATAACCGGTTGATCGCCGTGGAACCGCAGAACGCTGTCGTCAACCCTGTTCACTATCTGCCTGTCGTGCCACAAGATGTAGTCCATGCCGCGAAGCCTCTCCCTGACCCTTCCCTCCTCCACGATCATAGGCTCGTCGTGCACATTCGCGGATGTCATCACCAGAGCAGGGTCTGAAACCCTGGACATGAGAAGATGATGCACCGGCGTGTAGGGGAGCATGACACCGATGTTGGGAAGGTCCGGCGACAGGAGCGAGGAGAGCGGGAAGGGAATCCCCTTGTCGAGGGCCACTATCGGACGTCTCCAGCCCAGCAGAGCCCTCTCCTCGTGCGGGTTCACCTTCGCGAACCCCTCTACGGCCCCAATATCCCAGGCCATTATGGCGAAGGGTTGAAACGGCCTCTTCAGGATCCTGCGAAGCCTCTTCAGGACCTTGTCGTCGGTCGTTAGACAGGATATGTGGCTTCCTCCGAGCCCCTTTATGCAGACGATCTTGCCATCCTCCAGGAGGGAAGCGGCCATGGCTATCGGGTCCTCGACCTCGAGGCGCCCTTCCGGTCCCGAAAGCCAGATGCTGGGGCCGCACCTGGAGCAGGAGATGGTCTGGGCGTGGTATCGCCGGTCCTCGGGATCGACGTACTCGGCCTCACATCTCTCGCACATCTTGAACGGGTCCATCGCCGTGTTGAGGCGGTCGAAAGGCGGCTCTCGGGATATGCTGTACCTGGGACCGCAGTCGGTGCAGGTGATGAAAGGGTAGCCGAACCTCCTGTTATCCCTGTCGAAAAGCTCCTCTAGGCATCTCTCGCAGGTCCCGACATCCTGAGGGATGAAGGAGGTGGATGACTTCCCGGCCGACCTGCCGCTAGGCACAATCCGGAAGTCTTCATTCCTCCCCACATCGACCTCCTCGGTCTCGAGCGACATGATCTCTGCCAGGGGGGACAGCGCGTCCTCAAGGCCGCTGAGGAACCCGTCGATCAACCTCCGGTTCCCCTCGACCAGGATCTCCACATTCCCGTCACCGAGATTGCGGACGTAACCCGAAACCCCGAGAGATCTTGCATATCGGTACACCGATGGCCGAAAGCCGACGCCTTGAACCCTGCCCTGTATCGAAACCCTGACCTGCATTCCGGCAATAGCTGGGCTTCAAGACATCAAAAATCTATCTCGAATCGGCGCCGAACGCCTTCGGCGCGAACACGGGACAGCCGGAGGAAGTATTTTTGTGCGTCTCTGGCCTAGCCGGGAGAGGTATCATCCAATGTGCCTAGCTGTCCCCGGGGAAGTTGAGGATATCCAGGGAAGAAATGGGGTGGTGAACTTCGGGGGGACGAGGAGAAAGGTGGATATCTCCCTGATCGACGAGCTGAACGTCGGGGACTATGTCATAGTGCACGCCGGATTCGCGATAGAGAGAATGGACGAGGAAGACGCTAGGCAGACGCTGGACCTTCTCCGTCAGCTGGAGTCGGCCGAGTACTGAGGACTTCGTATGGATCTATCCTCCTTCCATGACCGGGATGCGGTTCAAAGGGCCGCGAAACTGCTCCTTAGGAAGGCTCCCCGGCGCCAACTGACCTTCCTCCACGTCTGCGGGACGCATGAGAACACAATAGCCCGTTACGGGCTGCGCTCGCTCCTCCCCGATAGCGTCAGGATCGTAGCCGGTCCCGGCTGCCCCGTGTGCGTAACCAGTACCTGTGAGATAGACTCCATGGTCGAGGTCGCACAGGATCACGCCAGGGTCTTCACCTACGGGGACATGTTCTCCGTTCCGGGAAGCGGCCGTTCGCTCCGCGATGCCAGGGCGGACGGTGCCGATGTGCAGGTCGTCTACAGCCTGGCGGATGCGATCTCCATCGCCCGGAAATCGCCCAAGCCCTCCGCCTTCTTCTCCATAGGGTTCGAGACAACCGCGCCCCTCGCCGCGACCACCGTCCTTGCCGGGGTACCCCCGGATTTCTACTTCCAGATATCGCATCGCCTCATACCGCCGGCCATGAGGGCCCTACTGGACGCCGGCGAGATACGTATCGATGGCCTCCTATGCCCCGGGCACGTATCCACCATAATCGGTGCCGAGCCGTACGAACCCTTCGCCCGGGAATACGGCATCCCGATCGCAATCGCCGGCTTCGAGCCCCTGGACGTCATGCTGGCGCTCATAGATCTTATCGACCAGGTCGACTCCGGCAAGCCCCGGGTCTTCAACGAGTACTCGAGAGCGGTACGGTGGACCGGCAATAGAAAGGCCCAGCGCATGATCGAGCGAGTATTCGAGACCTGTGACTCGGAGTGGCGCGGCCTGGGCACCCTTCCGGAGTCCGGCCTTAGACTCAGGGACGAGCATCGCGACCTGGACGTTCGAAACAGGTTCGACCTGAAGCCCAGGGAGCCGGCGCCGATGCCCCCTGGATGCAGGTGCGCGGACGTACTTCTGGGATCCGCGGACCCCTCGGATTGTCCCCTCTTCGGCGACAGGTGCACGCCGCCGACGCCGGTGGGACCGTGCATGGTATCCTCGGAGGGGACCTGCAGGATATGGTACACATATGGCGGTAGAGGGAGAGGTTGATTGCATGGAAGGCCGAGATTCGATACGGATAGAGGAAGGGTCAGGGGGCTCCGCGATGATGAAGCTGGTGAGCGAGACGATCCTCAGCAACGTCACCAGGGCTGGACAGGGAGGGGTGACCCTGCGCGACCTCGATGATTCGGGCACCTTGATCTGGGGCGACCTTGAGGTAGTGTTAACCACCGATGCTCACACCGTCAAGCCGCTCTTCTTTCCCGGCGGTAATATAGGGAGGCTGGCCGCCGCCGGTACCCTGAACGACATATCCGTCATGGGGGTGAAGCCGCTGGCGATCAGCTGTTCGATAGTGATGGAGGAGGGATTCTCCCGGAGCAGACTCGAGACGGTAGTCCGGTCGATGAACGAGGTTCTCGAGGAGGTCGGTGCAGACCTGATCGCCGGCGACACCAAGGTGGTGGAGAGGGGCGACATCGATGAGATGATAATGACCACCGCAGGTGTCGGTGTGACCGGGAGGGGATCCGTGATTCGGGACACGGGGCTCAAACCCGGTGACGATATCATCCTCTCCGGCACCGTGGGCGATCACGGGATAACCATCCTGTCGGTGAGGGAGGGCTTCGACTTCCAGCTCCAGACGCAGTCCGATGTCGGGCCCATCTGGGGGATCGTCGAGGCCGCACTCGAAGTCGGAGGAGTGCACGCGATGAAGGACCCGACCCGCGGAGGGCTCTCAAACGCACTCAACGAGCTCGCCGAGAAATCGATGGTGGGCATCGAGATCGAGGAGGAATCGATACCTGTGGAGAGCGATATACGGAACGCATCGGAGATGCTGGGAGTCGACCCCTACTCGATCACGAACGAGGGCAAGGTCGTGATCGGCGTGGATCGAGAACTCTCGGACGAGGTCCTCTCATCGGTTAGGGCCACAGCGCGGGGAAGAAAGGCCTCGGTCATAGGGACCGTGGTCGAAGGGCATCGTGGAGAAGTGGTGATGGAGACGAGGATCGGCGGCAGGCGACTTATGGAGCCACCGGTTGGGGATCCGGCTCCGAGGATCTGCTGAGATACCGCCCCCGAAAAGCACGAGGGCGAAACAGACATTAGCTCGACCGGTCCGGTGAAACCAATGCGGGAAGAAATCAGCGCGTCCACCTGGGCTTTCGTGGACCGGCCAATCGAGGGTTCAATCAAAGTCATGAAGGGATTGGGGATAAACTCCATCGAGATCTGGGGTGATACCCCCTCCCACTTCGACCCCCTGGACAGGGAACGGATCTCGAGCTTGATGGCATCCCTCAGAGAGGCCGGAGTCGAGGCCGATTCCCTGCATGCCCCATTCGGACCGGATCTCGACATAACACATCTGGACCCTGAGATGAGGCGGAGGGCGGTCGATGCCGTGAAGAGCTCCGTTGATGCCGCCCGGAGACTGGATGCGGGCTCGGTTATCATCCACCCTGGTCACCTAATGCAGCCGAGGCAGGAGGCGAAGCGATACGAGCTTGCGGCCATCAGCCTGGAGGAGATCCACGATTCCGCAAAAGATCTCGGGATCGGGCTATACCTTGAAAACCTGTACAGCGATGACGATCACCTGGTCTTCTGCGATACGCCACCCAAGGTCCTGCATCTGGTAAGGTCGATGGAAGAACTCGACATCAAGATCTGCCTGGACACGAGCCACGCCAACATCATGGGAGACGTGTCGGAGGCCATCGAGATATGCGGCAACGCCATAGGTCTCACCCACATATCGGACAATATGGGGGAGGATGACGACCACCTTCCCCCGGGACAGGGGACGATCGACTGGCACGCGGTGTTCGACAGCCTTCGGCGCATTCACTACGAGGGACCTCTGACCCTCGAGGTGGCGGGTCGCGGCTCTCCCGAGACCCAGCTCCGGGACGCCACCGAATTCGTTTCCGGGACCCTCGAAGGCGGTGAGGGCCAATGAACCTCATCCTTATCGCCGTTGATACCCTGAGGGCCGATGCCCTCTCCTGTTACGGCAACACGGACCTCACCTCGCCTGAGATCGACAGGCTGGCGAGTCAGGGTACCTTGATAGAGAACTTCTACTCGGTGGGCAACTGCACCCACCCGGGGTTCACCACCATGCTGTCCGGGATGTTCCCCGAGAGAACCGGTGTCGTTAGCCACTGGACGCGGGTGTCCCCGCCCCAGGAGATCCGGATGATGGCTGAATACTTCGACGAGGGGGGCTTCACGACCGCGGCGATCGACAACCTCTACGATAGATGGGTTCCAGGACATCAATACTACCCCTGGTTCAAGAGGGGCTTCTCTCACTATTCCTATCCCCAGCCGGCAAACCGGTTCCAGCCCGCATCCGATGTCTCAAGGGCCGCCTGCAGATGGCTTCGCCGCTCGCCCCGCGAGCCCTTCTTCCTGTTCGTGCATTTCTGGGATACCCACGCCCCATACAATCAGGCCCCGGAGGAGTTCTACCGGTTCTACCAAGGCGAGGACCCGTGCGACCCCCGTCTGGACTTCATGCCCCCCAGCGTCCGGGAGGCGCAGAGAAAGACCTTCGGCCGGCCTATCACCGACCCAGCCTTCGTCGTGGCCGCGTACGAGGCGGAGACCAACTACGTCGACAGGTGCATTGGCGAGATCGTCGAGGATGCCGGGAAGCTTGACGATGAGACCGCCATCGCCCTCACATCCGACCACGGGGAGATCATGCCCCCGTCAAGGCTCGCCCTTGGACGTCCCTGGTGTTTCTGCCACATCGGTCTGAGCCAAGGCTGCCTCAGGCTGCCCTTCGTGGCGATGGTACCGGGCTCGCAGCCGGTCGAGACCGGGGGAAACTTCCAGCTGGTCGACGTTCTACCCACATTGCTCGATCTCGCGGGCGTAACGAAGCCGAGTGGCCTGGATGGGATCAGCTTCGCCGGCCTCTTCGACGGAGGGAGCCCGAAGGGGAGGGAGAACCTCTTCTTCAGCGAGAACACGTACCAGAGGCAGAGAGCCGTTCTCTCCTCTGGGTGGAAGTACTCCCGTATGGAGAAGCGATATGACTCCATGCCGCGGCGGGAGTTGTACTGCCTGCGCGAGGACCCTTCGGAGACGATCAACCTCTGCGACCTGCAGGTGGAGAGGTCCGATCGAATGGACACCCTGATCAACGAGTATGTGGAGAACACGGCCGGGGAGGTCGACCCGCTCAGGGTGCAGGAGACGACAGGCAGGCCCTACTAGATCGCACTTTTCAGTATTCGGGAGGATCGATCTCGAGATGAATCGTGTCCTTGTGGAGGCCATCATCCTCTCCTTCATTATCTCGCTCTGTCTCTATTCACACGTGGAGTATGGCAAGCGGCATTCATCGATACCCGATGTAGACAAGGACCCCGGTAGATACGAGAACGTGAGCTTCCGATCGGAGGGCACGGTGACCAATATCAGCGCGGGGCCGACCACCAACTTCACCTTCGTAACCATGGGGGACAGGATAGATGCCGCTTACAGCGGGGCGGAGCGGCTGGAGGAGGGGGACTACGCCATAGTGTACGGTGTCCTCCATCCCCTTAGCGGCTACCTTGAGGTCACGAAGATGCACGTATACGCCGACATACGCCGCCTGTACGCGCTTTCGCTTCTCGGTCTGGGTCTCCTCCTCTGGCTCTTCCTCCGGAACTGGAGATTCAGCTTCAGCGAGCTCGTCTGGAGGGAGAGGGATGCCTGACTGGCTCACATATGTCCTGTCGGCCTGGGTGGTGAGCGAGGTCCTCTTCATTTCGGGGAGGAGGTACGCGCGCCGGTACGCCGGGGTTGCCGCGATAGGCAGCGTTCTGCCCGACCTGGTGAAACCTTTCTACCTGCTGAAGACCTATCTGGGACTGGACCTGATAGGGTTCTCGGTTCCGCTGGCGACGCCGGTGGGTGCGTTCCTAGTCGCCGGCCTGGCCTCAACGCTATTCCCCCGCCGGAGGTGGACCAGGGCATTCGGGTTCCTCTCCATCGGGGTGATCATCCACCTCATATGGGATTCGATGCTCCACCCGCTGGGAGGAGGGCAGCTGATCCTCTTCCCGTTCAGCTTCAAGCAGTACTCCCTAGGCCTGATCTGGTCCGACAGCATACTCCCCCTTCTGATCGTCTCGGTTCCCTTCGTGATCCTGATGGCACTTCGGGTGACGGGAAGTAGCACACACGGGGGCGGCGGGCTCTAGAGGAAGCCCCGATCACCCGTCCGAAGACCTATTCCGAATTCCCGCATTCCGTAACTGAGGGCAGGAGTATTACACTTTTTATTCGACCCCCTCCAAAGGGAGGGAAGATAGGGTTGAAAGTGGAGCTCTACGGCATATTAAGGTCGATTGCAGGCACTAAGGAGCATCATTCGCGGGCAACCTCAGTTCAAGATCTGCTGGACGAATTGACGGACGAATACGGGCCCAAGATGGCCAAGTACCTTCATGAGCGAGACCCGATCGAGTCCCTCACCATAGTGCGAAACGACAGGGTTCTGACAAAGACCGAGAAGAGGCGTGGAAAGGTGGGAAATGACGACACTATCAAGCTTCTCTCACCGATAGGAGGAGGTTAGATTGACGATCAGTGGCGAAGTGCTGAAATATGATCTGGATAACGAGAGCTACGAATTTCTGAACTGGATGGAGGAGGATAGGCAGAGGTACGGGGAGGTGAGCCTCCGAAGGATGATCGGCGGGATCGGATTTGCCTTCGAGGAGTTCCTCGCCGATCAGCCCTGTACCGATCCGTCAAGGAAATTCGTAGTCAATACGGGATTTCTAACGGGCCTTCCCAGGGACGGCGTCCCGAGCGGATGTACCCGGACCTACATCTCCTTCAACGCTCCGCTGAAGGAGAAGAACGGCAGGTACGGCATCGGCTACGCCGCGGCAGGAGGGCTGTGCGGCCCCCACATCAAGTCCTGTGGGGTCGACGGGGTGATCCTGGAGGGGAAGTTCAAATCCCCTGTTGGTGTGATGCTCGATGCATCGGGAAAGGACCGGGAGGTCGAACTGATCGACCTCGACCCCGAGTCCACGACGATAGAGACGGTGAACCTTTGCCACGACAAGGGGTTCAAGGGCAGCATCAACTCCGGAGCAGCCGGCTTCCACGGTGTAAGATTCGCGAGCGTGCATGTCAGCTATATGCCGGATGATCACGTCCGCGCCGCCGCCAGGGGCGGCCCAGGGATGGCCCTGGCCGGGATGAACGTGAAGGCCATCGCCTTCAGCGGGACCAGGGATAGATACCCTGCCCCGTCTTCGGACGACGCCGGGTTCAAGGAATGGATCAAGACCATAAACCGCGAGCTCGCCTCCGGGTCGGGAACCGAGAAGTACAAGCGGTACGGAACCTGGGGAGGAAACTGGGCCTTCCTGGTGCCGCTGGGTGCCCTGCCGGCGGAGAACTTCCGCAACCTGAACCCCGAGGACGCCTACAAGCTCGACCCCGAGTACCTGAAGGAGAACGGGTGGTCGATATCGAGAAAGGGATGCGCCTGCCCGATAATGTGCTGGAAGATACCGAAGGATCCTAGCGGGAAGCAGCTCTGGAAGATGGACTACGAGAACGTGGACCTGCTGGGCCCTAACTGCGGCATCTACGACCCTTACACCGTATCGAGGGCTATACAGATATGCGACCTGTACGGCATCGACGCGATGTCCGCCGGCGGGGTGATCGCCTGGTACTTCGAACACAACGAGAGGCAGGGCAAGAAACCAACATTCGGCGACAAGGAAGCCCAACTGGAGCTGCTTGAGAAGATAGCGAAAAGGGAGGGAGAGGGGAAGATACTCTCAGAGGGGGTGAGGAAGGCGAGCGAGAAGCTGGGAGACACCGATATAGCCATGCAGGTCAAGGGCCTCGAGGGGGCCGGATATCCGTTCTGGAGCAACCTCGGATACGCCTTCGCCCTTCGAGGGGCCTGCCACACCTCACTGGGCACCTACTCCGTCGGTCTCACGAACCCCGAGGGGGTAGCGAGCTCCGAGTGGTGGGCCGACCAGATAGTCGGGGCGATTCCCACCAGCATGATCTGCCAGATGAACGGGGCCTGCTACTTCACCAGGAAGGTACTGATCCCAGAGCTTCCGAAATTGATCGACAACCTCCTGGGCGTCAAGGCCGACGAGGATGCGATCGAGCGCAGCGCGTTCCAGAGCTATATCATCGCCAGGATGATCGACAACATCAACGGGTTCGATTCCGGGGACGACAACCTGCCGGAACGGGCCTTCAGGAGAACGACGACGCCCGAGCTGCTGGAAGACACCAAATCTCTGGTCTACGAGCAGCTGATGTTCAACGATGAGGGAAAGGTAACCGAGGAGACACTGGACCGCTACGGCCTCGACCATCTATCGAGATTCCTGCCCTGAGATATCCTTTCATATTGGAGCCATGGCGTTATAACCGGTTTCGATGACCGAGGCGTCCTATTCAACCATCTATTCGGAGAACTCCATGTGTGGAAAACCGGGATCTGGTGAAGATAAGCCTGGCATGCAGTCTGGCGGGAATCGGACTCATATACGGCCTATCCCTGATGGTGGAGCCAAAGGCCATAAGCGTCAACCTGCTGGACAGGTACGAGGGGAGGATCGTCAGCGTAGAGGGGACCATCGTCGACCTCCGAAACCACGAGGCTGGCCACATCTTCCTCAAGATGAAGGATGAATCAGGGACCTGCGAGATACCCCTATTCGCCTCCATCTCCGACAAGGTACCGTCCCTATCCCTCGGCGACCGTATCCACGTCGTCGGAACTGTGGAGGAGTACCGGGACAGCAAACAGGTAGTACCGAGGACCGACAGGGACGTCCAGGTTCTCGAGTCCCCACCGGTATCGATAGCCGAAGCCAGGGGAATGGTGGGGGAGACCGTCAAGTTGCAGGGGATCTCCTACTCCGTGAGGGGCTCGAACTTCCGGCTGACGGACGGCAACGAGAGCATAGAGGTCCGATCCTCGGCCCAGTACCTCAGCGACAGCGGTCGAAACGTTACAATTTCCGGCACCGTCCGAAGGGACGACGTTGGGGTGTACCTCTCGGCCAGGCAGCTGCTCGCCCTGTCAGCAAGGGTAGAGACCACCGGTATCTCGGATATCCGCCAAGCCGGGGTGTTCCTGATTCACGGGGTGCTCAGGCTGGATGCCTCCGGACCGTTGCTTGATGACGGGACCGGGAGATTCGCCCTCGACCCGAACCTACTATCGGAAGCGATGGTCGATGGAGACGAGGTCGAGGCCATAGTAAGCAAAGGATGTGATGAGATGAATACCCTAGAAGTTGAACTGGATAAGACAAGCACAATACCTCTTGAGAGGCTGAGCGAGGAGCTCGTGGGGAGAACGGTGCGGGTGAAGGGAACGGTGATAAGCAGGTTCGTATCTGGAGAGAACATGTTCCTGACCCTCTACAACAAGACCGAGCTCGACGTTCCGATCTTCAAGGTCGGCGGCGATCTGAACATACAGGTGGGGGATATACTAACCGTCTCCGGCAGAGTGGGAACCTACCAGGACAAGCTCCAGGTGGTGCCAAACAACATATCCCGCGCCAAGATAGAGAGCCCGACCATCGTGGATCGGGAACTGGACGAGATCACGGTGGATGACATTTACACCGTGGTGCGAACCAGGGGCAGGATATCATCGCTCAAGCGATACGCGAAGTCGTGCTCGATCTCCCTCAAGGGAAACGAGAAGAGGATAAGCGTATACCTGACGTTCCAGCCCTACGGTAACCTCTCAGTTGGCACTGAAATCGAGGTGATCGGCCTGGTCAAGAAGTACAAGGACGAACTCGAACTGGTACCACGGGGGAAGGAAGATATCGGATAGCCTCACAGGAGGGAACAGAGGTAATCGACCACCGCCTCCGATATCGAGAAATCCGTGACCTCCTGGAGGCCGGTCCAGCCAGGGAAGGCATTCACCTCGAGGACGTAGTACTCACCATCCAACGAGGGCAGGATATCGACGCCGACGATCTCCCCATTCAATGCCCGGGCGGCCTCAAGGGCCATCGAATCTATGTCTTCATCGGAGCGTACGGGTATGCCACCGGCAGAGATGTTCGTCCTCCAGCTCTCCTCGCTGACCCGCCTCATCTTGGAGAGGACCTCGTCCCCCACGACCAGGGCGCGAATGTCGTAATCGGGGTGCTCGATGTACTTCTGGGCATAGATCACGTCCTTCCCGTACCTCGCCTGGAACCATGAGACGTAGTCGACGACATCCCCCATCTCCATCCCCGACGGTATCATCAGGATGCCCTTTCCCTGAAGGCCGGTTATGGGCTTCAGTACGCAGGGCCGGTTGTCCATGATGAACTCCAGGGCCAGATGCACGCTCTCGGTTATCATCGTCGGTGGCATCTTCAGGCCGCTCTCGATTATCTGGAACGACTGATCGGCCTTGTTACGACACATCGATATGGTGTCTACCGGATTCACGATCCTGATACCGTCGGACTCCAGTTCCCTCAGAAGCCAGAGCTTGTAGAGCGTCTCAGGGAGCTCCCGGAAACCCAGTGAGGCGACGTACACGATATCCAGATCCAGCTCTTCCCCGGGGCCGATCTCCCGACCGTCGTATCTAGTCACCGGGGAGCCACCGAGAAGATCGACGGAGAAGAGCCAGGGGAACAGGGCCTTGTGCTCCACCTCCCTCTCCACGAGGACCTTCCGGAGTTCGTGGAGGCGCCAGCTCTCGGGGTTGGTTCCCAGAATCCCTATCAAGTACCCTCAGAAAGAGGGAAGAAATCGACGGATATAATGCTTTGCGCTCACTCGCCCTTCACCGACTTACCTAGCTCCGATAGGTGTCCCAGGAAGAGGTTATACCTCAGGTAGTCGTTGAGCTTAACGAAATCGTCATCGTGAATCCTGGTGCCGAGCATTATGTGCGCCAGCTCGTGGGCCACGGGATCGATCAGGAACAGGGGCATCAGGGAGTGGGGCGTATCCAGAACCTTGCCCACGAACTCGTTGTTCGTGTTCAGGTAGATCTCCGAGGGCGATGAGAAAGAGGGCTCCCCCTTGTTGCTGTACTCAACGAACGATATCCTTATCCCGCGCGCGGTTATCGTGTTTGTGGCAAGCCTGGTTCTCCTGGGCCGAGGCGCATCGCTCTTCGGCTCCTCCCCTTCCTCAGGTTCGTCCTTCTCGGACTCCCTCGCCGACTGTCGCGTGGTTCTTGGGTCAGGGACATTGATCGAGATGCCGGTTGCCTCGTACACCTTGGCGGGATCGATGACCTTGAACGCCTCCCTCACGAGTCTACCGGCCGAGCTGAGCAGCACCCTGGTCCTCTCCGACGAGGCAGAGGATTCGGCTCGGCCCCCGATATCGACATCGTTTATCGCCTTGGCATCGGGATGGATCATCTTCACCAGGCGTGGGATGTAGTCATCGGTAGCGAGGACGACGGTGTATCCGTTCAGGACCGCCATCTCGGCCCTGTCGTCGTGGGAGTTGGTGAATACGATATCGCCCTTCAGCGACCCGATCTTCTTCTCACCGACCCCTATTATCTCCACCGGTATCCTCTTACCGATGGTTGGGGTCCTGTATGTCCGCGCGAAGTGCTTGAACGTCTCGAGGTACGACCTCAGGGTCTGTTCGTTCTCGGAAAACCGTACCATCCTGTTCTTCAAGTGCTGTTTAAGCACCCTAGTGAAGGTCTTGTAATCGTCGTTTTCGACTATGCTGTTCCTGTCGCTGGTCTCCCTCAGGAAGTTGGCGTTCACGAAACCGCCCAGGCCGCCGAATACCCTGTCGACGACCTTGACATAGTTCACGCACACGCTCATCCGGTCGACCTTCCCGGTGAGGACGGCTACGCCCTTTATCTCCCTTCCGTCCTTCGTGGAGGCCTCTATGTCAAAGGACTTCCCCTCGGGCAGCTGTTCCTGGAGGGATACGCCGTTGACCTCGACATCGAAGTCATCGAAGAATATGGTAAGCAGCCCGCCGGTGTCACAGAGATACTTGTAGACCTCGTTCGGTCGGATCCTCTGATGGAGCTCGGTGATCGTCCACTTGGTCCCGCTGTGATCCCAGAGGGGAGAGACCTCGTGCACGCTGACCGACCTGGTGCCCCTGGACATCTCTATGAAGTGGGCCTCGCCATCGGCCTGGGTGTATATGACGGCCTTGTCCCCCAGCTGTGCCCACGAGAGGCGGCCGATGCCCTTGCCACCTATGAAAGGGCGGCCGCTTGTGGACTGCTCCGAATCAACCTTCGCATCCGATCCGATTATCAGGAACTCCTCGATTCCCTCCAGGTCCATCCCGGTCCCGTCGTCCACGATCTCTATGATATCGGGTTTGACGGTGACCTCGACCTTCTTCGCGTCCGCGTCGAAGGTGTTCTGGATTATGAGCTCCCTGAAGGCCTCGAGGTAAGATGTGTAGAGCCTCTCGCTAAGCTCCGTGAAGATCCTGTCTTGATCTACCGTCAGCTCTAAGCTGCCAGTCTTCGGCCGTTTCTTCAATAGGGGATCCTCCAAGCGAGGTGTTCTCGGGGAATATCGAACCTTCTTAAATGGCACGTGTCACCGGGTCCGATGGCGAACGATATCGTCAGCCTTGGGGTCAGGCAGATCGGTCCCTGGGATGATCACAGGTCGGGAGGGAAGTAGGTGCTGGGTCGGTACTCACCGTTCCCGTCCATATATTTGAAGTCGTCCTCGAAGGCCTTTCTCCCCCCTCCGGCTTTTCCCACAAGGTCGATCTGGCCCTTGCCGTAAACCGCCTCCCGGCTCCCGTCGAGGCTGGGGTCGGCATACTTGAGGAAGAACGCCCTCAGCCTCGACCTCATCTCCTCCACGATCTCCGAGTGCTCCTCCGCCCCGTAGAGGTTCTCGAGTTCCCCGGGATCTCTCGAGAGATCATAGAGCTCGTTCGGTCCATAGGGATATCGGTGTACATACTTCCATCTCCCGGTCCTGATCATCCTAACCGGGCCGTACTCGTCAAACACCACGACCTCCCGCCTGCCTCTCGATTCCCTGCCTTGGAGAACTGGCGAGAAGCTCCTGCCGGGGAGTGGGTCTGGATTCGGATTCTCCAGTTCCAGGTAGTCCAGCAGGGTGGGCATGAAGTCGTACTGGCTGAAGAGCCCGTCCTCGACCACGCCCTCGGATACGCTGCCGGGATGAGAGACTATGCACGGCACCTTGACCGATGTCTCGTACATGTTGAGGGGGAAGGTGCCGTTCCCCTTCCCGAAGAAGCCGTGATGCCCCATGTTCATCCCGTTATCGCTCATGAAGACCACCAGGGTCCTGTCCCTGAGATCCTGTTCCTCGAGATAATCCAGGATCCGCCCCACGTTATGATCCATCGCCGTAACCGCGGCGAAGTATCCCTTGAGTATCTCCCTCCGCTTATCCCCCGACCCCGAGGGTGCCGAGTTTACCTTCCAGGGGTGGGGAGCCTCGTCGGGACAGCTCCTAAAGGGGCAATCATCGTAGGAGTCGACTATGGCCTGGGGGTGCTGGTCGACCCATGGGCTGTGGGGCGCCGTGTAGTGTACCCCCAGATAGAACGGTTTTCCGGCATCCTGATCCGCCAGAAAAGCGAGGGCATCATCGGTGATCGCATCGGTCACATAGCTGGGCTCCTCATAGGGCTCGCCGTCCCTGATCATCGGGGCACCACGGTAGCTGCCGCCGCCCTTCTGGTGCACGTACCAGTGGCTGAATCCTTTCTGGGACAGGAGGCTGTGACCGAGGTGCCACTTCCCGCTGAGACCACAGGTGTATCCGCTCGCGGCCATGACATCGGTGTAAGCCGTCTGGCCCCGGAGGTACTCGATGGCCGGTTTCCCGTTCTCGGACATGTTGCCCCCGCGTATCCAATCATGGACCCCGTGCTGGGACGGTATTCGGCCGGTCATTATCGACGCGCGCGCCGGGGAGCATACCGGTGAGGTACAGAAGAAGTTCTCAAAACGTATCCCGGTCCCCGCAAGTCGGTCCAGGTTGGGCGTCCTTATCTCCCGGTTCCCGGAGCAACCCATCGCCCAGTAGCCCTGATCATCGGTCAGCACGAAGACAACGTTCGGCCTCGAAACAGACATGGTAAGGGATACGGATCGGATTAGAAAAGCATTTCGCCCATGTTACTCCGGCTGTACGGTAACCGCCTCTCGATATTCGGGACCCGCGACGAAGGTGATCGGTATCGTGATTTCTTCCTGTTCTTGCCTGACGGATCGTACAAGGATAGCCTTTCCCCAGGTCCACCTGACTGCCTATACCGGCTCACTGCTTCTTTCCCAGCGATCCCACGAAATTCACTGAGGTCTCAAAGATCTCCGCGTCTCTCAGGTACTCCTCCGGATTCTCCCGATTCACCTGGATCCACTCCCTCATCTTTGCTCGACCCATCGGCTGGAAATGGACTATGCCCTTTTCACCGATGAGATCGTTTGCCACATCCTCTGGGACCTTGATCCCCACGCCGTCTTCATAGACGCAGGCAAAGAGCCTGTTGTTGATGTAGTAGGCAGGGTAGCCGAACATCTTGCCCGGTACGACGCCTGCGTTCTCGAGTAGAATCGAGTCAACGGCCTTCTTGATATCGGGGTTGAAATTCACCTCTCCCATGGGATCCCCGTCCTCTGCGACAGATCGACTTGAAAGTCCGGAATCTTCAATACTAATCTCACATAAATTACCTCAAAATATACCAAGGACGCACAGATCTGTATTGCCCTGATTGGCGGGCAGTTCTAACCCCCGGCACCGCAGGAGTCAGTTGAGTTATCCCCACCCATCGGCTCCGGAAACCAGCTGGATACAGGATTTTGATAGGAACAGGAATCCGAGGAGCAGCACCGCGAAGCTGCCAAGAAGCCCTGACTTTCACCCCCCCGGGTTCCAGATAGTCGCCCCGATATATCTCTCGGGACCGGTGACTGGGTCGTTGTAGTAGTATATCGTGACCACCTTCCCGTCGGGCCGCTGGACGCTTCTGCAGTAACCGAGGTCTCCGCTGGCACCGTCATCGCGGAGCACGATCTCATCGCCCCAGGACTTGCCCTGATCGGAACTCAGTCGAGCGCATATGCGATACGGCTCGACCCTGGCCCCGTAGTTCAGACACAGTCGGCCGTCCTCGAGCTTGATCAGCGCGGGGGGATTTGTACCCATGTATTCCGTCGGGTTGCCCAGGAAGCTCCAGCTGTGTCCGTTGTCTTTCGAGATATAGCTGGTGAGCCAGCCTACCCGGCCCCACTCGCTATTCTCCTTGCGCCTGACCACGACCACTATGACTTTGGGTGATAGACGCACCGAGCTTGGCATTATCGAGTATCCCGGTGGCTCCGGTCCGATCCAGGACAGCTTCTCCCAGGTGACGCCGCCATCGGTGGTGCGAGCACAGAACGGACGACCCTCATAGCCATCGCTCTTGGCGGCCGTAAGGAACATGTGCAGGGAACGCCTGCCATCGATCAGGTAGTCGGTCCGGGCGGCGATGCCTTTGGTGCCCATTTCGGGCAGACGAAACGGCCCCTCCCAGTTCCTGCCCCTGTCCCTGGAGTGGAAGATGTATGAGGGGCCGACGTGGTTGTCGATCAATCTTGCCGTGAGGGCGAAATCCGGGTGAGAGAAGTCCATCGGCTCGGTCAGCCCCGACACCTCCCCCGCGTCCTCGGTAGATGACGAACTGTCTGGATCGGGTTGCGGCAATCGGATCCGGTTCCCGTACTCCACCGACCAGTTCTCCCCGCCGTCCAGGCTCCGCGCGAAGATCCCTTCCCTGGGCCTATCCGGGTCGATCGTGTGGCCGATCTTCTCCTTGTGGTAACCCCTGGTGAATCCCACAAGTATCTCGTCGCCCCAGGACCAGATCCCGCTGTTCGCCGGCCACCCCCCATACCGGCCCTTCTCATGATAGACTATCAGGTTTCGGGCGAAATTCGGACGCATTCAGGCCCTCCGGGCAACTATCTGGCCCGGTTCAAGTGACACTTAAGTGTCTCTCCTCGGGTTACCGGTCGGTGGTTACCATCACGCGAGATGCCACCGAACCGTGTTCCAAAACTCTCTACAACGGTATCAAGCTTCCCCCGGAGTGGCCGCCGGCGTACGAGGTCAGTGCCGAGACGGAATCGGATGTCATGCCGGTACCCTATCTCCAGAACCCGCCCGATATCATACCGATCGATATCGGTAGACAGCTTTTCGTGGACGACTTCCTGATCGAGGAGACCACGCTGAAGCGCACCTATCACAGGGCCGAGTACCATCCCTCCAGCCCCGTACTGGAGCCCGACTGCAGGTGGGAGACCGGGACCCAACACCGGGGATACCCGGCGCCCACGGCAATGGTCTACAGCGATGGCGTATGGTACGATCCGGCGGATAGCACTTTCAAGATGTGGTACATGAGCGGGTACAACAAGGCCACCGCCTATGCGGAGTCCAGGGACGGCGTCACATGGAGTAAGCCTGAGCTGGACGTTATCCCCGGGACCAACCTGATCTATGCCAACACGACGGTGACCAGGGGCTCCAACACCATCTGGCTCGACCCCGGGGACCCTCCATCTCGACGGTTCAAGATGTTTCAGCCGGTGGTGAGCAGAAAGCGCCATTACCGTTTCGGGATATTCGTCTCAGGGGACGGCATACACTGGGAGGATAGCATCGCCGTCACGCCCCCCTTCAGCGGCGACCGCTCGACCGTTTTCTATAATCCCTTCCGGGGTGTCTGGGTCTTCAGCATCAAGCAGAACCTGTTCGGCAGGCGGCGGAAGTACGCGGAGGTCGAGGACCTCTCCATGGTCGGAGGGGCCTGGGTAGACGGTGACGAGCTCCCGGTCTGGGTTGGCGCCGACCGTCTCGATGACCCGCACAGGGATCTACCGAACCAGCGAAGGCGGGAGCTATACAATCTCGATGCAAACGCCTACGAGAGCCTGCTGCTAGGCCTGTTCACGATCTATCCCGGCGTACCGGAAGATAGGCCCAAGATCAACCAAGTGTTTCTGGGTTTCAGCCGGGATGGTTTCCACTGGGACCGCCCCGACAGACGTCCCTTCATTCCCGTCTCCGATCGTCAGGGCGACTGGAACTGGGGTAACGTGCAATCCGCCGGGGGATGCTGCCTGGTGGTGGGAGACAGGCTGTACTTCTACATGAGCGGCCGGGCCGGCATACCGGGTACGAGCCAGTCCGGGCGCTGTTCGGTGGGGCTGGCCACCCTTCGCAGGGACGGTTTCGCCTCGATGGATGCCGGAGATAGCGAGGGGGAGCTGTTAACCCGGCCGGTGAGCTTCTCGGGCAGCCACGCCTTTGTCAACCTTAACGCCCCCAGGGGCTCGCTTCGAGTCGAGATCCAGGATGAGGACGGGAAGCCCCTTGATCGCTTCTCCCTGGATCGATGCCATCCTCTGAAGACCGACTCCACCATAGAATGGGTAAGATGGCGAGGGGACCCAAGCCTCTCGGACCTGGCGGGCGGGGCAGTGCGCTTCAGATTCTTGCTCGTCCAGGGCAGTCTCTACTCGTTCTGGGTGAGCCCTGATGAGTCCGGGGCGAGCCATGGGTACGTAGCCGCTGGCGGACCGGGTTTCGATGGGCCAACGGATACTGTGGGCAACGGTGCACAGGCCGACAACAGTAGTTAAATGAACATCACCGATGTCATCAACGAGGTAAGGAGATGAAGGATGGAGTACTAGACGTGGGCAACGAAAAGCAGCTCTTTCTAGACGGCGCATTGATCGATTCTGAGAAAGATGTCTCTCTCCGAACGCACAAACCCGTCAGAGATGGGCGGGTGCTTATCGAGCCCGATCGTCCCTGGGAGGACAGAATCGGCAGTTACAGCTGCGTTCTCAAGGAGGACGGTAAGATCAGGATCTGGTACGACTGCCGCCAAGGGGACGAGATTCGCCTGGCGTATGCCGAGTCCGAGGACGGAATCCACTTCACGAAGCCGGAGATCGGCCTCCACGAGGTCGAGGGCTCCAAGGCTAACAACATAGTACTACCGGGGCCGCGAATCGCCGGAGGCGCGGTCTGGAGGGACCCCAATGCCCAGCCCGAGCACCGGTACAAGACCCAGACCAAGGTCTATCCCTCCGGGGAACTCCATATGCACAGCTCGCCTGACGGTATCCACTGGAAACACTATGCCACGCCGGATATCGGGGACAAGGACACGCAGAGCGTCATCTTCTGGGACCCTCACCATTCCTGCTACCTCCTCTACACCCGTAAATGGGTACAGATGGAAGAAAGGTCGGAGGAGATCTCCCGTCAATGGCACAATGCGTACCGCTATCGCACCGTCCGGCGGCTGGAATCCCAGGACCTGAGATGCTGGGAGAACGAGCGGATCGTCATGGAGCCCGACGAGATTGACCGAGCTGTCCACGATATGCCGACGCCGCGCCCGCCGGTCGACTTCTACGGGGCCGGTGTCTTCCCGTATGAGGGGGCGGACCGGACCTACCTGATGTTTTTGCAGACGTTCTGGCACTGGGTGAAGTGGGACAAGGAGGGGTTAGGGCCCTCCAGCATCGATGTGCAGCTCGCGGCGAGCCGGGACGGGAAGAAGTTCCATCGCCTAGGCAACCGCAGGCCTTTCATGGAGCTCGGCCCGGAAGGGCGTTTCGACTCCCGTTTTGTCTGGGCGATGCCTCGCCCGGTACGTATGGGGGACGAACTCTGGATCTACTACGTCGGCCTCAACCGTGAACACGGTCCCAGTGGAGACCTCGACCCGGTAGCCGGCAGGCAGCTGTCCGGTATCGGGCGGGCCGTTCTACGCCTCGACGGTTTCGTTTCTGTGAGCGGTGATTACGGGGGCGGCTGGTTCACAACGCCGCCCCTCAGGTTCGAGGGAAACCGGCTCGAGATCAACGCGGACGCCGGAGGCGGAGGTTCTTTGGAAGTCGAGCTACTTGACATGAAGGGTGATCCGATCAGAGGTTTCACGCGCGAGGAATCGATACCAGTCACATACAACTCGGTTCGCCTTCCCGTCCAATGGGACGGACAGCCAGACCTCGGTTCCCTCGCCGGCAGCGCTGTGAGGATCCGGTTCTTCGTAACAAACGCTGACCTCTACGCCTTCCAGTTCAGGGACTCCACCGCCCCTGGCGATGTAGGGTAGGCCCTGAGCCGGATACCTCGCGGAGACCATGCCCCTATCAACCATACCTGAATCCTGAACCCGTGCCCGAGTATGACCCGCCTAATGCAGAAATTCGACTTTTTTCCAGCATGATCCGCAAGACAAATATGTACCCACGCTCTCAGCCCACCACCTTGAAAAACCAGATCATACTAATTGCGGGGCTTCTCCTGGTAGCCGTCAGCCCCGGGGTACTTGCAGGCCCGGTCATGGTCCTCTCCCCGACCACCCTGAACTTCGGCTCGACTTCCACCGAAATCTGGTTCAGGGTCAACAATACCGGCGGTTATCCGGAACTGAGCTACTCTGTGACCAGTCAGCTGCCGCCCTGGCTAACAGTTAACCCGATGAGCGCTGACTTCATCACCCCCGGCGAGTGTGTGGATGTCAAGGTAACGGTCACGAGGAACGGTATGGGGCCCTCGGATGGCTATTCCCATGATATCGCAATCACGTCAAACGGGGGCAACGGGTTGGTGCATGTCTATATGACGGTCCCGGGCCTCACTATCGGGAGCACATCCGGAGGCTCGGTAACGAACCCCGGGGAGGGCAACTTCAATTTCGATTACGGCGAGACAGTTTCACTTGTCGCATCGACCCTCACCGGCTACCAGTTCACCGGGTGGACGGGAGACACCTCAAGTGTCGCGGACCCCGGATCGGCCACCACCACGGTCACCGTGTACGGATATCACCAGCTTACCGCAACGTTCTCGCAATTGCCGATTATCAGCGTTCAGCCCCAGAACCTGAACTTCGGCACGGTAACCACCGAGCTATTCGTGAATATCGGGAACTCCGGCGGGAGCTCGCTGAACTGGGAGCTGGAACAGGACCTGCCCGCCTGGCTGAGCTTTCCGGAAAGCGGAGCCGCGGGTGCCGGTCAGACATTACCGTATATGGCGGCCGTCGATAGATCGGCCCTGAACCCGGGCATTTACACTCACACGATGTACATCACCTCGAATGGCGGGAGCTGTGAGGTGGGTGTCACCATGGAGGTCCCGGAATCGGAGCCCGAGGCTTACACCCTTAACATATCGAGCACCCAGGGGGGACGCGCAGCAATCCCAGGCGAGGGGCTCTTCCATTACCCGCTTGACACCGACGTGTTCCTGGAGGCAGTAGCCGATCCAGGTTGGGCTTTCGCCGGGTGGTCCGGGGACACCGAGAGCATGGCTGACCCAGGGTCGATGACAACGACCATCACCGTCCTAGGCAACCACGCCATAGAGGCGACCTTCACCCAGGGAGCGGTGCTCCATGTCTCACCGACCGTTTTGGACCTGGGTACCGACCTTCAATCGGCCGCATTCAATATCAGCAACCTCGGGACTGGGACGCTGTTCTGGGAGATCGAGGGGGAGATTCCCGAATGGCTCGAGATATCAAAGAGGATCGGAGAGCTTGCCTCCGATCAGATTGAGACTATCCTCGTTACGGTGACGAGAGCCGTATTGGCACCGGGACAACACAGCACCTACATACCTCTGGTCTCGAACGGCGGGGAAGGAGAGGTCGCGATATATGTGGAGGTTGCGGGAGAGAATCCGCTATTGGGCTTGGAGCCCGATGCCCTGCATTTCCAGACCTCGACGATAGTGCAATCCGCATATATCCAGAATGTGGGGGCCGGGACCCTGCACTGGGATTCGGTCTCCGATCTCCCCTCCTGGCTGAACGTTGAACCCAAAACCGGATCCCTTGCAGCTGGCCGTGAAACGAATATCTCCATCTCGGTGACTCGCGAGGGGCTCTCGCCGGGCGAGTACCTCCACGTGTTGCGTTTCGAGTCCAACGGGGGCCAAGCGAACCTAGCAGTTTCGATGATTGTCGCTGCGCCGCTGCGCCTGACGAGCCCGTTCTCGTATCTGCCCCCTACAATCGACGGGGAACTCTATATGGGGGAGTGGAATCGCTCCGCCATCGCGGATCTGGGAAATGCCTACATCCGCGTCCAGAACGATGCCTCCTGCCTCTATATGCTCCTGGACTTCGTCGGTGACACCGAGGACGATCCTGCGGATTCGATCTGGGTAACCTTCGACGTCAACGGTAACTCGGCAATCTCCCGGGGGATCGACGTCAACTACCGTGCCTCGGGCCTCTCCGAGGATCTGACCATACAGCACTACGTGGGGGAAGCGGTCTGGATGCCCGAGGGGCCCAGCCACTCGATGGTCGGACAAGGCTACGGACCGTCACTGCAGTCCAGATACAGCCACGGGATATGGGAGCTGGCCTTCAGCCTCCCGGAACTCTCCGCGGAGGCGGGTGACACGCTCAGGGCCGGAATCCGCATGAGTTCAGCTCACCCCTTCATCTCGCAGGAGACCCCCCAGGGATTCACATCCGACTTCTCCGGACTCATCGAAATCAACCTCTCGACCACGGATCTGGACCTCCTGATACTCTCAGACGAGGACTTCCTGAACGAACTGGTCCCCCTCAAGAAACATAAGGACAGAACCGACATGGAGACCTACGTCCAGAGCTGGCAGAGCCTGAACAAAAGCTTCGGGCCGACCGGGATGGATGTCCAGGAGCGTATCAAGAGGGGTATCGCCGCCTACGAGGAGGCCTGTGGTATACGGTATCTCATGCTGGTCGGGGACAGCGACCGGTTCCCCGTCAGGTACTGCAAGATCTATGACCCGACCCACTGGGGGCATAGCTTCGCTCCAGCCGACCTCTACTATGCGGATCTATATGAGGAGGATGGAGGATTTGAGGACTGGGACTCGGATGGAGACGGGCTTTTTGGCGAGATGAACGGCATACCCTGGCATTCTGGGGATTCGATCAGCAGCATAAACCTCGATGACGTTGACTACCATCCGGATGTGGCGGTTGGGCGGGTCCCGGCCTCAACCGAGTCCGAGGTTACAACGTACGTCGATAAGGTGATATCCTACGAGTTCTCCTCCCATGATTCCAGCTGGTTCAAGGATGCGCTGATGATAGTGCCCGCCTACCATGACGACGAGCACGATACCTACGAGGACTACCCAGGCACCTGGGAGACGATGGAGTACATATCATCCAACCTCTCCTCCCAGGGATTCGACACGGTCAAGCTCTACGATAGCAGGATCACTGATCTCCCGGCAGGGGCATCCGAAGGGGATCCAAACCGGAATAGCATAAACGAAGAGCTGAATGAAGGGGTGGGATTCGTCAGTTTCGGCGGCCACGGCAACACCGACCTCTGGGCGCACGTCTATACCTCGGGCGACATGAACCTCAATTTCGGTCCATCCCAGAGGTGGCACGACTACTTCTGCCTGGGGGAGGAGCTACCCGCGGTGGGGGACTTCAACGGGGACGGAAAGGACGACATCGCCGCCTTCGTCAGGGATTCAAGCAAGGGATCAGCGCGGGGAGACGTGTATGTCGCCGTATCCACCGGTTCGGGATTCGGGCCTGGGCAGATCTGGCATGGCAACTTCTGCCTCGGGGATCAGATACCCAGAGTGGGGGACTTCAACGGGGACGGAAAGGACGACATCGCCTGTTTTGCGAGAAACCAGTCCGATGTCTACGTGGCCATCTCGACCGGGTCGGCATTCAAATCCCCGGAGAAGTGGCAGAGCTACTTCTGCCTCCCGGGAGAATGGCCCGATGTCGGGGACTTCAACGGGGACGGAAAGGACGACATCGTGACCTTCATCAAGGGGACCAAGAGCGGCTCGGCGGCCAACGATGTCTATGTCTCGCTCTCAAACGGGACGGCTTTCCTCCCCGGGCAGTCCTGGCATGGAAGTTTCTCTTGGGGAAGCGAGATACCGATGACCGGGGACTTCGACGGGGATGGCAAGGATGATATCATCACCTTCAAGAGATCAGTCGCGGATGTCATAGTCGCACTTTCCACGGGGACGAAGTTCGGCGGGATATCCCACTGGCACCGCAACTTCTGCTATCCTGCCGAGGAGCCCGGGATAGGGGACTTCGACGGGGATGGCAAGGATGATATGGTTTGCTTCAACCTCAAGGGAGGGGGAAAGGTTTGGGTCTCCCTCTCCTCGGGCTCAAAGTTCCAGACTGCGCGTTGCTGGACCTCTGGATTCTGCACGGGAAACGAAACACCGCTCACCGGGGACTTCAAGGGCCACGGTAGCTATGCAGTCATAAACTTCATACGCGATGAGGGCGTGGGAAGCAGACGTGGCGATGTCAATGTTTCGTTTCCGATCAAGCTAGATAACGCCGATCGGCTCCCGGTGGTGTTTGCCGGAGCCTGCAGCACGGCCCACTTCCACTACAGCGGCAAACACCTCGATGTTGACGGCGAGGAGTTCGACCCCTCCGTCGAGTGCCCTCCATGTTGCGGCTGGAAGGACAACAGATGCTGGCCCAAGAACCCCGATGCCGCCGAGGCCCCAATACCAGCGGCCATACAGAGAAACGGGACCAAGAACTATGACTCCGACTCCCTGGCCGAGCACTTCCTCGTCAAACGGGATGTGGGGGCAATAGGTTACATCGGCTGCTACACCGGCGCTCAGCCCCCCGGGTACACGCTGGGCAAGTACCTCTTCGAGGCCTACAAGCTTAGCAGCAAGCCCGCCATCCTCGGTCTCATGTGGAACCGTGCGCTTGATGAGTTCATAGACCATGACTTCGGGATCAATCCCGCCTGGAGCTCCACCTGGCACGCCCAGGCCTACTACCACCATGCACAGAAGTACCAGCTCTACGGCGACCCCTCGCTACGAGTCGGCGGGGTGCCGAAGATGCAGCGGGAGGACCTGGCGGGGAACTGGGGTATGGCCCATGACGGCTGGCTTGGCAACTTGAGTATCTGGAAGGCTCGAGGCGACCCAATCGAGGGAACACCGAACATAAGGGGCAACTACACGGGCGCGGATGGCACCCACGGCGTCGAGGGTTGGATGAATACCTGGGAGTACGGCACCTCGGGACCTGAGCACAGGATAGATTTCCTCATCGACTTCCAGGATACCCTCTCCACCGCGGATGACCAGCGGTTTGAGGGATATCTGTTCACCCAAGGGGGAGATGCGATGGCCGGGGTGACCTGGTGGCACGGAACGCCCTTCGGCTTCTACTCGCTGAAGAACCAGGCTATATCCCTCGAGATCGCCCCTCCAGGCACGATCGAGCTATCTGACTTCCTTGGCACCTACGATGCGAACATAAACGGAGCCCGGGGAACTCTCGAGCTCTGGTCTGGGGTGGACTCGGGTGGACTTCCCAACGTGGAGGGCAGGTACACCTCGTCTGATGGGAAGACGCACGACGTCTGGGGGCATGTCAGGGCGCCCTCCCACGTTATGCCACAGTCGTGGGGACCAAACCACAAGATCGAGTTCTACATAGATTACTCGGGGGGTATCTTCACGGGCATCTATCAGAAGTTCGAGGGATACCTGTTCACCCAGTCCGGTGGTGCGATGGCTGGTATAACCAGTGCCTTCGGCCATACTTTCGGCTTCTATGCCGTCAAGCAGACGAAACACGCGATACAGGTGGAGAGCGGCCCTGGAGGCTCGGTCTCGATACCCGGCACTGGATGCTTCCTCTACCAGAGCGGCGAGGAGGTGGAGCTCTCGGCAAAACCCTCAACGGGCTTCAAGTTCTCCATCTGGACCGGCGATATTGATACACTGGAGGACCCGGAATCAGCCAGTACCACGATGACGATCTACGGCAATCATTCCATCAACGCCACCTTCACCCGGGCCGGAGACCAGTCCACCGGTCCGGTCATGGTACACGGTCCCCGCGCGAAATGCGGAACGGAGTGGGCGCTGGTTACCTGGACGACGGATGAGTCCGCGGATGGCACCGTGAGATACGATACCCAATCGGGCGACTATCGATATTCCGAGTCGCATGCTGGATCGAGCAAGGTCCATTCGATGAACATAACCGGACTCCAGCCATCGACCGCCCACCGATTCCAGGTCGTTTCCACGGACCAAGATGGAAACACCGTCACCTCGGAGGAGTCCTTCTTCGTTACCCAATCCGTGCCCGACATCGAAGACCCTGTCGTGAGTCTCTCGGCACTTGAGGGGACGATTAACGGGACTAGGATGGTGATGGCGGAGGCCGCGGATAACTCAGGCGTTGACAGGGTGGAGTTCTACCTGAATGGCATCAAGGTATTCACCGACTACTCCCCGCCCTATCAGTGGCCGTTCGATACCACGGCCTTCATCGACGGCGACTATACCATAGTGGCCAAAGCCCACGATGACTACGGCAAGGTAGCGCAGGACTCCACCAAGGTTCAGACCAAGAATACGCCTGACCCCGCGGCGCCGTATGTGCATATCAGCTCGTGGGGCCGGTCTGACGACTACGTTACCTTCTGGATCGACCTCCTCGACGACAACGGCCTCAGTACCGCACATGTGTACGTTGACGGCGTCCAGATGCAGTTCGAGGGCTTCTCGACCCATCCGAATAAGGCGAGTATCGAGTTTAAGTGGGATATCAGGTCTGTGCCGAAGGGGATAGAATACAGGATTGGGGCCATGGCCTACGACATCGACGGGAAGACGGGCCTCGACACCCAGGACATTCTCCTGCCCGCGGCCCCAGACATAGACCCCAAACTCGTAGTTACATCCCGGAAGGTAACCAGAAACCAGAACACTTTCCTTATTGAGATAACCGTCAAGAACGTAGGCAGCGGCAACGCAACCGAAATAGTCCTTGAGGATTACCTCCGACTATTCCAGCCAATCTCTAGGAACACCACATATGAAGACTACATATCGGAGTACAACCCAAACGCAAAATGGTGGTACTGCCTCATCATGAGCAAGACCGACATATCCGCGGGGGAATCCCGGACATTCTCGTACAATGCGGTGCCTGTCATGCTGCAGAGCGGACCGTTCCAGGCGAAGATCGACAAGCTTGGCATCTGGTACGAGGGCCATGACGACGCTGAGTACAGCTCGTCCTTGAAGACCCCTCTGAAATACACCACGGGAGGCGAGGCCATACAGACCGCGTACCTGAACTCATTGAAGGCCGCGAACTACCTGATCGTAACCAACCCCTCCCGGATGCTCTACTATCACAAGAAGAGAGATATCCAGGGTCTTCTGAGTACGACGGCTAAGCTCGCCATGATCAGGCACGGGGCCCTCGGCTATCTGGACGTGAACAGCGCCTCCGCCTTCGACAAACTGATCAGCTCCGGCGGGACGTGGGCCAAGAAGCTGAGTCCCTCCTTCTCCAAGGTCGGTGAGGGGTACCTTCTCATAGTGGGTGAAACCGAGATCGTCCCGTCAAATCACGAGTACGGCTTCGATATCGACTGGAAGAACTCCCCCAACACGAAGCATGTGCGCCTCACCGATCATCCATACTCGGATACAACGAATGACGGGGTCCCCGACCTGATAGTGGGCAGGATCATCGGCGACGCCCTGACCGATCTGACAGCCACGATAAACCTCAGCATATCGACCCACCTCGGCTTGACGAGCTACGATCGCTCCGATGCGCTAGTAGTGAGTGGCACCGGATACAAGGAGAGTACATTCGTCAAGGACGCCGCTGATTGGAGGAAGACCTTGCAGGGGAAGGGAGTAACGACCTCGGAGCTCCACCTGAAATGGTATTCGACCGAAAACCAGAAGGGGGCCGCCCTCAACCAGAGCACCCCCGGTAAGGACACGATCGTCTATACCGGCCATGGCAACACGGATGGATGGGATGACGTACAGTGCGGTTTCACAAATAACCCCAGCGCAATCAATATCCCGAATCACTTCCCCCTGGATTTCGGAGGGACCTCGCCCGTCGTACTCGCTATCGCATGCCTTACGGGCAACTACGAGGCGATGGACGACTACTCGATAGCTGAGGGCTTCCTACACTCGGGCGCCGCGGTATACATTGGGTCCACGGAGCTCTCCTCTATCCAGCAGGGATCCAAGGTCGGGGATCACTTCCTCAAGAACTGGGATTCCTCCGAATCGATCGGGAAGGCGTTTTTGGATACCGAGCGGGACCGGTGGAACGGTGACAAGTACGCTCGACTGTTCGTCTGGGAGTTCAATATCTACGGTGATCCGAAGTTCGGCGCCATTCCGTCCCTCGCTTCAGGGGCTGATCCAGACGCCACTGAGATAGCTCCCGAGCTGGTGATGGAGATACCCGGGTACACCGTTGACAAGTTCGAGGGGCTCGACCATGTTCTGATCCCGGGCGGACGGATCTGGATGGAGGAAGGTAAGCCCCAGATCCCCTATTATAGCGAGAGGTTCCTCTGCCCCGCAGGCGCAAAGGTCCAGGGCGTCAGTCTTTCTGAAACTTCGGAAACCTCGACCTCAACCGGCCTGAACATCCCATTGACGGAGAACGAGGTTCGGGGCTTTCCCGCCGATTCCGATCCGCCAGTCGATAGTGGATCGTACCCGGCGTGGGACTATCTATGGACCGAAATCGAGAATCCAGACGGAACCAGTGAACTGGTACTGCAGGTTTTCCCCTTCAAATACGACCCCTCAACCAAAGAGTCCAGCTTCCGGGATCGGTTCACGTTCGCGGTCGATTACATCCAGTCGGATATCGCCATCACGGATCTGAATACGGACAAGGACGATTACTGGTCAGGAGAGCGCGTGGGGGTAGAGATGGCCATCCTCAACCCAGGAACAGGTCATGACCTCATTGCCGACGTTTGCGTAAGGCGATTCGCGACCGGAGAGCTGGTGGATGGGCTGCTGTTCCGGACGCTGGACGACATCACAGGCGCCGGATCCTGCGGCCTGACATGGGACCCGCAGGTCGAACCTGGTCACTACTACGTTGAGGCCGAGATCAGGGACAGCGAGGGCCTCGTGCTGGACCGGAGGACCGTTGATTTCCACCTTGGCATCAGGTCCTGCGAGTTGGCGGGGCACGATGTAGAGATCGAGAACGGCAGTATCGAAGGCGTGTCCATGGCCGTCCACAACACGGGAGACCTGGAGATCTCTGGAAAGGGGGTCTTCATAGCCCGGGACGAATCCGGGGCCACCATCTGGGAGACCACCCAGAGCTTCGAGAACCTATCCCCGAGAGGCGTCATCGATCTCGGAGATGCCTGTTCCATCAACCTATCCCGTGTCTCATCGATCGCTATGTACGTTCTCCATGACGGCAGATCCGTTGACCCGGTCGTATGGACCGAGGTCGCCGAACCGCCCGTGTTGCTTCTCCTGGTCCTCTTTGCCACCGGCTGGGCTATCGCTATCCCTCACGCACACTGTCAAATGACGCAAACCGAAAAGGCTTAAACGAGAAGCCGCTTCATCATCTGTCATGAACGCTGCTTGTCATGTGATCCGGATCTCCGATCATCCGCCAGTAGTCAGATTCCACTCCGGAAGGACCATACTCGAGGAGGCACTCGAGGAAGATCAGTGGCTGACACGCTACTGGACCGCAGAAGGCAGGCCATACGCCCCGTACGAGATCTGGTCCCAACCGTCCTTTCGCTTGGAAATCGATGGCAACCCCGTTGAGCACGCGTGGACCAGCGGCAGAATGTCCGAGAGAACGGATCAGCGACAGGGTTGTCTCCATCACGTCACCCAGTTGCTTAACGACGCTGCGGGGATCCGGCTCCAGATCCACACCGGCCTCGATGGCACCCCGATCATCACAAGATGGCTCGAGATCGCCAACATCTCCGAAGAACCGAAGGCGATCACGGGGATATTTCCCTTGACCACCCTCATCTGGGCCAGAAGAAGCTATCATGAGTTCCCGCCCGGGGGGATTGAGCATCCCTTCGTACTGGGGAGGTTCACCCGAAGTGACTGGTCCTACGAGGGTTGGTTCAAGTGGGAGAATCTCGTTCCCGGGCGCAGAAGGGTGAAGTGTGATAAGGGGCAGGGGTTTGATGATCCGTTCTTGGTACTCAGGAACGAGGCCACCGGGGAACACTGGATCGGACATCTCGCCTGGTCCGCGAACTGGATAATGGACTTCGATGTCGAGAAAGTCGATGATACCCACGATAGCCTGCGCTTCGGCATGGGGCCGTGGTCGGAGAAACCACAGAGGGTGATCGCACCCGGGGAGAGTGTCGGTTCACCGAGCATCCACCTCGGGTGCGTCTCGGCCGACCTTGACTCGGCCGTCGGGGCAATGCACGACCACATCAGGGGTTCCGTCCTCCCAGGGATTCCTAAGGGACGTGCGAACAGGATTCAGTACTCGGTCCCCGCCGACCAGGGCTACCCCAAGGGCAGCGAAACTGGCCTTGACGAGAGAACCCTCCTCGATAACGTCGATCTCGCGACCTCCCTGGAGGCGGAGCTGTTCATAGTAGATGCGGGATGGTGGGACATCGCCGGCGAGTGGACGCCTTCCGCCAAACGGCTCCCCCGGGGATTGGACCCGGTGATCGAACGAGCCCGCTCCAAGGGTCTCCTCTTCGGGCTCTACGCCGAGCTCGAGGGCGGTCGGGGTAACTGGGAAGATAGCGAGATCTACAGCGCCCATCCGGACTGGTTCGGACCCAAGAATGTTCTCGACCTGACGAAACCCGAGGTTGCGGAGTACGTCGAGGGGCAGCTAAGGGGTCTGATCGAGGGGCACGATCTCGACCTCTTCAGGCTCGACTACAACCCCCTCTTCACCCATGAGGGCCCATCAACTGAGAGGTACGGCCAGGAAGAGAACAACTACTGGAGATACTACGAGGCCTTCTACGCGATCTTCGGCAGGGTGAGGAAGAGGTATCCGGACCTAATCCTGCAACAGGCGGCGGCCGGGGGCGCGCGCAATGACCTCGGCACCGCCGGCAGGTTTCACGAGAGCTACCTCACCGACGGGCTCAGAGTACCTCACGTGCTGCAGGTGTATAGCGGCCTCACCATGGGTCTTCCGCCAGAGTCACTCGTCATCGGGCTCGGGGCCGATGGCGGCCCGGCGAGGGGCCACCCGATGAATCTCGAAACCAACCTGCGCACGATGTTCACACTCTCCACGCCCTGGATATTCGCCGGAATGACGGCGCCCTCCATAGACCAGATGCCGGAGGAGTCCATCGAGAGATTCCGCCACTACGTCCGGATATACCGCGACTTCATCCGTCCCGTGTTGCCGGGGTGCAGGGTATACCACCATTCGCCGGTGTGCGCCCGCGGAGGTGTTGAATCGGAGCCGTGGTTCGCGATGGAGTACGCCTCGAGGGACCGAGGGAGAGGGTGGGCGACTATCGCACGAATCGGGCCGTCAGATACGGACGAGTATGTGATCAAGCCCAGGGGATTGACACGGGGCTTTGACTACAACGTGACCTTGGATGGAACACAGGAGAGATTCCGGATCGATGGTCGGGGCCTCATCGCTCAGGGGGTTCCGGTCCGATTGGAACAGATAGGGTCCTCGGAACTTATCTTATTCCACCGTGCTGGCGATGGCAATGAAATTGTCTAGACTCTACCTCCTGATCCACGGTTTCTGCTATGAGGAGATGCTCCGCGCCGATCCGGATATGCGCGCCAAGAGATCCCTCTACCTCGAGCGCGAGCGGGAGGTTTCCGATCTCTGGAGAGAAAGGGTTTCTGAGATGCCGAACGATGAGGGGCTTGCGGTAATCCCCTGGCCATATGGCCCGGACGGAAGAGCCGCTGACTTCGAACGATACGCCACGTACATGATAGGTGACAGATGCCTCGTGCTCAACGCCCCGATGCCGGAGGATCAGGCCTATTGGAAGATGGCCCGGGAAAGCATAGGGAACGAGGTTATAGCCGAGCTCGGTTCGGCCTTCCTGGGCCAGGGACACAGCTGGAATCTTGAGGAGCTCGACACGGCGCTTCATTCCCTGGCCGCAACTCATCTTCTGGGATCACTGCTGAGAGAAAGGGATATGGAAATCGATCCCAAAACAGTGAAGGTCGAGACCTGGGGCGCTTCCTTCGAGGGGTGCGTGACCAAGTACGGCGGGAATCTGACCCGTCTCCTGGGTCTCGCCAATCCAGCTGAGGCCGATTTCGATATGTGTGTCCCCGACGCAAGATTCCTCCTCAACGTCCTCAGGTGGGAAACGATCCCTGTGGAACGAGACCTGCGCCTCTACCTCTTCGAAACCCCCGATAGGCTTCTGGGCCTCTTCGCCTTGACCCTGCAGTCCATTGGACAACCGGCCCTCTGCGTTGATGTGCCCCTGGACTCGGACGATGTGGTAGTCCTCACAAAATTCGGTGACCGGATCTGGCCGGGCGAACACGAGAAGACACGTCTGAGGGCTGAAACGGGCTACCTCGAGCCGCCTCAGAAACTGGTCGAGGAGGTGTATGGATCCCTTAGGGTTCCGGTCAACGGCGGTATGGTCTACAGAATGGCGAAGGCTCCAGCCTTCATATCGCCCCAGGGAAGCATGACTTGGGATGGTTTCAGAGGGACGCTGCTCAGGGCCAGAATCCATACCCGCGGGCGGGGGAAGCTGTGACTCCCGAAATGGATCGTCCTCGGAAAGCGTTCAAGAACGATCCTGGCCCGGCAAGGTCGATTCAACGGCCGCCACAATTAATAAGCTGGGCCTGGACCCGGAGCCTTCGGCAATTCCGATGAACACCCTCTATTTCGAGAAGATCTCAAAATACGACCGGGAGAGGGAGCCGGTGACGGTCAGCATCCCCTTCGCTGAGGGTTCCCTGCCGGAGTCACGTTCGATAGCGGTTCTCGATGGCGAAAGGATCGTGCCCTCGCAGACCAGGGTCCTCTCGACGTGGCCCGATGGCAGCGCCAAGTGGGTGATAACGCACCTCCAGCCTGATCTCCCCGGCAACTCCGACAAGACGCTTAAATTCGAGATCGCAGACGAGACACATCCCACTCTCGATGGCTTGAGTATCCGGGACTCCGAGGACCGACTCCTTGTAGACACCGGTCCGCTCAGTTTCACGGTCCCGAGAAGGGGTTTCCCTTGCCTCCGAGATATCAGGCTCGATGGAAACGCGACCCAGTTTGATGGGGGGATCTCCGGGTTCCGCCTCACCGTCGACGGAAGGGAGCTGTCGTCACGGGAAAGCCCCCTTGAGCTTGAGATCGAGGAAGCGGGTCCACTGGTGGCCGCGATCAACGTCTCGGGTACCCATCTCGATGCGGACGGGAAGGGGTACATGGACCTTGAGGGTCGGATCACAGCCTACGCAGGGAAGCCGTACATCGAGATCGAACACAGGTTCATTCACCGGGAGCCGGATGACAGGGTAAGCCTGGAGGGGCTTCGCCTGGACCTTGAGCCCTCGGTAGAGGGAACTGAGGTCGCCCTGGGAGAGGGATACTACAAGGCGGACATAAGGAGGGGCAAGGGACCGTTCGAGAGGCTTGTAGACGGAGAGACGATCATCTATCAGGCCTTCGAGCACTTCATAGACTCCTTCTACGCGGACTTCTGGGCGGACTGGAGGAACGCCGAGGGAGGGGTATCGCTCTCGATTCACCAATCCCACCAGAACTTCCCGAAGAAGCTCGCCGTAGACGGAAGCGGTATCGCATGCCATCTCTATCCGCGGGAGGTACCGCCGGCGCCGGTATACAGGGGCATGGCTAAGACCCACAGGCTGCTCCTGCACTTCCACGGCCCGGAGGCCACCCTGCCCGAGATCTCGGCCCGCAGCCTTCAGTTCCAGATCCCGGATCGCCCGGCTCTGTCCCGAGCTTGGCTCAGTCGGAACAACCCTTGGGGCTTCGACTACTTCCCGGAGCGGATCCCCGCGAGGTTGATCACCCGCATGACCGGGATTCACGACGGCCGCCCCAAGGCCCTGGGGATGTTTCACTTCGGGGATTCCCCAGATGCGCCGTACACCGATCAGGGAAGGGGGAGGGGGCAACAGGTATGGGTGAACAACGAGTACGACCGACCACACGCCTGTCTCCTCTTCTACGGTCTCACCGGAATACGCCGCGCTCTGGACTCGTCGCTGGTTAGCTCCCGCCACTGGCTTGATGTCGACATATGTCACAGCAGCGACGACCCTTACAAGGATGGCGGCCTCCTCGTCCATTCCGCCTATCATGTAACTGCTGGTGTCACGCCCTCCCACGAGTGGGTGGACGGCCTCCTCGACTACTACTACCTCACCGGGAGAAGGGAGGGCCTCGACGCCGCGCGTTCGGTGGCGGGAAACATCATCCGCCATACCGCAAGGCCGGCCTTCCGGACCGAGGGGGAGACATCGACCCGGGAGAACGGCTGGGCACTGAGGGCAATGGTGTCCATGTACCTCGGCACCGGCGAGAGGGAATACAGGGAGGAGGCGGCCAGGATTGCGGAGCTCTTCATCAGGTGGCACGGGAAGTTCGGCGGGTTACTGGCCCCCTACACCGATCACAGCATGCCCAGGGTGGTCTTCATGAACTCCATAACCGGCAACTCCCTCGCCCACTACCTCCTGATCGAAGATGACGGGAGGGTGAAGAGCCTGATAATCGCCATCGCCGACGATCTCATCGCCCACTGCCTGAGCCCCGACGGGATCTTCTACTACAAGGAGCTTCCCTCGCTGCGAACCATCTCCTCCCCGACCCCACATGTGATGGAGCTTCTCGCCCACGCATTTCGGATCAGCGGGGATCGTAGGTACCTGGAGATCGCTACCAGGCAGTTCGCGGCCCGCGTGGATAGGCCCGTGACGGCCAAGGACTCGGGACCGAAG